>Ga0105249_10004361_pt1 | contig 12234 bp, 12 predicted proteins | sample KBSS44metaG_FD_81522 | JGI IMG/M metagenome (GOLD analysis project Ga0105249, IMG submission 81522) | Switchgrass rhizosphere microbial communities from Kellogg Biological Station, Michigan, USA - KBS S4-4 metaG | ecosystem: Host-associated > Plants > Roots > Rhizosphere > Soil | place... | reverse complement strand
TGCGCGACCGCGCCGTCGCGGCGGAAGATATGACCCGAGACGTAGCGGGCCGGAATGCGGAGCAGCCGTGCCACGGCGATGAAAATGTGGGCGAAGTCCTGGCACACGCCGCGGCCGGCCGCGAACGCCTGTACGGCGGTGGTTCCGGTGTTGGTGGCATCGATATTGAAGCCCAGCCGCTCGAAGATCGCCGTCGACAGCCGGTGCACGATGTCGAGATGACTTCCGCCCTTGCCGGCGATCATGGCGGCGAACGCACTCAGCCCCTCGTCGCAGGCGGTCAGCGGCGTTGGTCGCAGGAAAACGGTCGGTGGCAGATCGCCCGGCAATCCCCTGACGACGCCGGCGCGATCCTCGGTTAGCACGGTGCCGGTCACCGCGATCGTGAGCTGCTCGAGCGGATGACCGACATAGAGCATGTGGATAACGTTGCCGAAACCGTCGCGCCCTTCGCGCAGCCGTGCGTCGCAATCCACGTCGATCCGCCAGTCGAGGACATTCTGGCCCGTGAAGCTTACCGGAGTCACGCGCAGCAGCTGGATCACGCGCCGCGGCGGCTCGGAATAGGAATAAGTGGTCCGGTAATTGACGTTGAGGCGCATCAGGAAAACCTGAACTGCTGGGCGATCGTCTGATCCTGGGCGACATTCTCGCTGATGAAACGCCGCAGGAACTCGTGAAGCCCGGACTGGAATATCCGATTTATCTCCAGCCCGTCGAATTGGCTGAGGCGCTTGCGCGCCATCCGGTCGGCTTCGCCCTGGCGGCCGCTATTGCTCGAAAGCTCGGTCATCAGCTCGACTGTCTCACGCGCACAGGCGGCGAGCGAGCGCGGCATTTCCCTGCGAAGGATCAGCAAGTCGGCGACCAGCCACGGCTTCAGCGCTTCGCGGTAGAGCAATCGATAGGCATTGCGCGCCGAAACCGTGTGGAGGATCGTCGTCCATTGCTCGCGGTCGAGCGTGCCGCCGACGTGCTCGCCCTCGGGCAGCAGCAGATAATATTTCACGTCGAGCAGCCGCGCGGTGTTGTCGCCGCGCTCGATCACCGAGCCTAGCTGCATGAACCAATAGGCCTCGGAGCGAAGCATCCGCGACAGCGCGCCCTCGAATCCGCGCGTGTCGGCGGTGAGCGTTTCGAGGAACGCCATCGTCGCCTGGATGCCGCCGAGCCCGCTTCGGCTCCTGATGTCGAGATAGGCGCGATTGATCGCTTCCCATGCCTCGCGCGTGATCGCCGCGCGCGCCGCGCGGGCATTGTCGCGTGCCGCGAAGATGCAGGACCGGACCGAATTGCGATTCTCTTCGGCTAGCGCGAGGTAGCGGTTGACTGCGGATGGCGTGAGCGCCTCATGCTTTTCGGCGAAGGATTCGGCCGCGCCGACGACCGCCAGTGCGCCCTGCCACACCGAATGCTCGGAGGCGTTGCCCGACGCGCGCGTGAGCGCACTCAGCCGGATCGTCGCTTCCAGCAGCCGGGTCGTGAATTCGGCCCGCTCCATGAAGCGGCCGATCCAGTAGAGGTTCGATGCGGTGCGGGAGAGCATTCAGCCTCCGTCGCCGCGCGGGCCGAGGATGAAGCTGTCCTTGGTGCCGCCGCCCTGGCTGCTGTTGACGACCAGCGACCCCTTGCGCAGCGCCACGCGGGTCAGGCCGCCGGGAACGATCGTGACCCCGTTGCCGCCGCTCAGCACGAATGGCCTGAAGTCGACATGCCGCGGCACGATGCCCTTGTCGGTCAGCGTCGGGACCGTCGACAGCGCAAGCGTCGGCTGGGCGATATAGCGATGCGGCTCGGCCTTCAGTGCTTCGCGGAAGCGGCGGATCTCGCTGCGGCTGGCGGTCGGACCCACCAGCATGCCGTAGCCGCCCGATCCGTCGACCAGCTTGACGACCATTTCGCCGAGATGCTCGAGTACATAGGACAAAGCCTGCGGCTCGCGGCAGCGCCAGGTCTCGACATTGGGGAGCTTCGGATCCTCGCCGGCATAATAGCGCACGATCTCGGGCATATAGCTGTAGATCGCCTTGTCGTCGGCGATGCCCGTACCGGGAGCATTCACGATCGTGACATTGCCTTTGAGATAGGCCGCCATCAGCCCCGGAACGCCGAGCATCGATTCCGGATTGAACAGCAACGGATCGAGAAACGCATCATCGACGCGGCGATAGATGACATCGACGCGGACCGGGCCGTCGGTGGTCCGCATCCATACGATATCGTCATCGACCTCGAGATCCGATCCTTCGACCAGCTCGATGCCCATATTGTCGGCGAGGAAACTATGCTCGTAGAAGGCCGAGTTGAAATGGCCGGGCGTCAGCAAGACGCAAACCGGGTCGCGGATGGCGGACGGGGCGACCGAAAAAAGCATTTCGCGAAGCTGGTCGGGGTAGGTGTCGATCGGCTGGACCGGAAGCAGGTCGAACAGCTCAGGGCACAGTCGCAGCATCGCCTCGCGGTTCTCGAGCATGTACGAGACGCCCGACGGCGTGCGCGCATTGTCCTCTAGCACGTAGAATTCATCGGGTCCGGTCCGGACCAGGTCGATGCCGCAGATATGCGCGTAGATGCCGTGCGGCGGCCGAAAACCGGCGGCCTGCAGGCAATATTGGCTGTTGGCGAGGACGATTTCGGCCGGCACCACGCCGTCGGCAATGATCTTCCGGTCACCATAGACGTCGTCGATGAACGCGTTGATCGCCTGGACGCGCTGCTCGAGGCCTGCCGACAGCGCGGTCCATTCCGACTGGCTGAAGACACGGGGGATGATATCGAACGGAATGATCCGCTCGGCCGCCTCATCTTCGCCATAGACGCTGAACGTGATGCCAAGGCTGCGGAAGGCCGATTCCGCCGCCTGCTGGCGCCGGTCGAGCTCAGTGCCCGCCGTCTCCGAAAGCCATTTTTCCAGCGCCTCGAAGCCCGGGCGCGCTTCCTTGCCCTCGCTTCTTCCCCAGAGTTCGTCGAACGCGTTGCGCGTCGCCATCAACCCCACTTCACCCAATAGTTACGCGGGAGCTTAACAACAGACGTTTGTGTTGCAATGCAAAAATGCGGCGGCAAGGCCCGCGCTGATTCCAGCGGCAGCGGTGAATCGAAAAGGGCGCCGCGTCGCTGCAGCGCCCTTTCTGGTTCCGGTGAAGGCGGTCAGGCGACTTTGGTCTGTTCCGCATCCTCGGGATCGCGCAGCACATAGCCGCGGCCCCACACCGTCTCGATATAATTGTCGCCGCCGCAGGCCAGGCTCAATTTCTTGCGCAGCTTGCAGATGAAGACGTCGATGATCTTCAGTTCCGGCTCGTCCATTCCACCGTAAAGGTGGTTGAGGAACATTTCCTTGGTCAGCGTCGTGCCCTTGCGGAGCGACAGCAGCTCAAGCATCGCATATTCCTTGCCGGTCAGATGGACGCGCGCGCCATCGACTTCGACCGTCTTGGCGTCGAGGTTCACTGCCAGCTTGCCGGTCTTGATCACCGATTGGCTGTGGCCCTTCGAACGGCGCACCACGGCATGGATGCGCGCGACCAGTTCGTCGCGATGGAACGGCTTGGTGACATAATCGTCGGCGCCGAATCCAAGCGCGCGGACCTTCGAATCCATTTCGCTGACGCCCGAGAGGATCAACACTGGGGTGCCGACCTTCGCGATGCGAAGCTTCTTCAGCACGTCATAGCCGTGCATGTCGGGAAGGTTCAGGTCGAGCAGGATGATGTCGTAATCATACAGCTTGCCGAGGTCCAAGCCCTCTTCGCCCAGGTCGGTGGTATAGACATTGAAGCCTTCCGATGTGAGCATCAGTTCGATGCTCTTCGCGGTCGTCGGCTCGTCTTCGATCAGCAGCACACGCATGATTAGCGCCCCTTTTCACTCTCCCGGCCCGCCGAACACGCGTTCTTTGGAGCTCGGTAATCTTCCTTAATCACGCAATAAATGAAGTTAAAAGGTTAATTTGCCGTTAAACGAGGAGCTTGCGCGATGATGTTCAAATCGTTGCGCGGCTGCAACAGCGGTGGCAGAGCGAATTTCATGTGGGAAAGCCGTGTCTTATTCATCGACGGCGAGGCGATCGTCCTCGACAAACCGGCCGGGATTGCCGTTCATCCCGGCAGCCGCACGCCCCAAAGTCTCGAGGATCATCTTCACCATCTTCGTTTCGGTTTCCAGCGTACGCCGGTTCCTGTGCATCGGCTCGACCGCGACACAAGCGGCTGCCTTTTGCTCGCTCGCAACCCGAAATCGCTGCGCCGGTTTCAGCGCGCGTTCGAGGATCGGCTGGTCGCGAAATCCTATGTCGCCGTCCTCGACGGAGCGCTCGATGGCGACGAGGGCAGGATAGATCTGCCGCTCGCAAAGGTGTCCAGCGCCGAAGACGGATGGAAGATGATCGCCGACTCTGGAGGCAAAGCGGCGATCACGCATTGGCGCAGGCTTGGCGTAGTTAACGGCAGCACCTTGGTTCTGTTCACGCCTGAGACCGGGAGAACGCACCAGTTGCGTGCGCACGCGCTCCATGGGCTGGGCGTTCCGATCAAGGGCGACCCGCGCTACGGCTCGCCCGACGGGCCGATGCTGCTGCACGCGCTTTCGATCCGGGTCGAGCGCGGCGACAAGCCGCCGGTCGCGGCAAAGGCACCATTGCCGGCGATTTTTACCGCACAGGGATTCGGCGATGTCGAGTTCTGACGGTTACGCCCTTCCCGAGGATGCGCTGGAGGAGAGCTTTCTCGCGTCGACTGGGCCGGGCGGCCAGAATGTCAACAAGGTGGCGACCGCGGTGCAGCTGCGTCTCGACGTGTTCAAGCTCGGCCTTGCCCCCGACGTCTATCTGCGCCTCAAGACATTGGCCGGGAGCCGACTCACCAGCGGCGGCGAGATCGTCATCACCGCGCGGACATTTCGCACCCGGGAAGCCAATCGCGAAGCGGCGCGCGCCCGGCTTGCCGAGTTGATCGCCAGGGCTCACGTCCGACCGGTCAAGCGGATCAAGACCAAGGCCAGCCGCGCGGCCAAGGCCAGGCGCCGCGATGAGAAGACGCGGCGCGGAACGATCAAACAGGGCCGCTCGCGCCCGGCCCCGGAGTAAGAGAATGTACGACTTCGTCATTGCGGCCGAAGACAAGGGCATCTTCTATCGCCGGCTGATCGAGGCGGCCGCCGCACTGACCGAAGGCGAGCCTGATGCGATCGCGAACATGGCCAACGTCGCCGCGCTGATCTGGGATTCAGTGCCCGACCTCAACTGGGCTGGCTTTTACCGCGCCGTCGGCAACGAGCTGGTGCTCGGTCCCTTCCAGGGGCGCCCGGCCTGCATCCGCATTCCATTCGGAAAGGGCGTTTGCGGAGCGGCGGCTTCGACCCTGTCGGCACAGCGGGTCGACGACGTCCATGTCTTTCCCGGTCACATCGCCTGCGACGCTTTATCAGCGTCCGAGCTGGTCGTGCCGATCGTCGACGCCGGCGGACTGATTGCCGTGCTCGATCTCGACAGCCCGATCAAAGGACGGTTCGACGCGGACGACGAAGCCGGCTGTGTCGAATTGGCACGAATGCTCGGATCGCGCCTTCGCGGCGGTGGAAATGGCGATATCCCAGGGTTAAGACTCGATTAACCGTGCCGGAACTGCCGGCGGACAAATCGAAGCGAACTGGGGAAGCCAAATGAAGAAGCTGGCACTATTGGCCCTGGCGGCAAGCACCGCTCTTTTCTCGACCGCCGCGATCGCCGGCGGACATGGCGGTGGGGGCATGCACCACGGTGGCGGGATGCACGGCGGTGGCATGCATGGCGGCGGGATGCATCACGGGGGCTTCCACGGCAGGCATTTCTCCGGCGGTCGGTTCGGCGGCTGGGGCGGCTGGGGCTGGGGCGGCGGCTACGGCGCTCCGGCCGGCAATTGGTGGGTCAAGATCTACCAGCAGCCCGCGCCCTGCGGCGGTTACGGCTATTGGGATGGCCGCGGCGGCGAATGGGCACGCCATGGCGACGGTCCCCCGCACGTCGAATATAATGATGGCGACGACCGGCATGGCTATTGGGACGACGAGGACGGCGACGGGCCGCCGCCGCCGCCTCCGCCCCCGCCCGGCGGATATGGCTATGCCTGCGGACCGATCGTCGTGACGGAAACGACGACGACCACGACCTGGGCGCCGGTCAGGACGCATTACGACAAGCGTGTCAAGATTCTGCGCAGGGAGGATTGCGACTGCGACGAACCGGCTCCGCCTCCTCCGCCGCCACCGCCGCCACCTCCGCCTCCGCCGCCACCGCCACCGCCGCCACCGCCGCCCCCCGCGGCACAGGTCAGTCCTGGCGAGAGGGGATAGGGTTCACGTCGAAGGATAGGGCCGGGGCGCCGCTCCGGCCCGTCCGGCTGCGACTGCAACGCGGCTGCTCTCAGGTCACGATCTTGACGGTTCCCCACAGGATCAGCATCACGCCCGCCACACGCGCGACGATCTTGCCGCCCGGCACGAGTTTCTCTGCCGCGACCAGCGCGGCCAAAGCGGCGATCCACGCGAAGTTCATCACGCCGCCAACGAACAGCAGTGCCATCAGCAGCCAGCAGCAGCCGACGCAATAGCTGCCGTGCAGCAGCCCGAGCCGGAGCGCCCCCCACAACCCCGGCCTCCAATAGCGTGTGAGAAATTCCGTGGGCGACCGGCAGGTGAGGAGGCAGGCGTCCTTGACCGGCGACAGCTGGTAGAGGCCGGCCGCGATCAAGGTCGCGCCAGCCAGCGTCTCGTGGCCGGTGCGCAGCAACATCGGGTCGAGCAGGCCGGCGTGCGTCGCCGCTATCTGCAGCGCCGCGGCAATCGCCGATGCGCCCAGCCAGGCGAGCAGATAGCCCGACAGGAACACGCCCGATGGCGCGATGGCGGACTGCCCGCCGCGCTGGCGCCGTACGCGCCCGTAGAGCAGGATCGCGGGTGCCGCGGACGGCAGCATCATCGCCGCCATCATCGTCCACCACATAAAGACGGTGAGGAGGACCGGGGCGGCGGGCTTCTCCATTCCGCCCATGCCGGCCATCGTGCCCATTCCGCCTTTGCCCGTCGGCATGCCGGCCCCGCTCAGCGTCCACCACCAGCCGAGCCCGGCAAGCAGGACGATCGCGGCAATGACGATCATCCGCTCGTTGCGGACGATTCGTTCGGTCGGGGACAGGTGGTCAGGCGCGGACGACACCGTTGCTGTCGAGGTGGATGTTGGCGAACTGGCCATAGCTGTCGCGAAGCTCGAACGGCATCGGGCCCTGCGTCCTGCTCGACGCGCTGCCGATGTCCGCGACCTCATATTCGAAGCCGTTCGGAAGCACGATCTGCGCGCGCGTCTCGGTCCCGCTCACCTTGTTGCGGATCGGCTCGCCGGTCATCTCGACATAGCCGTCGATCGTCATGCGACCGCGCCGGCCGTCGATATCCAGCTCAAGGTCGATGTCGGTGAACACCGGCGCGTGCATCGTTTCGACGGTTGAGGCATAGACCGCGAACATCGTCGCGAACGGCGCGGTATCCTGCCCGGTCATGATCCGCAGCAGCGCGCCGCGCTGCGATTCGCTGGCGCGCTGGTCGACGAATGCGAGCGCCTCGCCATGCCCTTCGTGGATCGGTCCGGGCCATTTGAAGATCGCCGCCAGCCGTAGCCCGTCGAGGCTGGTCTCGCCATGACGGCCTTCGTCGATCTGGATTCCGGCCACCGCCCAGCAATGGCCCTTGTCGGGAAGCCCGTCGAATTGACAGTTGCAGCCATAGTCGCACGAGCAGTTGACCAGCTCGCGGCCTTTTATCTCCCAGATCGCCATCATAGCCTCCAAAAGCGTAGCTTGATGCACAGCATATCACGGACCGCATCGGTGCTGAAGGGAGCGCAAATACGGCGGCTCAAAGCCGGTCCATGCGCAGCCAGTCCTTCTTTCCCATCCACGCCTTGGACAAAGCCTGTCTGGCCGCGGCTGCCTCAAGCCTGTTGCCCTGTGCTGCTTCGCTGCGCGCCAGTCCGTAGAGCACCCAGCCATTGTGCGGCGCCTGCACCAAGGCGTCGCGAAACGCCTGGCTGGCCTCGTCGTAGCGTCCGGCCAGGAACAGGGCCGCTCCGAGCGACTGGCGCACCGGATAATACCAATAAGGTGGCTCCTGGTAGGGGATCTTGGCTTCGAGCGTGATCGCCAGCCGATACTGCTCTGCCGCCTTCGGATAGTCCTTTAGCGCGACCGCAAAGCGGCCACGCGCTACCGCCTGTGCCAGCGCCACCAGGTCGGCAGCCGGGACACCCTGCGCGATCATCCCCGCAAAGGCATCCGATTTGACCAGCGCGTCCATCGCCGCGATCTCGCCGTCGAAGCCGGCGCGGTTGCGGCTCTGGGCATAAGCCGTGGCGCGCGCATAATGGCGCATCGCGGCCGCATAGGGCAGGCGCGCGTCGGGCGCGGGCATTGCGAGGATCGCATCCGGCGCTGCAAATTGCGCCATCGCCAGATAGGGCGCCGCGTCGATCGCCTGGATCCATGCGATCTTCGCCGACGTTTCGGTATCGAGCAGGGTCTTCAGCCGGTCGGCTTCCCGAATGGCTGTGCCCATGTCGCCGGCCATTTGCGCCGATGTAACGATGAAATGGACGTTGTGTGGATAATAGCCGTAGCGTACCAGGCTATGGTCGTCCGCACTGCGGATGAACGCCTCGTCGGCGCGGACCGCGGCGACGTTGGCTCGGATCGAATCGGCGTAGCGGCCGCGCACATAATAGATATGGCCGGGCATGTGGACGAGGTGCCCGGCGCTCGGCGCGAGCGGGGTCGAAAGGCGGTCCGCCGCCGCCTCTGCACGCGCCGGGTCGCTCGCTTCGAGCAGGTGGATGTAGAGATGCGCGGCCTGCACATGCGCCGGATTGCGCGCCAGCACGGTTTCGACCAGCCGCACTGCTTCGCCGCTCCGGCCGATCGGCGTCTTCTTGTCGGCCTCCCAATAATTCCAGGGTGACGTGTCCATCACCGCTTCGGCCGCCATCACCGCGACATCGTCGTCGGCGGGAAAGCGGCGCGCCACGTCGAGCATGGCATCGGCATAGGCGCCGTCGAGCGCGGCTCGGTCCGGCGCCGGATCGCGCGAATAACGCCGCGACACGGCTTCGATCAGCGCCTGCTCCATCGGCGATGCCTTGGCCCGCAGCGCCATCGCCCGGTCCATCGCATCGAGCGCCGCGCCGCGGTCGCGGTCGTCCATCGCTGCGTTGATATTGGGCCCCAGCGCCACCGCCTCGCCCCACCAGCATAAGGCGCAATCGGGGTCGAGGCGCTGCGCCATACGGAACGATCGCACCGCGCCCGAATGGTTGAAGCCATAGGTCATCAGCAGGCCCTGGCTGAAGTAGCGCCGCGCCTGGGCATTGGCCGTCGTCACCGGGAACGGTGACTTTGTGAGGTCGTCGTAGAGCGGGATCGGCAAGGCCGCGCCGGCCGGGGCGGCACTTGCCGCGCCGATCAGCAGCGCGGACGTCAGTGCGGAGCCCGCCCGCCCGCCCGCGCACAGGCTCTCGGCGATCCGCGTCGGATCGAGCGCTGCCAGCGCCGCGGACGAAAATCGCGGCGCGGAACCGAAGCTTGCCAGCGAAAGACCGATCCCCGCGATCGCCGCGGCTTTCACGAAATGACTCACGCTATATCCTTTCCCCAAAGACACAGACCGCGCAGCTTCGCGAAGCTATCATGACGGTCTGGCTGTCGCAAACGGAGAGCTCCGCTCCGCTCGTGTCGCCCTATCGCCCGGTCCAATTCCAGGTCGGGCGGCCTCAATCCGGTTCAATCCGAACGGGATTGAGTATGACCGATCTCGGCCAATCCATTGGTGAGGACGAGGCGAACAAGATCGGATTGCCCTCTGGTGCCGGTCTTGGCGAAAATCTTCCTGGAATAGTTGCGCGCCGTCTCGATCGTCAGGCCCAGCATTGCCGCCGCGCCAGCCAGGCTATGTCCGTTTGCAAGCGCCACGACAAGCCGCGCTTCGCTGGGCAACAGCCCGAACAGGTCGACGAACGGCGTGGCTGCCTCCGCGGCGACATGGCATTGGCCATATAATGTGGCCGTTGCCAATGGGCGACCGGCGGACGGCGATGCCCCGCCTGTCCACGGCGCCAGGCGCACATGAATGGGAGGGTCTTGGCTTACCCAGGCGGCGCGTTCCGGGGAGGCGGGATTCGACCCGATCCAGTCGAGCGCTGCGGCGACCGCCGGTCCGGCAGCGCGGTCCTTGAAGGTCAGTCGCTCTCCCGGCCGACAGGAAAGGACATCGCTGACCGTCGAGGGCATGTCGATCCAGGCGTCCAGCACCGTGCCGGCGCGATCCAGCAGGAACCATCCAAGCGCGGTCCTGCCGGCCAGAGACGCCGTTTGCGAGGCCCGGAACCGTTCCTGCTCAAGCCGCGCGCCCGTGCGCGCGGCGGCCTGGAGAAAAGGGAAAATCCGGCGAAGCACCGCGCTGTCGGCAGCATTGAATTCGCGAGCGCCGAAGATGCCGACATGCAATGACGCGACCGTCGGAACCACGACACGCATCGCCCGGACTGATACGACGCCCAGCCGGGCGAGCGCGGCGTTGATCGTCAGTCCATCGCCGGTGTCGATGATCTCGGCCAGTTCCTCGCCGGAATAGATACGTTCGGGGCGCATCTGGTCTGCCAGAATGAAGCGCAGCGCGGCACCGTCTAGGGCCAGGCTTCTTCCGGAAGGCATCGCACTTGTGATCGCCGCCAAAGGGTCGAAGCCGGGGCCGGCGAGAATTACGGCAAAACGGGCGTCCGTCACTTCCGCGAGATGCGCCAGAAATCCGCTCCAGCCGCCTTCTCCGACCGCACCTTCCTGCAATCTGAGCAACAGTTCGACTTCGGAACTGCCGGGAAATGCCATGATAAAGCGCTTACGTCCTCCCAAATGGGAGGTCAAGTCTCGGCAAACTTTCCACACATCGGTCGAATCAAGCGGGAGCAACAGATGACGGCGCGAAAACTGACCCATCTCCAGCGATTGGAGGCCGAGAGTATCCATATCATGCGCGAGGTGGTTGCCGAGGCGCAGAAGCCGGTAATGCTTTACTCGGTTGGCAAGGATTCGGCGGTGATGCTGCATCTCGCGCGAAAGGCTTTCTATCCCTCGCCGCCGCCGTTCCCGCTGCTGCACGTCGACACGACCTGGAAATTCCAGGACATGTATCGCCTGCGCAACAAGATGGCGGCGGCTTCCGGCATGGAACTGCTCGTCTGGCACAATCCCGAGGCGCTGGAGCGCCGTATCAATCCGTTCGACCATGGGGCGCTGCATACGGACATGTGGAAGACGGAGGGCCTCAAGCAGGCGCTCGACCATTATGGCTTCGATGTGGCCTTCGGCGGAGCGCGGCGGGACGAGGAAAAGAGTCGCGCAAAGGAGCGCATCTTCTCTTTCCGTACCGCCAAGCATGGCTGGGATCCGAAAAACCAGCGTCCGGAACTTTGGAATCTCTACAATGCCCGCAAGGCGAAGGGCGAGAGCATCCGCGTCTTCCCGATATCGAATTGGACCGAGCTCGACATCTGGCAATATATCATGGCCAACGATATCGAGATCGTGCCGCTATATCTCGCCGCCAAACGCCCGACCGTGGAGCGTGACGGCTTGCTGCTGATGGTCGACGACGATCGCTTTCCGCTGAAGCCGGGCGAGCAACCGGTGATGCGCTCCGTCCGCTTCCGCACGCTTGGTTGCTATCCGCTGACCGGAGCAGTGGAAAGCGAGGCGCAATCGCTGGCCGAGGTCGTGCAGGAGATGCTGCTTACGACGACATCCGAGCGGCAGGGACGCGTCATCGACAAGGACGAGGGCGGCGCGGGCATGGAAAAGAAGAAGCAAGAGGGGTATTTCTAATGGCCGACCAGGAAATCGACGAGCCTGTCTACAAGGTCGACGCGCTCGTAGCGGAGGACATCGAAGCCTATCTCGAGCAGCATCAGAACAAGGAGCTGCTGCGCTTCATCACCTGCGGTTCGGTGGACGACGGCAAGTCCACCCTGATCGGCAGATTGCTCTATGATTCCAAGATGATCTTCGAAGATCAGCTTGCGGCGCTGGAGGCCGATTCGAAGCGCGTCGGCACGCAGGGGCAGGAGATCGATTTCGCGCTGCTGGTCGATGGCCTTGCCGCCGAGCGCGAACAGGGCATCACGATCGACGTCGCCTACCGCTTCTTTGCGACCGAGAAGCG
>Ga0105249_10004360_pt1 | contig 12240 bp, 9 predicted proteins | sample KBSS44metaG_FD_81522 | JGI IMG/M metagenome (GOLD analysis project Ga0105249, IMG submission 81522) | Switchgrass rhizosphere microbial communities from Kellogg Biological Station, Michigan, USA - KBS S4-4 metaG | ecosystem: Host-associated > Plants > Roots > Rhizosphere > Soil | place... | reverse complement strand
TTGGGCACGTTGTCCGGCGGTTGGCGCATCGTGCACACGATGGGAACCAAGATTACAAAGCTGAAACCTGTCGGCGGCTTCTGCGCCGAAACCGCCGCCGCGTTGACACTCGCCTACGTCACCCTCACCGGCACGCCCGTCTCCACGACGCACACGATCACGGGCTCGATCGTCGGCGTCGGCGCCACACGTCGGTTGTCAGCCGTGAAATGGGGCGTCGCCGGTCGCATAGTCTGGGCCTGGGTTCTAACTATCCCTGCCGCCGCCTTCGTCGCCGCCGTCTCCTTCTGGATCGTCTCCTTCATCCACCGCCTCTTCACCTAGCCACGAAATTTTTTTGGTGACTTTTTCTGGAGGAGGTCATCCATCTAGGTCGCTTCGATTTCCAAAGTGATCGAGTAATCTCCGTGGACGCCCGCGCCGTTAAGGGTAATCGTTTGCGTGGGCTCACTCGTCAGTGTCTGGCTGTGGGTAAATATAGACCGCGCCGCGCCATCCTCTTTGCCAATAGCTTTATCAATGACACCCTTCTGCAGATCGGAGATCTTCTTGTTTGTGCCCTGTTCGATGGCGCTCTTGATGAGCGTCAGGGTTACGGGCAAAGTCGCCGGGAAAAACGGTGTGACTGCTACCGGCAAGACTTTCAGCAAATTATCCTTGAACGCATCAAAAAAACCCGACTTGATGTCTATGTCAAAGAGTTCTACATCGACTCTATCCAATTTCTTGACATCGATGTCGCTGAAAGTAATCTCCCTGCGGGAGACCCCTAGTTTGTCCATGTCTACCTTAGGTTCAGAATCGTGGCGCACGAAATCCGGCTTGCTCTTATTACCTTTTTCACACTCAAAGTAGTCGCGTTTCCCCAAACCCGGCATAGCCTCGCGGGCAAACATGATTTTGTCCTTAGAATCCCTGTACCTGATGCTGATCAGGGGGCGGAACTTGCAAAACTTATCTTCCAGTTTTTGGGGGAAGGTCAGGTCGGTTAAGGTAACAATGATGGTATCCATTTTTAGCTCCGTACTTTGAGGAGATCCTGCGCCCGCCACTCGCTAACTGAAGCGGATGTGCAAATGGTTACGGTGGCCACCGGCATGTCTCGTCGAAGGCGCACGAATCACCCCTTTGTGATCAGTGGTTGATACAAGATTAACTAGAGCGGGACTCTCGCGAGGCGAGTGGGAGTAGGCTCCGGTTAACGGACAAGGAACGCGTTCGGGCACTCTATACTCTCGTTCTGTAAGCATGTCAATGAATTTGCTAACAACATGAATTTGCTAACAACATGAACTCTGATGGTTGGACCAGGTCGCTACCGCTCCCCTGTACTGACCCGATCCAACAATGACCTAGGCGCACACGCTTCTGCTGACGCTGCACACCTACCGAGTCAAAATCCCCCTCTGGCCTAAGCGTGCATCCAAAAGGCGTGCTCGGCGAACTGGTCGCCCAACCACCACTGGGCCTTGCCCGTGCCGCGGCGGAAGTTTACGGCCCCAGCTTGGCTCTGGACGGGAGCGATAACAACCCCCGCCGCGTTGCGGCGCGCCATCAGGTCGTCTGTCTCAGGGACGACAACGCTGATGTGGCCGGGGCGGCCTTCGGCCTTGCGACGCGCGACCACGATCCCGACGGCGCCGAGGTTGACGTCCTGCTGGAGCTTCGCGAGCTCGCCGGTCTGTCGCCAACCAAAGCGCAGGCCAAAGTCGCGGAGCCAGCGGAAGAGGTCGTTGGCCCGCTGCTCGTCTATCGTGTTGTTGAGCAGCGGCTTTATGGCCTGCCCCTGCGCCAGCATCTCGACGGCGGCCTGCGACCACCACACGCGCGGCAGGTAGACGCCCGCGAGGTGGCAGAAGTCGTGCACGTAGATGTTGCAGAAGGTGCTGCCGTTCCGCGGCTGGTAGCGCTTATTGGCCGCCTTGTCCACCGCCAGCCAGTCGATGACGGCTAACAGCTCGGCACGCAGCTCGTCGGGCGTGGCGCCCTTGCGCCCGGCCGGCTGGCCTGGCTCATTCAGCGTGTGGGCATCGGCAAGATCAACGCGCCTCGTCACTGTGCCGGCCTTGCGCGGCATGGTGACGGCGGGCAGCGGCCCCGTCGGCACGGCCGCGGGCGAGTGCACGGGAACAGCCTCGACGCCCGACGCGGGCTTCAGAAAATCCGCGAAGGCGAAGCCGTGGAAGTGCGCGCCGAGGAGGCTCGTCTCGACTTCGAGGAACCCGTTGACCTTCTTGTTCGAAACGGCCTGCACGAGTTGGCCGTCGGGCAGCTTGGCCTTGATGACGCCAGCGGTCTTGCTCGGCTTGTCGCGCAGGTTAAGCGGGGTTTTCTTCACGTCAACCTCGAAGACCTTGCCCGTAGCCTCGATGGGCGTGGGCTGTGTCACCAGCGCTGGGCCGACCGAACCGTTCGTCGCCCCGTCCGCCGGCGGCGGCTGCGTCCCGACGACCGGGGCTTCGGGCACGACGACAGTGTGCGCGAGGCGCAAGAACTCGAAGAAGTTCTCGCCGTAGAATCTCCCCGCGCTATCCTTGAAGCCCTGCCTGAGCCCTTTGCTCGGGACGAAGCGGCCGGTGTTATAGGCAATGGCAACGGCCGCCATCTCCATGTCAGTGAGCGTCGTCTTCGACTTCAGGCCGGCCCGCGATTGCGCGTTCCGCAATTCGCCGATGGCCTTCGCGAGGCAGTCGGCGAAGACGGCGTAGCGCTTCTGCAGGAAGTAGTCGGGCTCGGTCTTAAAGAACTGTAGGTCGAACTGGAAGATGCCGTACCCATGGCAGAACTTGTTCGGGTTGTTCACGACCCCCTTGAAGCCGGGGATGAACTGCGCCATGTCCACGAGCGCCTGCCGTGCGATGCCGAACATCTCCTGCCCGTTCGGCCGGGCGACCAGCTCGCTCTTATTCTTGGGGAAGGCGCTGCGGCCGCCGCCGCCTGGCTTGGCGTCAATGGTGTCGCCGACGCACAGCTCGAGGATGCGGTCGAGGCTGAGGTCAGTCTTGCGCAGGGTGGACCAGATGTGGCCGGTCTCCTGGCAGGCGACGGCCGCCAGCATGTCAAGCGTGAAAGGCGTGCCATGCACCGCGGCCTCGATCTCGGTGCGGAACTGTTGTTTGAACCAAAGGATGTCTTTTGCGTTGGGCATTGCGTTCTCCAGTGCTGGGTGAATGCGCCCGCTGGTACGGGCAACATTTAAGTCGCATTGATTTCCAGGGTGACCGAGTAATCGCCTTGAACCTCCGAACCGCTGATGTTGATCCCTTGCTTGGGCTTGCTTGTCGGGGCTTGGCTGTGCGCCCAGAGTGAAAGCGGCGCCTCGTCATCAGGTTGCAGCTTTCATTTTTGGTACACATACCTATATGACAAATTCCCTTTTTCTGTTTCATGGTGTAAGGCTGGATCCAGCTAGTGTGCAGGGACGACACAGAGAGTAGGGGAGTTCGGCCTATGGAAGTTACAACGACTTATAGATTTCCTAACCAAATTGTTACCTGCATTCCTTGCATAGCTTGCTGGTTCTTTCCCGATTTGCGCCCTCTCGTGGGACAACAAACCTCTTATTGTCTCCATAACCCATAATCTGAGCTTTGAATCTTTGTCATGCGCCCGACAGCCGCCCGCTACCAAAACCCTAATTGACGAGGGGTACAAAAAGGGGGTACATTTTTATGCACCTCTTTGAAACCTGCGATTTTTTAAGCCCGCGTAGCTCAGTGGATTAGAGCGCTCGCCTCCGGAGCGAGAGGTCGCAGGTTCGACCCCTGCCGCGGGTAATCAAACTTCTTTGAATGGCCATTCGGGTAGGTGCTCTCTCAACTCTAACCATTCGGACGGAATCCCTTGTAAGCCCGTGTGTGACGCGACGATGCCGCCGACGATTGCGCAGGTTGTGTCGCGATCGCCTAGGCCACTTACTGTGAGCCAGAGAGCTTCTTCATAGTTCGAGAGGTGTGTAGCCGCACACCATAGGGCAAACGGAACGGTGTCTTGAGCTGACACTCGAACGCCATTTCCGAGTACTGAAACGGCAAATTGGACCGAAGCATTGGCCGCCATATCTCGCGCCTGACGAATCTTACTTCGCACTTCAGACTCCGGAACATGCGGTAGCACCAGGTCGAGGAACTCCGATCGTCCGGGCGTCACGCCAGAAGCTCCCAAGTTATGCGCCAACGCAACTGCGACTGCGACTGCAATCGCGCCCGCTATGGCTTCGTCGTGCGTGTGAGTTATGACAGATGATCGAATCGCGTGCTCGACGACGGCCTCGAGGTCATCCGCAAAAAACGCCCCGATCGGCGCGACACGCATCGCAGCACCATTGCCGAATGAGCCTTGCCCGGCAAACAAACTGCTCGCTCTTTCCGACCAATCCTCGCCACATTTGATTTCCCACAACAGACGATGCATGGCTGGACCATAGCCGCGAGTGCGCTCATAACGCTCGGCGAAGCTTTGAGCAAGCGCCGGTTGATGGATCTGCCCGTACTGACGTAACACTGAATAGACCGACAGGGCCATCTGCGTGTCGTCTGTGTAGTTCCACGTGCGAGTCGCCAGAGCACGTTGTTCAATCAATCCTTCAACCACATCAGGATTGATGAAGAAAGTTTCGCCAAACGCATCTCCAACCGATAACCCTTCGAGGCTACACCTTGCACGCTGAATCGGATCTTGTAATAAAGACTCCATGTGTTGGTCCTTTTGGAATAGAATGAATCTCGTGAAGCGACTGTTAGCGATTTCATTGGCTCTCGTGTTTCCACTCCTTACAACCGCGGAGCAGAAGCCGGGGCGACAGCGTAACCGGCCGCCCACGATTGATTCGTTTACTTCATCCCTGAAGACGATTAGGGTCTGTCCGTTCCTACCAACCGCGGTGGAATACGATAAACCTGAAGTGGACCTGATTGTGAACGCAACCGATCCCGATGGCGACGCGCTGCAATACGAGTATTCCACGACCGAAGGTTCCATTTCAGGTAAAGGTAAATCGGTCAACTGGGATTTGAATAAAGTGATACGGGGACCGCATGAAGTTCGCGTTTCGGTTACAGATGGAAAGGGAGGAAAAGTCGAGGCTGCCCTGACAGTCACTACCGTCGACGCGAGCGGTTGTGAGCGGCCGCCTCCGCCGTGTCCGATAATCAAAGTATCTTGTCCGGAAGAACTGGATAATGCGAAGGCCTTCGTATTCTCTGTACTTATCGAAGGTGAGGGGACGTACAAACCATCTTTCCGTTGGACGCTCAACGCCGGAAGAATCGTTAAGGGTCAGGACAGTCGTGAAATAGAAGCCACCACAACTGGCGCAAGTGGTTTCGACGGTATCACTGCAACGGTAGAAGTTCGCGGGTTCGATCCGTCTTGTAGTATGACTGGAAGCTGCACCACGAAGATCATCTGGTAATCGGAGCGCTAAACACATTCCCCAATCGCGGCTTTTTTGCTACGCTTACGCCAACCCCCAGCCCCCCGCAACTCAAGGTGCGACGATGAGCACGGTTACCAACGTACCACGCACGATTCTCGTTGTTGATGATTTTGACGATACTCGTCTGCTGCTGCGCACGTGGCTGGAGCGCAGAGGTTTTCGTGTGGTCGAAGCGCAAAACGGAATTCAGGCGATCGATCAGGCCGAGGCTCAAGCTCCAGACCTGATCATAATGGACATTCAGATGCCGGAGCTCGACGGCCTCTCCGCCACACGATACATTCGGAAATCACTCGATTCGGTGCCGATTCTGGCTGTTTCGGCGTACGGCGCAGACCAGTTTCGCGAACAGGCGCTCGCCGCCGGCTGCAATGAATACGTCTCGACGCCGTTTGAGCCGGCCACACTCGAAGGGATAATTCGCTCACTGGTCCAGCGTTAAGTATAATCTCGCCCATGTTTCGAACCATCTTGTTCCCACTTTTGCTCCTCCTGCTGACCCAAACTGTGTCTGCGCAGTGCACGAAGAAAATGAGTGAGCTGCCCGCCGCGCCAGAGCTCCTCGGCTTTCGTCTCGGCATGACGAAAGAACAGATAAAGGCCCGCATTCCGCAAACAAAGTTTGGTGGCGCGGATCATTTTGGTGTTGCAAAAACGACGATCAACCCGTATTTCGATGAGACGATCGATAAGTCGAAGCTTGAAAACGTGCGCAGCATCTCGCTCGACCTCGTCGACGAGAAGCTCACTTCCATTTGGATCGGTTTCGACGATACGTTTAAGGTCCATACAGCGGAAGAGTTTGTAAAGCTGATCTCGCAATCGCTACAAGTCGATGGGAGCTGGTCGTACAAATCCAGAGGACAGCAATTGCGTTGCGCTGACTTTCAGTTGACCGTGACGACGGTTGCAGGTGGGCCAAGCTTCCGGCTGGTGGACATCGCCGCGGAAGATCTCGTCGCTGCACGGAGGCTTGCAAAAGAAGAACAGGACTCACTCGCCGAGGCGGGCGGCGGCGCGACCGAAAGCACCGAGCCTGCTGAGATCATCGCTGACAGTAAGTCTAAGACTTATTATCCCAACGGCTGCCTGCCGGCAAAGGAGATCGCCAACAAGATAACTTTCAAGAGCACAGCGGAAGCAGAAAAGGCCGGCTTCAAAGCAGCGAAGAACTGTCACTGATTACCAACTGGTGAACGCAACGGAACGGGCGGCCACGGAGGGCCGCCCCTACAGTAAGCTAAACAGGAGAACACAACCATGTGGAGAGAATTCAAAGAGTTCATCGCTCGAGGAAATGTGATCGACCTGGCAGTTGCAGTAATCATCGGCGCAGCCTTCGGAAAGATTATTACGTCGCTGGTAGAAGGCGTCATCATGCCACCGATCGGAATGGCCCTCGGCAAAGCTGATTTCTCCAACCTCTTCATCGATCTATCCGGTCAGCGCCCGGTATCACTCGCCGACGCACAGTTGAAAGGGTTGCCGGTGATTGCGTACGGCGTGCTGATCAACGACATCGTCAACTTTCTGATCGTCGGGTTGATAGTGTTCTTTGTCGTGAAGGCCGTCAATCGCCTGCGTGCTGCTCCGCCACCACCGCCTAACACGAAGGATTGTCCGCTGTGCCTGACTGCGATTCCGCTGGCGGCGCGTCGCTGCCCGGCGTGTTGTGCGGATCTTGCTTAAGATCGCTTTCTCCCGCAAAGACGCAAAGGCGCAAAGTAAGACGCAAAGAAGTTCACTTTCCCTTTGCGTCTTTGCGCCTTTGCGGGAGAAATGTTTCTGTTAGAATCCTGACCCATGCGCGAGTGTCCACGTTGTGAAGTTTGCTACGAAGACGACGTAGAGATCTGCCCGCAGGATCAGGCAAACACGAAACACACGCTGCCCGGTGGGCGGCTGCTCGCATCGAGATACCAGCTCGAAAAACGTCTCGGACGCGGCGCGATGGGCCAGGTCTATCTCGCACGCGATCAAAATCTGCTCACTCGCCAGGTCGCCGTCAAAACCGTCAGGCCTGACATTCTCAGCGACGAAGATCTACAGGAAGGGGAAGCCATCGCTCGCTTCGAACGTGAGGCGCGCGCGGCTGCGTCGATTCGACATCCCAATGTTGTCGACGTCACTGATTTTGGTAAGAGCGCGGACGGCGTGTTCTTTCTTGTGATGGAATACGTGCAGGGCGAAACTCTGTATCACCTGCTACGACGCGAAGGCACTGTGAATCCGCAGCGAGCGGCGACGATCATGCAGCAGGTGGTTGCCGGCGTGGAAGCGGCGCACGACGCCGGAATTCTGCATCGCGATCTAAAACCGGCAAACATTTTTCTGATGCAGCAGAAACGCAAGACCGGCGGTGAAGACGGCTTTGTGAAAGTCGGTGACTTCGGTCTCGCAAAGATCGTTCACGCCGATCGGTCCGAAGTCACTTCAGCGAGTGGACCAGCGTCACAGGGAATCATCGGCACGCCTGAATACATGGCGCCGGAACAGATGCAGCCCGAGCACCAACTCGATGCGCGCGCTGATATCTACGCGCTCGGAACGATTGCGTATCACATGCTCGGTGGCCGACCGCCCTTCACCGGCAACATCACCCAACTGATCGCGCAGAAGTTGACGCAACTGCCACCGGCGCTGTCGAGTCTGCGATCGGACATCAGCGGTGAAGTCGAAACGTCGATCATGAAGGCGCTGGCGAAAGAGGCTAACGATCGGCCAGCGAGCGCGAGTGAGTGGTTTGAGAGCTTTGCAAATGCAGTTTCTGCGAGCTCGGAGACAGTCAAACGAAAAGATTCTCGGCTCGTGGTCATGGCGCCGTCGGGTTCCGAGGTTTATGTCGACGACGAGCGCTATGGAAGTGTCGGACGTTCAGGTCGTGTGATTCTGACGTCGCTTGCGCCGGGACAACACGTGTTGCGAGTGTCGAAGTTGGGCGAGCCGGACGACGAGCGCGTGATCGAGATCCGCAGCGACATCGCGGAACAGATCATCGAAGCGCAATTGAAGATCGGTCTCTCGAGTAATCAACTGACACCATCGCGCGGCGGCAGTCTCGACAGCAAGCACGGCGGGCACTCGGCCACGTTGTCGGTCGTGGTTTGTACGAAGTGTCAGTCGCGCTTTGCCGAGGGCGTGAAGTTCTGTGGCCGCTGTGGCAACACGACTTTCGAGCCGGTCTCGACCGATGTGAACACCTCGCCGCTGACGCCGCTTGGAGTAACCTGCCAGCGCTGCCGGCACGAGTATGCCGCTGGCACAAAATTCTGCGGGCGCTGCGGGATTCCGATCGGCGCGGCGTCGCTCGAATGGCGCGCACCCAAGCCGGTCGAGGTGATTTGCAGCGGGTGCAGTAGCAGTTATCCCGCCGGGACGAAGTTCTGCGGGCGTTGCGGAAAGCCGATTAGGGCTTGAGCGCGAGTCACCTTTCCGATAATCTTTCCGACTGCTTTTCGACGGCGACGCTTTGTTCAGAGTTCAGCCTTTAGGTTGCTGTCTTGATGACGAACACAAGCTAAAGCTTGAACTCTAAACAAAGATGAAGCGCTGCCCCACTTGTAACCGCACGTACACCGATTCGTCCCTGAACTTTTGTTTGGAGGACGGGACTCCGCTAACCGCCGACGCGCCGCCAGTCGATCCGAATGCGACGCTGGCCTATCCGGCTACGAGGGACACTTCCGAACCTCCGCCAACTGAGATTTATCGTCCACAACAGCAGCCGGTCGTCACCCCGAGGCCGACGACACCACCGCCTCCGCCACCGCAGCCAGCGCCACAGTGGACACCACCACCACCAATTGGCGCGCCAACACCGCGCAAGAAATCCAACGCAGTCTGGTGGATACTCGGCGGACTCGCTGCGCTGCTCGTCATCGGCGTCGGTCTCGTCGTGATGCTCATAGCGCTCGCGAGTCTTGGCTCGAACGGCAACACCAACAACCTTAACGCCAACACGCGTAACGAGAACCGCAACAGCAACCTCAGCGCCAACACAAACGCTAACGCGAACGTTTCAAACACCAACGCAACGGCGATCCCAAACTCGCTCGTTGACGACTTCAGCGAGCAGAAGTGGCGCATTGGTTCATCTGATTACGGCCGTATCTGGTACGACGGCGGCGAATATCACATGACCGCGAAAGAAAGAATGTTTGTCGTGATGTACGCGCCGTCAGACGAGTACAGCACTGAAAACGCGACCGTAAAAGTTACGGCGCGTAGCGTTAATGGAGACGCGCCATCAGCAGGGTTTGGATTGATGGTCCATTGCGCGCTGTCGAAAACAAAGCAGCTCGAAGATTATGCGTTGCTGATCTATCCGTCAGACCAGCCGGCGTACGAGATCATCAAGCACAAGAACGGCGTTCAGTCGTCGGTCGTGACGAAAACGGAGTCGAGCGCGATCCGTTCAGGCAGTGCTCCGAACCTTCTGGAAGTGCGCATCCGCGGCACTGAGTTGTCGTTTTATGCGAACGGCCAGTTTCTAACCAAAATCAACGACACAGAAAACTACAAGCATGGCCGCACCGGGTTCTACACCAGCGACGTTTATGAAGTGGCCTTTGATGATCTGAGTATCAATCGCTAATCCCCAGCATGCAGGTCAATCTGAAAGTCACTGCCGGCCCATACAAAGGCCGCATCTTTTCGTTCACTCAGCACGACTCTTTTCTGATCGGTCGCAACCCTGACGCTCATCTCTGTTTGCCTGACGATCGTTACTTCTCGCGTAATCATTGTCTGCTCGAAATGAATCCGCCGCACTCGCATGTGCGCGATCTCGGATCGACGAATGGAACTTTCGTCAACGGTCGTCGCGTGCAAGAGGCATATTTGAATAACGGTGATCGGATCCAGTGGGGTGAAACTATTCTCGTCGTTGAAGTCACAACGGAATCGCATGATCTTCTTTCCGAGACGACTCTGGATGCGGGCGTGCCAAAGCGACCTGTGCTCGTGATGGTCGAGTGTGTTAACTGCGGGCGGCGCGAACAGGCACAAGCGTCAGCGCCTGACGAGCACCTGACGTTTCTTTGTGAAGACTGTCGCATCGAGCTCAAGCGTTCGCCGCAGGCGATTCCGGGTTACGACACAGTGAGGCTACTGGGTCGCGGCGGCATGGGCTGCGTGATGCTCGCGCGCGAGCAAAAAACCGGACGCCCAGTTGCGATCAAAACTCTACTTCCTGAGTTTGCCGTCAGTGACAAAGCGATGAAACGCTTCCTGCGTGAGATCGATGTTGCCGCGACGTTGAAGCACAAGAACATCGTCGAGTTTATCGACCGCGGCACACACAATGGCGTCGTTTATCTCGTCACTGAATTCGTCGATGGCGCTGATGCTTCGAAGCTTGCTGAAAATAACGGTGGGCGGCTGTCGTACGAAGACGGCATTTCGATCATCTCGCAGGCGCTCGACGCACTCTCATTCGCACACGCCCAGGGCTACATTCATCGCGACTTCAAGGATCAGAACATTCTCGTTGCTGGTCGCTCGCAAAACCTCGTCGCGAAGCTGACTGACTTTGGCCTGGCGAAGAGCTTCTCCAATTCGGGTATGAGCGGCGTCACGATGGCGGGCGAGATGGCGGGTACGCTCGCGTACATGCCGCCAGAGCAACTGAGAAATTTCCGCGACGTTAAGCCGCAGTCAGACATTTACGCCGTCGGCATGACGGCTTACAGCTTGTTGACAGGCTCGCTCGCGCTCGACTTGAGCAAGGGCAGTGGCGTCAACGACACCATCCGCGCCATCTTCGAACAGCACGCTGTTCCCCTCTGTCAGCGCGCGTCGCACATTCCTCGAGCAGTGTGTGAAATCATCGATCGCGCGCTTGCAAAGGATCCTGCACAACGTTGGCAAAGCGCCGGCGCTATGCGTAACGCCTTGCTCCACTCCATGTAAATACACTCGCCGCGGTCCATAAAATCCGTTGAAAACGAAAACTTTCGTGGCATAATCCGCTTGAGGAGAAGTTTTTGATATGCGCTCAATCTGGAAGGGCCACATACGATTTTTGCTGGTTGCGATCCCCGTCCGCATCTATAACGCGATCGAGACCAGCGAGAAGATTCAGTTCAACCAACTGCACCGCGACGATTTTGGTCCAATCGGCTACGACAAGCGCTGCAAGAAGTGTAACGAGATTGTCACTAACGATCAGATCACGAAAGGCTATCAGTACGAGCCGGATCGGTATGCCATAGTCGAGCCTGACGACATCTCGAAGATCAAGATCAAGACTACCAAGGCTGTCGACATCGTCGGCTTTGTCGATCGTGAAGAGATACCGAGCACGTTTTACGATTCGCCGTACTTCGCCGGGCCCGATGGCGCAGTCTCAGAAAAGCCGTATGCGCTGTTGCGTGAAGTGATGAAGCAGACGGGTAAGGTTGCCGTCGGTAAAGTGGTGCTGAGAGATCGTGAAGATCTCGTGGCAGTGTTTCCGCATGAGGACGGGCTGGTGCTTCAGAAGCTTCACTACCCGCACGAGTTGCGAAAGATGGAAGACGTGCCCGATCTCGAAAGCGTGCAGAAACTCGATGCGCAAAAGTTGAATAAGAATGAGTTGAAGCTGGCGACGACGTTGGTTCAGGAGATGACGACGACGCTTTCCGAGATCGACACCGAAGACAATTACTACACCGCGCTCCGAACGTTGATTGATTCGAAGATCAAGGGCAACGAGATTGTCGACTTCGAACCGGTTGAAGAACTTCCCAGACTTGATATTATGAGCGCGTTGAAGAAGAGTTTGCAGGCGTCGAGTCGCAAGCCGATGGTGAAAGCGCCCGCGC
>Ga0105249_10004358_pt1 | contig 12241 bp, 16 predicted proteins | sample KBSS44metaG_FD_81522 | JGI IMG/M metagenome (GOLD analysis project Ga0105249, IMG submission 81522) | Switchgrass rhizosphere microbial communities from Kellogg Biological Station, Michigan, USA - KBS S4-4 metaG | ecosystem: Host-associated > Plants > Roots > Rhizosphere > Soil | place... | reverse complement strand
ATTTGCTTGCTTCGACGATTTTTTGCAGCACTTCCTGCGGGTTCTTGTAGCGCGTCTGCACTCCTTCCAAGTTCAAAACGGCAAGTCCGCCCAGTTTGTTCATTGCGATGGCGAAACCGACATCGACGACGCCATCCATCGCGCTGGCGATGATGGGAATCTTCAATTCAAGCGGTTCCGCTGCTTTGCGGGGCAAACGAAAAGTGATGTCCACTTCGTTCGGGTTGATCGTCACGCGCCCGGGCACAAGCGCGATCTCGTCGAAACCATAAGTCACGCGTGCTTTACGGTTTCTGCCTATCCACATTCCCATGTTAAATGTTCTCCATCCTGAATCGTTCGTTTAAACTTCCGCAGTGCGGACACCGGGGAAGCAGCGCATCCGTACGATCCTCAAATTCGAACGCGCAAATCACGCAACGCAACCGGTGCTGAAGAGAGCGTCGCTCTCGCCGCCGGCGGTTCCATTCTCCCATTATCCAGAATAGAAACACTGCCGCAAGAAAAAGCAGCAGATAAATCGTGACAAGAGTAGCAAGACTGACGCGAATCACGGGGTGACGTTGGCTGCCGGTGCTGGCTGCGGGCGCGCGACGTCGCTGCCCCATTGAATTGTGGCCATGCCCCAAACGAGAGAAGAGCCGGGTTTGGTGCCGGTTTGGCTGTTTTGTGAGAAACGGCTACGGACCACCTGTAAGCGCGCTTGTTCGTCCAGCGCCGGATCACCTGAGGTGTTGATCGGAAAGCAGTAGCGAATTTCACCCAGATCGTTTACTGCCACGCGAAACCGAAGTGTCTGAGGCGTCTCCTCGGTCGATAGTTCGAACCCGGATTGTGGCACGGTCGGAGCCCCGAATCGATCGAGTTCCTTGCAGAAAGAAATGTATGTTCTGGAAGTGCCTCTGGCCGGAGCGGTCCTCCGGGAGATAGATTGTACGGCACCTGGTGGCCGGGAACTTGGAATCCTTAGATCCGTCTTTAATGGTGGAAGTTCCTTGAGAATTGGTTCTACCGTAGAATAGGATGGCAGATGCTCAGTCTTTGGCAGAGCGCCAAGCCTTGCTCCCGGTGCCGGATCAGTTGTGAAAGCAACTGCAGGATCTTCGGCATCAATCCAACGAAGCAGCGTGCGGCCTTCTTCGGAGTCAGGCGCTATAAATGTGACGCGGCCCGGCGGCGGCAGAAGCGCTACCGGAGCCGGGTAAACAATTTGGAAGATATAAAAGCACAAGGCGTGGGCCATCAGCGACAGCACCAGGAAAGCCGCGAGCATCGTCCTGCGTTGCCGAGGGGAATCCCAGCCGAAAAGAAGTGGTTCGGCTGCAATCTCAGAAGCGACGCTATTCATCTTGGCGGAGTTGCAGCTAGCGCAACCGACGTGATGCCGTGTTCGAGCGCAGCGTTCGTCACTTCAGCGACTGTTTCATACGAAGCAGAGCGGTCAGCCTTGATAATGATGGATTGATCCTTGCGCTTGGCTGCATCGAGTAATGGCCCAAGCCGCTCCATGGTGACCCGCTGGTCCTGAAAATAAATCGCGGGAACCGCCCCGCCCGTAATACTGATGATTTGTTGATTGCTCTGCGGACCGAGCGAAAAACGCGAGAACGGCATCGAGATTGAGATGCCTTGTTGCAGGATAAAATTCGAACTAAGCAACAGAAAAAAAGCGAGCAGGAAAGCGAGATCGACCAACCCGATCAGCAAAAGCCACCCGAAGTTATAGTTTGTTGTTCGGCCGAGTTTCACAGTTAAATACCTTAACGTTTTCCGGGTTCAACGACGCAACCAAATGAAGCCGGTGGCCATCAAAGGTCCTGCCGTGCTTCAATCTCTCGCACCGTCTCATCAGGTTGTTGGAAACTGATGATGCCGCTAATTGGACGGCTTTCGGTCAACATGTGGACAATCTCAATGCCTGCGCGCTCCATGTCATGCATCATGGTATTTACGCGGGATGAAAGATAACTGTAGGCGACAAAGGTCGGTGTTGCTACAACGAGCCCAGCCGCGGTCGTCAGCAAACTCTTATAAACGCCACCAGATAGCTCCGTCACCGTCGCGTAACCACCACTCGAGGCGATCGTTCCGAAAGCATCGATCATCCCTGCGACCGTCCCAAGCAGCCCGAGCAACGGCGTCAGGAAGGCAATGGTAGCAAGCACGGGAAGAAACCGCTCCAGCTTTGGGACTTCCAGTTGCGCGGCCTCCTGCACGATGTCGCGTAATTCCCTCCGGGGCGCATCGTGCCGGATAATCGCAGCATGAATCACTCGCGCCACGGGACCTGGCGTGCCGGCGGACTCGTGCAAAGCTTCAGCGAAATTGCGACGGCGAAGCAGGTTCGACAGTCCTTTCAAGAACTCGCCTACATGGATCGTCGCGCGATGAAAATAAAAAAGGCGCTCCGCAAAAACTGCAATTGAGATAATGCTGCAGGCCAGAATTGGCCACATCAATAATCCGCCTTTTTGAATGTAATCAATCACGCCGAGTTTTGTACCTCTCTTTGCACGCTGTGGCAAGAGACTTTCCGTCTTTGGCTTGTCACACTATGCCTACGATTTTGCAGCGGTGTAAATCGTGACGATCCCTCCGGTCAAACGCTTAAAGCTTGGAGAAACGTAACCGGTTCCCCGCATCAATTCGCACATTGCATTGGCGCTCGGAAACTCCTCGATTGAATCACCGAGGTAATCATAGGCGCTCTTCTTTTGTGTTAGAAGCGAACCGAGCACTGGCAGACAGCGATGCAAATAAAAGCGATACGCGACGCGCAACACCGGCGTTGTCGGCAATGAGAACTCTAGCACGAGCAAATGACCCTTGGCGTTAAGCACGCGCCACATTTCAGTAAGTGCGGCTGAACAGTTTTCCAGGTTGCGCAGGCCAAAGGCGATAGTGACACAGTCGAACGACGCATCTTCAAACGGGAGTTTCATCGCATCAGCCAGTACCACCCGCCGCACACCTTTGCGCCGTGCAAGCTCCAGCATTTCCGGCAGGAAATCGACACCGGTCAGTTCCGCATGCGGCAATTTCTTTTGCATGGCGCGCGCTAGATCTCCTGTGCCGGTCGCAAGATCAGCGATCGTATGTGGATGCCAGGCATCGACGATCTCAGCTGCGCGCGCTCGCCAGTAGAAATCGAGACCGCAGCTAAGCACGTGGTTTGCGAGATCATAGCGCGTCGCAATCGACCCGAACATTTCGCGAACATGCGCAGGGTTGGTACTCATGTCAGAAATCCTGTTGAAACGTCCGCGCATTTGTTAAGGCGCTCCGCCGTGTGACTCATGGCATAGCTAACAAGCTAACGTTGAGGAACAAGGATTGGAACCCGTCATAAAATTACTAATTGCCATACGCGGCAACTACGGCTATCTACCCCGATGGACATATCTGTTAAAGATCTACAGGAAGCGATTTCAATTCGCCAGCAAATCGATAATCTACAACGACGCCTTTCCTCTCTTTTGCGAGGGGCACCTCAAAGGCCAACGGCTCCCACCGCCGCCCCAGGACGCTTCTTCTCGCCTGCCACACGAGCGAAGCTCGCCGCAGCCGCTAGAGCTCGTTGGGCACGGACGCGTGGTACTGGGGCAGTAGCTGCTCCTACGAAGAGTGCTCCAACCAAGAGAAAAGGTCAGCTTACACCAGCCGGTCGAAGGAAGCTTTCCCAGCTGATGAAAGCGCGCTGGGCGGCAAGAAGAAAAGCAGGAGGAAAACAAAAGCCTGCCAGCCGCAAAAAGGGCGTGCTTACACCTGCCGGCCGAAGGAGACTTTCAGAACTAATGAAAGCTCGCTGGGCAGCCAGAAGGAAAGCCAGCTCGAGATAAGCAACTCCGGTCGCTACCAACATCGAGCGGTGGCTGGCAGATCTAAGACTCGGTTGTACAATAAGGGTAACTGCTCGCGAGAGGACTCGAACCTCCACGGGTTGCCCCATACGGTCCTGAGCCGTACGCGTCTGCCAGTTCCGCCACGCGAGCAAAAAAGCCGGGTCCTACAATGCGAGTCTGGGAGTATGCCTGCAAGTTGAAATCGAAGCGATCTCCGGTGATAACTCAGCCCGCCAGTTTCTTGCGTGCGCGCACTTCCAATTGATTGGCTTTGCGCACCTGCCCAAGGGAACGTAAGAGATCGGCATAATTGGACACGACAATTTCGTAATCTTTCGAGGGTTTATCTTCGACTTGTTCCCAGCTCTTGAGTGAGGATTGATAGAGTTCGGCCGCCTTCGCATAATCTCCACGAGAATGATAGACAACCGCCAGATTGCATTTCGATTGAGCAATATCGGCGATCGGGTGAGGTTGCAGATTCTCTCTGATCGCCAACGCCCGAAGGTGTAGTTTCTCAGCTTCGGTGTATCGGCGTTCGTTAGTGTAAAAGACCGCCAAATTGTTCAGCACGGATGCCACATCCGCGTGGTCAGGTCCGAGTTGCTTCTCATAAATCTCCAAGGCGCGCAGGTAACACGGTTCGGCCGCCTTTTGCCGGCCCGACTTGCGGAGAATCAGGGCAACATTGTTTAGCATGGTTCCGATATCTGAATAGGGGACGTCATCGATCCCGGTTCCAGCAGCTATTGCCTTCTGGTAAAAATCGATCGCTTCTTCGGATTGACCAAGACTATCGAAGAGCAAGGCCAATCGTCGTGCCGAGCGGTAGATCGCGCGATGATCTGGCGGGTTTCCCTTTTCAAGGATCGCGTGCGCCTTCAGCAAATATGCTTCGGCTCCAGCATGATCCCCTTTTTGTTCGAGCAGTTGGCCTAGTTTCTCAAAGCTCGTGGCGAGTGCAGTCTGGTTCCCTTTGAATGCACGTCTGGCAACTTCAAGGGCTGTTTCGGCGACCCGAATTGCCTGAGGCAGACGATTGGTGGCGCGCAGATTGTCGAGCTTCTCATTGAGGATCGCCCATAACTTCTCTTCGCCTTTCATCTCTCACCATCCCTCGCTTAGTTGAGTAACTAATCGGGTGGCGAGGTCCTCGGTGGCGAGCGGTAGGGCTTGCCGTTCGTCTGTTGTTACGTCGCTAGAGACAAAGAAACTGGTATTACCGGTTACTTCGTTCGGACCGGCCAGCTGTTTGCCGTCTCGTGAGGTGAGCGAGAATTTTACGCTTAACGCGAGGTTAAATTCCGTTGTGGCCAGCACATTGCCGCGAACCGAGCGCGCCGGCAGCCTGTTGATTTGAGATATCTCTCCACTCAAAGTGGCGTCCGCCTTGTCGTCGCTTGTAATCTGAAACGTGCCATCCTGTTGGAATTGTTTGATCACCGTATCGGTCACCAAGACTTCGACGCGTGGCACGAGCGTGTGATTCTTAAACGTGGGCACCGCAATAGTGTGAACGTCCCGGAGATAGTACGGCTTTACCGGCCCAACGTGATACCCAAGGCAACCGGAGATCGCGAGGCAAAGGATTGTCGCAAGTGAGGCTTTCAAGGCGCCGGTAAGGCGGACTCTTCGGGGGGAGCAGACTCTTCAGGTGGAGCCGATGCGCCGGGAGCGCTCGAAGGATCGGAACTTGTGCTCGTACCTGGCAGAGGCGGCAGAGGTTCAGGCGCAGTAGTAGTATCCGGCGCGAGCGAAGCCGGGGGCGGAAGCGAGTTCTCGCCGTCCGATGCAGGCAGGGGCGCGTCATTATTCGGGGCACCCGGTTTGGCCGGTCCAGTACCGGAAGTTTCACCTCGGTGCGCTTCAGCTTTTTTCTTTGCGTTCTGTGAAACCGGTATGGCCGGCTGCAGCGCAGCATCGCCCAATTTGGCGCGTAGTTGGTCGATCCGTTTCTTCGCCTTGTCGCTTTGGTCCGATCCCGGCTGTTGCCGAATCACTTCATTATAGTATATGACCGCAGCGCGATAATATTTCTGTTTGTCGTAAAATTTTGCGACCTTAAAGGAATCAGTTGTCTGCTTGTGCTCAAGAATGTCGAGATTCTTGTGTGCCTGGGCTGCTTTCTCGCTCTTGGGGTAGTGGAAAAGAAAATCCTGGAAAGCCGTTTTCGCATTGTTTGCCGCAGCGGCGTCATTTGTGCCTCGCTGCGAAGCCGTAAACCAGATGTAACCGATTTGGTATTGAGCATCCACGGCTATTGGCTCGTTAGGAAACTTGTCCACGACCGCTTGATAGGCCTGGATCGCTGCATCGTTCGCTCCCTGCTTCTCTCGCGCCAGGCCAATATCAAACTGCGCTCGCGCGGTGTATCTTCCATACGGCGCGGTGCGGACCACATTCGCGAAAATGGTTACCGCTCGATCCAATGCAGACGCGACCGGAATCCCCAAGAGCTTCAATTTTTTTCCATTCAGATAGATCTCACCAATACGAAATTGCCCTTCGATCGCTTCGTCAAAATGTGGGCTGGTCGCATATCTTTCAACCACGTAGAGATATGACAGAGCTGCTGGAGTGTAATCGTGAATCTGTTCCAGCAGTTGAGCAGCACGAAAAGCTGCCGTGGAAGCCCGCGCGTCTTTGGGGTGACGTTTGACAAGCGATTTGTAGGCCTTGATCGCGCGTTTATTATTGCCCTCTTTTTCCGCAGTCTGCCCGATCTGATACAGTTCCGCTGCATTCCCGCTCATCGGCTCTTCGCCGGGGGCGACGTACTCCGCTTTTTCACCCGGCCGAAAGATGATGGAAGCGACGCCAGCTTCAGGTGAAAGAAACAGCGCAACAGCGAGAAATATGAAGGCGCGAATAACCAGTTGCATCTAAGTGTGGCAGGGTAGTTAACTTATCCGGCCCGTCAAATCCTTAGCCAGTTTCTTCTCCCAATGTGACATCTTTTCCGACGGACAAAACCGAATACTTTTTCGATTCCATTTGAATCTGTTCGACCAGCAGAAAATACGCGTTGGCTCGTGCGCCTGGAGCTTCGGCGACTGGCGTGGCGTCTTTTACCCGCATGATTTGCCGGAGTCGCGCTGGCTCGAATTTTATGCAGGCCATTTCCCGGCCGTCGAAGTGGATTCTACATTTCACGCTGCGCCGAGCGAAGCAGTGGTCCGTCGCTGGGCCGAAACGACTCCCGCCAGCTTTCGGTTTACCTGCAAGCTTCCCCGTCAAATCACACACATTTGCCGTCTCCGAGATTGCGGAGCAGAGCTGGGTTCGTTTCTCCATGCGATCGAACTACTCGGGCCAAAGCTACAGGTGATTCTCATTCAGCTTCCGCCTTCGCTGACACCCGCAGACGGAAAACAGGCGCTGCGCAAGTTCCTGGCGCAATTGCCGCGGGATTTCCGGTTTGCCATCGAATTTCGCCATGCTGGCTGGCACCGGCCACAGTTTATTCGGCTGGTGGAAAAGTACCGCATCTCCTGGGTCTGGGCCGATACCACTCCGCTCAACGAGCGAAACCTTGCGCCCTTCGAATTTCTGCCGTGCACCACCGATTTTCTTTACCTGCGTTTGCTTGGCGATTACGCGACCAAATACGACGTCGATGGTGGCCACATCCATCGTTACGGAAAATTACTCTGGAAACGCGAAGCCGCCTTGGAAAGCTGGTCGCTGAAAATTCAGCGGCACCTTGCAGACGTGCGCAGTATCTGGGCATTTGCCGGCAATCACTTTGAAGGGTTCGCACCCGAGACGTGTCAACGTCTCGCCGAACGGCTTGGCTTCGATCTGCCGCTGCCGCCGGAAACAGAACAGGCGTTTTCTGCGGAGAGAGAATCGCAGCTCGATCTACAGTTGTAGCGGCACCTCAGCACGTTTGTGCTTTTCAAAAATGCAAACCTGGCGAACGCCGATTTCGGCCATCTTGTGCGCCAGGTTCGCAAAATTTTCGCCAAGTTGGACGTGTGAGTGCGCATCGGAGGCGGTCGTGAATGGAATCCCCTTCTTCATCGCCAACTCGATGATTGAATCGCTGGGATAAAGCTCGTTCACTGGTTTGCGCCAACCAGCGGTGGAAAGCTCAATTGAAAGATTGCGGGCACGAATAAATCCAAGTGTCTCATCGACCAGCGCGCCGATGTCTGCCTTCGAACGATGTCCGTGAATCTTGATGAGATCCAAGTGGGCAAGAGAGTCGACCAACCCAGTCGCAATTAGTTCGCGGAGACGGCGAAAGTAATCGGCGTACATCTCATCGATGTTCCTGCCCTCGAATTGCGCCGCGCCATCCGGCACGCTGTCGAACATCTGATCGGTGCGCTCCAGGAAATGCACCGAGCCGAGAATGAAATCCAGCTTGTCCCAATTTTTTTCGATCCATTTGCGGCCGGCCTGTGAATGGACGGGGTCGTTATCCAGCTCGATCCCCGCGCGGACCCGCAAATCGGGATTTCGTTCCCGCAGCCGATTGATTTCGTCGAAATCGATTCCGGCGTGGTAACGATCGTGATCGGTGAAAGCGATATCCGTTAATCCTAATCTCCGCGCCGAATCCACCCAGGGCTGGAGCAATTCCTGTGTGTATCGCTGCACACGATGTCCCTGTGGGTGAGTATGGTAATCGGAAAAAAGGAGTAATGGAGTATTGGAGTGTTGGAGTATCGGAGATGCTTCAGATGACATCACTCCACTACTCCATTACTCCAGCACTCCACGGTCTGTTCACGGCACTGCCAGGAACTTTTGCCGAATGCGCAGCTCCAGAAATTGAGGAAAGAAAATCTCGGCAATAAAAACTTTGTTCGGCGTAAGCTCGCGGGTCGAGATTGTTTCGTTGTACTCGATCCGCTCGGACGGGTTAATTAAGATTGTCGCAGCTTTTTCCGTGATCGCGTGGTTCTCAGACCACTTTGTCAGGACATCGCCCGCAGAATTCATAAGATAGATTTCGATGCGCTGAGTCGTATGAAAATCGAGTGTGACCGGGCGTTTGGAGAGATTTGCCAATGTTACTTTGACGCCGAGCTGGCGGACTTCAGATAACTTCACGGTTTGCGGACTGATTTGCAGATCGAGGGCGAGCCCATTCAGCCGTGGATCTTTGTATTGCGGAACGACGTTGGGAGAAAAAGGATGAAGAATGCGGCTCATCCAACCTCGTTTTCGCGAAGGCGTGGGCGTAGGCGTAATGTCCTGGCCAACCATGGCCCCGGCCACAAAAACTACCAGAACGAGCAAAACAAGACGGCGCTTCATGAGGCCCTAAGCAGCCCGAAAACTTTTCTGGGTTGCAAAATTACTGTCAAACCATTTATGAACTCGCCAATATCTTCGCAGTCAATCGGCATGAGAAATCTTTGTGTATTCGTGTTTTGTCTGGGTTTTGCACTGATTGATACAGCAGCGAAGCAACGACACTGCACGTTTCGCGTGCATGCGCAAGCAAACCCTCATGATACGGATATCTTCTCAATGTCCGCGGGCACGACGTCTTCCGGGAAAAATGTTGCCATCCAGAAATTGCCGTGGATCACCGAGCACGATGTCATGGCCTTTTCTCCGTATCCAGCCAAGGACGGAACCTTTGGCGCATTGTTTCAGCTCGACGACCACGGGCGCACCGTACTCGATACCTTAAGTGTCGAGCATCGGGGCAGTTTTCTCTTTGTATTCATCAACGGCAGAATGATCACCGAACTACAGATCGACAAGCGAGTGTCGGACGGAAAGATTTATGTTCCGTCCGGACTAACTGCCGCTGATGTTGAGCTAATGAAGAAACAGTGGCGCTCGCCGGGGGAACGAAAGCGCTAAGCGATTCATCGGCCATGCGATTTTTGTTCGCCAGAATTGTATTCTCTTTCCTTTCGTCTATTCCTTTGATGGCACAAAACCAGGTTCTCGATCTTGTTCTGCCCACGGACAATGATGCCCTTTTTTCGGGAGACGGCCCCGCTTTCTACCAATCTGTCGACCGAGACTACAACGGCGTGAAATCGGCACCATGGGAAGGTGGCCAATACGGCTTTGTCCGTGATCCGAAAAGTAGAGGAGGAGGCATCGTTTACACCCGCTTTCATGAAGGAATTGATATTCGGTCCGTGCACCGCGATGCAAATGGCGAGCCGTTCGACGAAGTGCGCGCCATTGCCGATGGCGAGGTTGTGCACGTCAGCCTCGCTGCTGGCTACTCAAACTATGGCAAATACATCGTAATCGAGCATCGATGGGACGGCTCGAACTACTATAGTTTGTACGCACATCTTAGCTCCATCGCAGTGCAGCCCGGCGAGAAGGTCAAGCGCGGTCAGCCTATTGCGGTGATGGGTTACACTGGAACAGGCATAAACCGTGAACGCGCACATCTGCATCTGGAATTGTGCCTGATGTTCAGTCGCCAATTTGAAGCCTGGTACAACACATTTTTTAGGAACGATCCCAATCGCCATGGCCTCTACAACGGGATGAACCTCGGCGGGATCGACGTAGCGCGCCTCTATTTGGCGCTTCGAAAGAACCCGGCACTCACGATCCCCGAATTCCTCGCCGCTGAAGAGACATTCTATAAGGTTACATTGCCACAGGCGCGGCAGTTCGATTTGCCAACGTTGTATCCCTGGATGTCTGCAGGAGGAAAACGCGGTGGATCGTCATGGGAAGTCTCGTTCGCGCGTTCCGGTGTCCCCCTGAAAATTGAGCCAACCGACAAACGCGTAACGCAGCCTGAGGTAAGCTATGTTAAAAACAGTTCGGCGGAATGTTCCTATCTCACTCGCGACATAGTTTCTGGTCGCGGAGCAAACGCGCATCTCTCGGGTTATGGCGCGCAGCTGATGCGCCTGCTGATCTGGCCGAATTAGGTGCGTGCCGAAAGTTTCAACACGACGTCGGCGTGCCTTGCGCAACCGCGACGCCATGCGGGATTGCGCCTTGCACAAAGCTGAGACATTCCACAGCGCCGCTCGGCTTCCCTGGCAGCGCGATCACCAGAGCCTGATCGACGACCGCGGCGAGATTGCGCGAGAGAATGGCGTTGGGCGTAATCTTCATCGATTCGGCGCGCATCACTTCTCCGAATCCTGGCAATTCTACTCGCATCATGGCACGAATCGCTTCGGGCGTAAGATCACGCCCGCCGATACCTGTGCCCCCCGTCGTTAGAATCAAGCCGCAACCTTGCGTGGCAAACGACCGGATTGTCTCCTGAATCCGAGTCACGTCGTCTGGCACAATCGCTTCCGCCAGAACGTGCCAGCCAATCTTTTGCGCGACTTGTTTCAACGCCGGACCGCCCAAGTCGTCGTAATCGCCCGCGCTAGCCCGATCAGAAATCGTGATGATACCAACGGTTATCTGATCGGAGTGTTGGAGTGGTGGAGTAGCGGAGTCCTGTTCGTCTTTCATTACTCCATTACTCCGTTACTCCATTACTCCGTCGCAGCGCTACGCACCGCCTGTTTCGTCTTCTCAACCAAGCGCACTTCCGTAATGGCCATCGCTTTGTCCACTGCCTTGCACATGTCGTAAATCGTCAGCAATGCGACGGCGACGCCGATCAGGGCTTCCATCTCGACTCCCGTTTGCGCAATTGTCTGCGCAGTGCATTTCACTTCGGCACCATCCTTCGAAGCAATGATATCGATGCTTACCTCGCCGAGCGGCAGAGCATGGCAAAGGGGAATGAGCTGCGCAGTTTGCTTGGCGGCCTGAATCCCGGCAATGTGCGCTGTCGCGAAGACATTGCCTTTGGCGATTTGATCTTTTGCGATCAGGTTCAGCGTTTCCCGCTGGAGCCGAATCTTTCCGCGTGCAACGGCTCTTCGTCTACTGAGCGGCTTCGCTGAAACATCAACCATTTGAGCCCGTCCATCGGAACCGATGTGAGTGAGTTTTTTCATCTCCTGTCATTCCGAGCGCAGCGACTTGGCCGCCGTAGCCTTGGCGAATGCGGCAGCGAAATCGAGGAGCCCCGCGGCATCACACAGGCTTATGCCACGGGATGTCTCGACTTCGCTAGACATGACGAGTGCTTACCCACCGATCGCAATCATTTTGCGATTGGGCTGGTAATTGTTTCGGAAATCGTGTTCCTGAGGCTTTCGTTCGACCACGTTGAGAAAAAACTGCTTGAGCTGTTCATCGCTCGCGCCCGCCCGCAGCGGTCCCATGATGTCAAATTCCAGATAGCTGCCAAGACATGGGCGCAACTTCCCGTCGCACGTGAGTCGCAGCTTGTTGCAGTTCTCGCAGAAATGCATGTTCGTCATCGCACCGATGAAACCTATGCGCTGTGCGCGTCCCGGGATCTGATAGTAAGTGGCTGGACCATTCGTTCGAAACTGCTTCTCTGGAATCAGGCTGCCGTAAGCCGATTCGACTAACCGTCT
>Ga0105249_10004356_pt1 | contig 12243 bp, 10 predicted proteins | sample KBSS44metaG_FD_81522 | JGI IMG/M metagenome (GOLD analysis project Ga0105249, IMG submission 81522) | Switchgrass rhizosphere microbial communities from Kellogg Biological Station, Michigan, USA - KBS S4-4 metaG | ecosystem: Host-associated > Plants > Roots > Rhizosphere > Soil | place... | reverse complement strand
GCTCGACGGGGTCGATCACCTCATCAAGGGTCTCGCGGCGGCGCACGGAGCCCAGGCCGAGGTCAAGCTGATCCGTGGCTACCCCGTCACCGTCAACGACGAGGGGATCACCGGGTTCGCCTCGCGCGTCGCCGCCGAGCTGCTCGGCGAGGAGCGCGTGCGCCTGATGCCGACGCCGATGATGGGCAGCGAGGATTTCTCGTACGTGCTCCGCCAGCTGCCGGGGACCCTGATGTTCCTCGGCACGCGGCCGGATGGCGACGCGCCGGCCATCCCCAATCATTCCAACCGCATGGTCGTCAACGAGACGGCGATGGCCACCGGCGTCGCGCTCCACGCGGCGGTAGCCCTGCGGTTCCTCGACGGCAAGCGCAGCGCTCGTCCCGCGTAGGGACAGCGTCGCACGCGGCAATCATTGCCGCAGCGACGGCTTGCCGTCGTCCCCTTCGCGCTTGCGCAGCGGGTCTCGACGATATCGCCCCGCGGGGGCGGCATCGCCCGGGCCGATCAGGCAGGTCACGCGAGCTCGCGGAACGGCGGCTCGTAGGCCTCGCTGTACGTCGGAAAGGGGTGGACCAGGTCGGCCAGGACCTCGAGCGGCACCCGCGCCCGGATGGCCAGGGCCGCCTCGCCGATGAGCTCCTCCACGTGCGATCCAATGGCGGCTGCCCCCAGCAGGACGCGCGCTTTCCTGTCGGCGATCAGCACCAGCATGCCGGTTTTATCGCCGCGCACGTAGGCGCGCGCCGTCTCGCCGAGCGGGAAAATGGCCACGGCCACATCGTGGCCCTGCGCTCGGGCGGCGACGGACGTGAGGCCCACCGAGGCCACCGCCGGCTCCGTGTAGACTCCGCGCGGGATGGCGCGGTGATCGGCGCGCGCGTCCTTTCCCAGGAGGTTCGCGGCAACCGTCCGCGCGTGGTAGTTGGCGGTGTGCGTGTACAGCGCGAGGCCGGTGACGTCGCCCGCGCCCCAGAGATTGGACTGTCCCGCCACGCGGCCGCGCTCGTCCACGGGCAGGTAGCCGCGCGGGTCAGCCTCGACGCCCACGCGCTCGAGACCGATGCCGTCCAGGTTGGCTCGCTTGCCTGCCGCGACGATCACGCGTTCGACCGTCGCCGACCACCCGTCGCCGAGCGTGAACCGCGCACCGCCCGGGGCGGGCGCCACGCTCGCGACTTCCACGCCCAGCCGCACGTCGACGCCGTCCTCGCGCAGCGCCTCCGCGAGCGCCGCCGCCACCGCAGGCTCTTCGCGGGACAGGAGCTGCGGCGAGTGCTGCACCAGCGTCACGCGACAGCCGAAGCGGACGAGCACCTGGGCGATCTCGCACCCCACGGGCCCGCCGCCGATGATGACGGCGGAGGCAGGCAGCTCGTCACTCGAATAGAAGTGCGCGCTGGTCCAGGAGGATATGCCGGCGAGCCCGGGGATGCTCGGCTCCCGGAAGCCCGCGCCGGTGGCGATGACCAGGTCGCGCCAGCCGATGCGGGTTCCCTCCGCGATGAGGATGCCCGGTCCCTCGATGCGGCCCCGGGCCTTGATCAGGCGGATGCCTTTGTCCTCGAGGTGCCGGACGGCGCCGGCGTCGTCGCGATGCCTGGAGACGACGTCGCGGCGGGCCACGGCGGCCGCATACGCTTCCCGGTCGCCGTCGAGCGCGAGCGGACGGCTGACGGCGCCGGCCATCACGGCCGAGCGGCTGATGCTGTGCCGCAGCTCGGCGGCGGCGAGCATCGCCTTGCTCGGGATGCACGCGACGTACGGGCACTCGCCGCCCAGCAGCCCTTCCTCCACCACCGCCACTCGCTTGCCGCCTTCCGTCAGCAGCGATGCCGCGTACCCGCCGGCCGAGCCACCCCCCAGAATCACGACGTCGTAGGCGTCCATGGCCGCTACACCCAGCCCCCGTCGACCACATAGCTCTGGTTGGTGCACGCGTCGCTGTCGTCGGCGGCGAAGAAGAGCACCACGCGTGCGATGTCGGCCGGGAGCAGCTTGCGCTTCAGACATTGCCGGCGGAGCAGTTCCTGCTCGCCTTCCGGGGTGAGCCACAGCGTGACCTGCCGCTCGGTCATGATCCACCCGGGAACGATGCTGTTGACGCGGATGTTCCTGGGTCCGAGATCCCGGGCGAGGGCGCGAGTCAGCCCGGCGACGGCGGCCTTCGCGCTGAGATAGGCCGGCATGCCGCCCTGCCCGATCAGCCACGACGTCGACCCGACATTGATGATCGAGCCCCCGCCCGCGGCCGCCATCTCGGGCGCCACGGCCTGGGCCGCGAAGAACTGGTGGCGCAGGTTCACCGCGAACCGATCGTCCCAGTACTCGGGCGTCACGCTCTCGATCGCGTGGCGCTCGTCGTGCGCGGCATTGTTGACCAATACGCGGATCGGCCCGAGCCGCGCCCGCGCTGCGTCGACCGCCGCCCGCAGCGCGGCGATGTCTCGCAGGTCGCAGTGGATGAACCACGGCGCCGGGAGACCACGCGCCTCGACGGCCTGGACGAGCGCGGCCGAGGCCTCGCGCTGGATGTCCACGAACGCCACGCGGGCCCGCTGGGCGCACAGGTGCTCGACGATGGACGCGCCGATTCCACTGGCGCCGCCCGTGACGAAGGCGACGCGATCCTCGAGGCTCGGGTACGAAGCAACCCGCATGTGACCGCCCTCCCGTGCCGGCTCCACGCCAGCCGCCCGCCCACGCTAGCACAGGTGCGCGCCCGTGCTCGCTCACGTCGCTCGCCCCGAGGTCGATCTCGACACGATCGCCACGCTCATGCTCTTGCTCTTGCGGTTCGCGGCCGGTGTCGGGTGGTTCCCGTGGCGGCACAAGTTAGGGACCATCTCGCGCTCGAGCAGGGATGGCAGCGGATCGAGGCGCGCCGGACGCGGCCATCGGGGTCGTGAGCGAGCGCTCGCGACCAAGCCGGAAGAGCGTTGGAGCAGCCCTAGCGCGAAAGCGCGCGGGCCGCGCCCGCTGCCGCGCGCCGGGTCCGGCCCAGCTCGAGGTCTACCGGCGGACGGTTACGATGGCAACGCCGAGCGCGGCAAGATCCGCCGAAGGCGAGTACCGGCGGCGCCCGGCCCGGCGGCGCTCGGTCACCATGGACCCGCCCTGCCGGCGGCGCTCATCGTAGCGGCGGTCGGAGATCACGTCGACATCGGGGCGTCCGGCGAAGTGCCGGCACAGGTAGGCGTGGAGCGCGCCATCGGGACGCGAGACAATGAAGAGATCTCGGCAGTGACGGGAATGCATCAGACGAGCGGCACGCGTTGCGGAGATGGATCCGGCATGGAAAGCGGCCCTCCTTGCCTGATACGAGAGGCAATCTATGTGCCCGCGCCAAGTAGTTGATTTCCCGCCACAGGACATCCTTGGAGCTGGCCATTCCCTACGAAAATTGAAGATCGCCGGCAGAGCGTGCAGCACGGGAAAACAGGACCGGATTACCCTCTCCTTACAGCGCCCGTCACACCAAGCCCCCCATCGGCCGGATCCTGATGGCCCGCGGCCGCGACGCCGTCGATCTGGCACTCACCACGTTCGCCGGAGCGGCGGTCACCGACGCGGTGGTCTCCATTCCGCGGTGACCGGGCGAACGGGGCCGGCTGCGCGGGCCCACGACGCGCTCTGGCGCCCCGTGGCGAATCGCAAGAATCCCACCACGGTCGCCCAGTTGAGGAGGCAGACGACGTAGGGCACGGACAGGATCGCGCTTCGGCGGCGCGAGTTCCGCATGGCATGTCCGGTAAGGGCGAGCGCGTAGAAGAGCGCCTGGACCACCAGCGCGGCCCGGTACAGCGGGGCACCCGCCAGCGCCGCGCTCGCGGCGAAGGCGCCCGCGTGCAGCACGGGGCCCAGGAGACGAAGGCCCTTGTGCGACACCGTCGCGACCCAGATCCGATTCCGGTGCGGGTCGAGCAGCCACGGCTCGCGGACGAAGAGCTGGAAGTTGCCCGCGAGCGTGCGCACCTTTCGCGCGAGCTCCTCCTCCGCGCTGGCCGCGACACGGTCCCAGGCGCGTGCGGCTGGCTCGAAGAGCACGCGGTAGCCGCGGCGGACGATGCGGAGCGGGATCAGCACGTCGTCGAGCAGCGTGTCCTCCGGAATCGGCTCGAACAGTTCGCGCCGGATGGCGTAGACCGCCCCCGTCGCGCCCACCGTGGAGTCGACCCGGCTCTCGCTCTTCCGGATGAGCTTCTCGTAGCGCCAGTAGACCCCGACCCCGCGGCCCACCGCCGGCCCGTCGGGCGCCTCGGTCAGGATCAGCTCGCCGCTCACCGCGCCGACGGCGGGGTCCGCGAACGGCCGCGTCAAGGCCCGGATGGTGTCCGGCTCGAAGCGCTGCCGGGCGTCCGCGAGCACGACGATCGCGCCGCTGGCTCTCGGCACGACGTCGTTCAGCACGGCCGCCTTCCCTCGGCGCACCGCGAACGCGTGCACGGCGACACCCTCCCGCGCATAGGCCCGCGCCAGCGAGGCCGTCTCGTCCGTGGACCCGTCGGAGGCGATCAGGATCTCCAGCCGATCGCGCGGATAGTCCAGCGCCAGCAGATTGTCGATCCGCGCGGCGATCCGGCCGGCCTCATCATGCGCGACGACGATCACGCTCACGGCCGGGGGTGCCGCTGCGCGAAGCGCCGGGGGCGGAGCCAGGGCGGCGCGGACCCAGGCGAGCGCGGGATACCCGAGATACACGTAGACGAGCAGCACGGCGCAGATCCAGAACGTCCCGCCCCAGAAGGCCTGGTACGCGTCCACGCCCACGGGTGACATGGTCGTTCTGCCCCGCGCTCAGCGCGCGACGCGTTCCTCGGTCTTGAGGGCACCGGCGGCAGTGAGCGCGGCCATGTCGACCCCCGCGTCCCGCCCCGCGGCCTCGTTCCGGTAGCGGCTACGCTCCGCCAGGCGATAGTCTCCCCGCTCCTGATCCCTGAAGCCCACGGCGGCGAGCGAGGCCGGGAAGTGATTGCCGCGAGGGTAGCGGGCCGCGTCGCCGCCCGCGATCACATTGCCCTCGATCACCGCACCGGGAAAGAAGCGCGCGATCGTCGCCGTGCCCGACGCCGTGCCCGTGCCGATCATGCCGTACTCGTTGTGGGGCAGCACGTTCGCCCGGAAGACGAACCCTTCGCTCGGCGCGCCCTCGACCACGAGGATGCTGCCGGTCTGAAGGGCGGTGTTGTGCTCGACGACGACCTGGGCGGCCCCGTTCAGGATCTGGAGCAGTGCGCCGGTGCCGCCCCACCGCGGGCCGCCCACGTCGGCGAAGAGGTTGTTGCGGATGGCGATACGCCGGGCGGGCCCGCTCTGGCGAATGTCGTCGCGGCCGAGGATGTTGATGCCCGCTCCCGCGTGGCGGACCACGTTGTTCTGGAACGTCACGTCCTCGACCGTCGACCACGGCGCGCCGCCGTCCTGGTTGCGCACGGTGAAGAGCACGGCGAAGCCGTTCTGGGAATCGCGCCAGTTGCCCTCGAGGAGATTGCCGTCGATGAGCACCCGCCGCGCGTTCTTCAGCTCGAGGAGATTCTTCACCGACCACGTCTTGCCTTCGTACCCCGGCTCGCCGGCCTTCCACGCGAGCGGCTTCGCCAGATGATTCCTCCGGATCTCGATGTCCGACGGGACGAGATCCTTGATCGTCGGATCCGCGCCGCCGAACATCACGTTCTCGCCCGCCGCCTCGAGATAGTTGTTCACGAGGGCGAACGGCCCCGGCCCATTCCAGCCCGCAATGGCCTGGGAGTCGGCGCCGGCCTCCTTGAAGTCGGCGAAGTAGCTGTCCGCCACGAGGACGTCCCGCGCGTTCATCGCGATGCCACGCCGCGCGCCCAGGACACGGTCGCCGTGCACGTAGCAGCGCTCGAAGACCAGGTGGTGGGGCAGGCTGTCGAGCGACGAGGCGCCGACGCCGAGCTCGACCAGGTTCTTCAGGAAGACGCCGCCCCGGGGCGCGATCTCGACCCCCACGAACCGGTAGTGATGGGCGCCCGGTGCCGCGGTGATCACGGGTCCCGACGAGGAGACCAGCTTCGGCATGAGGCGCGCGTGCGACGGGCCGATGCGTTGGCCCGCGGCCGGCAGCTCCGCCTCGGGCGCCGCGGTGCGCACGACGATGAACCCCTCGCCCGACTTGCGCGGCAGCATGAATGGCCCGGCATACGTGGCGCCTGCCTCGAGCGCGATCACATCGCCCGGCGCGGCGTGGTCGAGCGCGGCCTGCAGGCTGCCGCCCGCGGGCACCGCGGTGACCCGCCCCGACGGCGCGGCGGCCGGCGCTTCGACCGACGCGCGCGGCAGCTCGGGCGCGCCGGTCGGCCCGACGCCCAGCACGGCCAACCCGAGCGCGGCAAGCGCGGCCCGCAGCCCGCGCGGGAGACGCCGGCTCATGAGACCGGGCTCACGACGCGGCGGGCGCGCCGGGCCTGGCGCGCGCGGCGCCCCGCGTCAGGTCGATCACGACCTGGTCGGGCCGCGCGGCCTCGAGAACGCGCGCCGCCGCCTCGCCCGCGGCGCCGACGACGAGCACCTCGGCGTGGGCGATCAGCGCCTCCACCTCGTCGCACATCAGTGCCGAGATGTGCGGGATCTCTTCCTCGATGAAGCGGCGGTTGGCGCCGACGAGCCGGGCGATCGCCACGCTCTGATCGAGGATGCGCACGTCGCAGCCCTTGCCGATGAGGGTCTCGACCAGCGTCACCATCGGGCTCTCGCGCAGGTCGTCGGTCCCCGCCTTGAAGGCGAGCCCCACGACTCCCACGCGACGCCGCCGGGTCTCCAGCACGGCCTCCACACCTCGCCGCACCTGCGCCTCGTTGGCGGGCAGGATCGCCGACAGGAGCGGCAACGACAGGTCGGCGGCGTGCGCGGCGTGAACCAGCGCGCGCACGTCCTTGGGCAGGCAGGAGCCGCCGAAGGCGAAGCCCGGGCGCAGGTATGCCTCCGACACGTTGAGCTTCCGGTCCATCAGGAAGACGCGCATCACCTCCTGGGCATCGCCGCCGAGCGCCGCGCAGGCGTCGCCGATCTCGTTGGCGAAGGACACCTTGAGCGCGTGGAAGGCATTGGACACGTACTTCGCCATCTCGGCCGAGCGGATCGTCGTCGTGACGAACGGCGCCTCGACCGAGGCGTACAGCGTGCGGAGAGCGGAGAACGCCGCCTCGTCGGCCGCGCCCGCGAGCGTCATCGGAGGCTGAGCGAAGTCGCGCAGCGAGGAGCCCTCGCGCATGAATTCCGGGTTGACCGCGAGGCCGAGCCAGCCCTCGAGCGCGCGCTCCGCGCCGCGGGCGATGGCGGGCGCCAAGCGCTTTTCCGTCGTGCCGGGAAGGACGGTGCTCCTCAGCACCACGGTGTAGCGATCGCGGTCCCGCAGCGCGCGCCCGATCTCCTCGCCCACGCGCTCGACCGCGCTCGTGTCGAGCTGGCCGTTGCCGCGCCCCGGCGTCCCGACACAGATCAGCGCGAGGTCGGTCGCCTGCACGGCCTCGACCGTCGAATCCGTGGCACGCAACCGTCCCGAGAAGACCACCTCGGCGAGCACGTCGCCGAGGCCCGGCTCCACGATGGGCGAGCGGGCCTCTCTGATCATCTCGACCTTGTCGCGGTTGAGGTCGACGCCCACCACCTCGTGCCCCGCCTTCGCGAGACACGCGCTGGTGACACAGCCCACGTACCCGAGTCCGAACACGCTCACGCGCATGACCGATTCCTCTCCCTAGAGATCGCCGCGCGGGATGGGCGCCCCGACGGGAATGTGCGATGAGGGCCATCGCGCGGCGGTCCCCGCCGCCGCGGCCTCCTCGATCCGGTTCTCGAAGGCGCGCGTCACCATGGCCCACCCGTAGCGCGCCTCCACGAGATCGCGCCCCGCGGCCCCGAGCCGGCGGCGCCGCGCGGGATCCCGCAGCAGCGCGACGACCGCGCGCGCGAAGTCGGCCGGCTCGTCGGCGCGCAGATAGTGCTCGCCGGGGACCAGCGGCAGGCCCTCGGCTCCGACGGTGGTCGAGACGACCGCCTTTCCCATGGACAGGGCCTCGAAGATCTTGAGCCGTGTCCCGCCGCCGACCCGCAGCGGCACCACGCAGACCGCCGCGTCGGCCACGTGCGGGCGCACGTCGGCGACGGTGCCGGTGACGCGGACGTCCGCCGCCTTCGCCGCGGCGCGCAGCCGGGCGCTCGGATTCCGGCCGACCGCGGTGAGCGAGACGTCCGGCACCGCGCGTCGGATCGCGGGCAGCGTGGCGTCGATGAAGTGCAGCACGGCGTCCTCGTTCGGATACCAGTCCATCGAGCCGGTGAAGACGAGCCGATGCGGGATCTCGGGCCCCGCGCCCGGGGCGAAGAACGACGTGTCGACGCCGGTCGGCACCGCGTGAATGCGCGCGCCCGGAGCCAGCTCGGACAGCATCGCGCGGTCCGGCTCGGACACCGCCACCGTCAGCGACGCGCGCGCGCAGGCGCGTGCCTCGTACCGCCGCGTCTTGCGCCATTCGAGCTCGAGGAGCGCCCGCCGCGCCGGCCGGCGCTCGGTCCGCGCGAGGCGCTTCCAGATCTGGTGCTCGACATTGTGCTGGAACAGGAGCGTCGGCACGCGCCCGCCGAGGGGCACGCTCGGCGCCGCCGCCAGGAAGTCCGCGACGCAGACGTCGACCTCGCCCGAGTCGATCAGGCGCGAGACGGTAGCGGCGAGGCCCGGTACGCGCGCCTTGTACAGATCGACCGGCAACGGGGACGCCCACGAGCGCGCCAGCGCGAGGGCGAAGGCCGCGCTCCCTTGCTTGGCCGGGCGATGCGGCAGCGTGACCACGCGCTCGCAATCGGGCAGGGCCGTCGCCTCGCCACCGCCCTCGCCCGACGCGTGTGTGGTGACGACGGTGACCCGGTGCCGCCGGGACAGCTCGGCGACGGTGTGAAAGCTCCGGAGCCGGCCGCCGCGATCCGCCGGCCAGAGCCCGCCCACCTTCACCCAGAGGATGCGCATCACGCGGCCACGGGCGCGGGCTCGTCCCCGTCGAGAAACACCCGCTGCCAGATCTCGAGGTTCATGAGGAGCCAGAGGCGGTCGCCATGCTGCGCCGCGCCCGCGCGATGCTCCGCCACGAGGCGCCGAAGCGCGGCCTCGTCGAAGAGCCCGCGAGCGCGGGCGCGCGGGCCCAGCACGAGATCGTCGACGACGGAGGAGAACTGCCCGCGCAGCCAAGTCCCGAGCGGCACCGGGAACCCCATCTTGCGCCTGGTGAGGATGGGCGGCGGCACCGCGTCGGCGAGCGCGGATCGCAGGACGGCCTTGGTCTGCCAGCCCCGGAGCTTGAGCCTCGTGGGCAGGGCGGCCACGCGCTCGACGAGGTCGTGGTCGAGGAACGGCACGCGGCTCTCGATGGACGCCGCCATGCTCATCTGGTCCTGCTTCATCAGGAGCTCGACCAGGTAGGTCTGGAGATCGGCGTGGCTCATCCGCACCGCGGGATCGCCCGGCGCCGCGCCGTGATACCGCATGCCCGTCGCGTAGGGATCCCGGGCGTCGAGGAGGCCGACATCGCTGAGCAGGTCGCGCTGTCGCGCGGGAGGGAACACGGAGAAGTTCTCGAAGAAGAGCGCCCGCGGTCCCGGCTCGTGCGCGAGGAAGCTGCGGCGGGCATAGCGCGCCACCGGCGCGGGCAGCGCGGCCACGGCGCGGCGCACGCCGCCGCGGAGCGCCGCAGGGGCCATCGCGCCGTAGAGCGCGCCGAGGCGCTCGTTCCAGGCCGTCACCCGATAGCGGTTGTAGCCGAGGAAGAGCTCGTCCGCACCCTCGCCCGTGAGCACGACCTTGACGTGCTCACCGGCGAGGCGCGAGACGAAGTACAGCGGCACGCTAGAGGTGAACGCGATGGGCTCGTCCTCGTGCCAGACGAGGCGCGGCAGCGCCTGGAAGAACGCGTCGGGCGACACGACGACCTCGCGGTGCTCGGCCCCGACCGCGCGCGCGGCGAGGCGCGCGTACCCCAGCTCGTCGGCCTCGGCGAGGGCGAAGCCCACGGAGAAGGTGCGGATGGGCTCCTTCATCATCGGCGCCATGAGGGCCGCGATCCCCGTCGAGTCGATGCCCCCGGAGAGGAAGAGCCCGAGCGGCACGTCGCTCATGAGATGGCTTCGCACCGCGTCCTCGAGCCGGCCCCGCACCTCGCGCGCCGCGTCCTCGGGCCCGGGCGCGGCGGGATCGAGCTCGGTCGGGAGCTGCCAGTAGCGGCGCATCCGGAGCCCGTCGCCGAGCGCCCAGGTCAGCGTGTGGCCGGGCGCAAGCTTGCGAATGCCGGCGAAGAACGTCTCCTCGCCGGCGACGAAGCGATTGGCGAGGAACTCCGGCAGCACCGCCTCGTTGAAGCGCGGCCGGGTGTCCATCGCGGCGAGGATGGCCTTGATCTCCGAGGCGAAGAGCAGCTCGTGCTCATTCACCGCGTAGTACAGCGGCTTGATCCCGAGGCGGTCGCGCGCGAGGAGGAGCCGGTGGCGATCCTGGTCCCAGATGGCGAAGGCGAACATGCCGCGCAGCCGCTCGACGCAGCCGGCGCCCTCCTCCTCGTACAGGTGCAGGATGGTCTCGGTGTCCGAGCGCGTGCGATAGCGATGGCCGCGCGCCCGGAGCTGCGCGGCGAGCTCGGCATGGTTGTAGACCTCGCCGTTGTAGACGATCCACGCGCGTCCGTCCTCGCTCGGCATCGGCTGGTGCCCGCCCGCCACGTCCACGATCGCGAGCCGCCGGTGGCCGAGTCCAACCGGCCCGTCGATCCACAACCCCTCGCCGTCGGGGCCGCGGTGGCGCAGCACGTCGCGCATGCGCTTGAGCCGCGCCTCGTCGACCGTCTCCGCGGGATCGAGCTTGACGATGCCGGCGATGCCGCACATGACCGGCGCTATGCCGCCTTCGAGCCGCGCATGCGGATCGGCCCGTCGAAGAGCTCGATGTCCTGGAACCCATTGGACTGAAACCAGCGGAACACGTCGGGGTAGAGGACCTTCCACTGGTACTTCGGCGAGTACCAGTCGAAGGTGTCGAGCCAGCGCCACCGCCAGTCCGGATGCCGGGAGATCGGGCAGACCATGTCGAGCGGCCCGCGGATCACGGGCACGCGATAGAGGTAGTAAGCGGGAACCGCCAGCGCCGACACCGCACGCAGCACGGGGAGCGGCAGCCGCGTCGTCACCCGCCGGATCGCGTCGGAGAACTGGTGGCTCGGACCATACCGCGCGTAGACGTAGACGGCGAGCGCGCCGCCCTTTCGGACCACGGCGGCCACGCGGCCGAACGCCTGCTCGGGATCCGGCGTGTGGTGCAGCACGCCGACGGAGTAGGCGAGATCGAAGGTCCCCTCGCGAAAGGGCATGGCCATGATGTCGGCCTGCACGAGATGCACATTGGGGCGCCGGCCGATGTTCTCGTAGGCCGCGTCGACGGCGCGGCTCAGATCCACGCCGACCACTTCACCGCCCTTGTTCGCGACGACCTCGGCGAAGCGCCCCGCGCCGACGCCGGCGTCCAGCACCAGGCGGCCGCGGTAGTCCGCGTCCGTCCAGCCCGTCGTGGCCTCGAGCATGCACGCGGACTCGGTGCTGCCGCTCTGCGAGTCGAGCTGCACGCGGCGGAACCATTCCCACTGCCGGCCGAAGCTGGCCGCATACGACCCCCCCTCCACGAAGCGGGGAATCCCACCGGTGATCCGGTAGTTTCGGCCGCACATCGGGCAGCGGAGGGTACCCTCGTGCACCTCGATACCGTCGCCGGCATCCGTCCGGAGGTCGAGCGACTCCTTGCAACGGGGGCAGGCCAGGATGTCGAGGAGCGCCGGCTTCATCGAGACTTCCGGAGGAGCGCCCTCTGCTCGCGCTCCGCCACCGGTTGGTTCCAGATCGACCTGTCCACCACGTCGCCCTCCGCTGGCTCGTTCCCTCGCAAATCGTTGCCGACACCATCGAGCGTAGAAGCGCGGGGGGGATTCGACAATCCGGCAGACTCCAGAAACCGCGTGAGGAAAATACCTGACCGGCCGGCGAGATGGGACACGTTGGAGCTCCCGGGGAGGGACACGCCGGCGGAACGGCGACGAGCGGATCAGGCCTCGATCAGGCCTTCGCGGATGGCGTAGCGGACGAGCCCGGCCGTCTGGTGGATGTCCAGCTTGCGCATGACGGCCGTGCGGTGCGAGTCGGCCGTCTTCACGCCGACGCCGAGAACGCGCGCGATCTCCTTCGTCGTCT
>Ga0105249_10004353_pt1 | contig 12247 bp, 17 predicted proteins | sample KBSS44metaG_FD_81522 | JGI IMG/M metagenome (GOLD analysis project Ga0105249, IMG submission 81522) | Switchgrass rhizosphere microbial communities from Kellogg Biological Station, Michigan, USA - KBS S4-4 metaG | ecosystem: Host-associated > Plants > Roots > Rhizosphere > Soil | place... | reverse complement strand
GGTAAAGACGCCAGTTATTTTGAAGGCGGGTACGAAAGAAGAATTGTTAAAGGAATAGGGCATAATCTTCCTCAGGAGGCACCCGCCGAATTTGCCCGGGCGATTTTGACATTTGTTACTCCTTTATTAGTAAGAGCGTAAGCAAGTAGCACAGCCTGCCAACAGCAATCCCTTATTAACTTCGTTTGTTGGTAAGCCACACACAATTCTACGTAGCATACCACCAACGATAAAAGTTGCTTTGACATAAGATATAAAAACAACACTTCATTATTTCACTAGCGAAATAAAATCCTGCATAAACAGAGATAGTGCTATTAAAGATTAAGATGATAATTTTTAGACACTAAAAAAACGATGTTCGTATATTCGACAATACAACGTTAGCGGTCATCCGATAGCTATCGGATGTAAAAGGACAGTAACTAACCATAGACTACAAGAAAAAAAAAGAACTAAATGAGGAAAATAATTTCATTTACGCACATATCGCTTGACGGTTTTGTAGCAGGACTGAACGGAGAAATGGACTGGATCAAAGTTGATGAAGAAATTTTTGATTATGTCGGTAAGCGCATAAGCGAAGGCGACACTGCATTATATGGACGAGTAACTTACCAGATGATGGAAAATTACTGGCCTACCGCAGGAGACAAGCCGACAGCGACCAGGCACGACATTGAACATTCAAAGTGGTATAACAAAGTTCACAAAGTTGTTTTATCAAAAACAATGAATCCCGATAGCTATCGGGACGGACTGACGAACACAACAATTATTAGTGACAATCTTTCGGACAAAATAAATGAAATAAAACAATCCGGTCCCGCATCAGGCGGAAGCGGAAGTAAAGACATCTTGCTTTTTGGCAGCCCCACAGCAACACACTCACTTATTCAACTGAACTTAATTGACGGCTACTGGTTATTTGTTAATCCAATTATTCTTGGACGAGGCATTCCATTGTTTGTAAACATCAAAGACAAAGTAAAACTAAAACTATTAACTACCCGGCAATTTACTTGCGGGGTAACTGAACTGAATTACACAGTGGACAGACAATAACAACGAACCGCTAACAGCGGTTTGGCAATAGGGCGGCTGAACGTTGGCGATTATTAAAATGAACATTAAACCAAATACGAGATGAAAAAAATAATTTTAAATTTAATTTTAGCTTTAGTAACACTTTCTTGTTTTGGACAGGGGCCAACAGCAATAAAATATGGAGATAATAAGGAAGCAGGAGGATATAAAAAAGTTAATGGAATTAATATGTACTATGAAATCTATGGAAGCGGGAAGCCATTAATTTTTTTGCACGGGAGCGGAGGTTCTGTTAGAAATGCAGGAGCAAAGATTGATTATTTTAAACAATATTTTAAAGTAGTTGCTATTGATAGCAGGGCACACGGAAAATCAATTGACACTATAACAAAAAACCTGACTTACGAACAAATGGCCAATGATATAAAAGTGCTGCTTGATTCTCTCAATATTGACAGTGCTTATGTTTCAGGTCAAAGCGACGGTGGTATCCTGGGCTTGTTAATTGCAATCAAGTATCCAAATAAAATTTCAAAACTTGCAACATACGGTGCTAACTTATTTCCAGGCAACAAGGCCATAGTTGACGAAATTGAAAATATGGTAAAAGATACGTTGAAGACGACTCAAAACTTCACTACCAAAAGGCTTTATTCTTTATTGGAATATCAACCGAACATTACCGAGAAACAGTTAAAACTGATTAAGTGCCCGGTTTTAATTATGTCGGGTGATAGAGATGCAATCAGGCTTGAACATTCATTAAAAATATTTTATGCTATCGAGAATTCTAACTTTTTTGTAATGCCGGGAGGAAGTCACTTCGGCTCTTCTCAAAAGCCTGAACTTTTTAATATGGTATTACTGGACTTTTTAAATAAACCGTTCTCGAAATTATCAACATTTGAAATTATGACAGGCAAGCATTAACTGCCGGCAAGAAGTGCATTTAACACCAGATAGGGCGATGGAGTGCAATTATGTTGTGCGTCATGCTATAAACAAGAATTATTAAATTATAAGTATGAATCAAAAGAAAGACAGTCCCGGAGTTTATCTACCGCCACCTCTTATCTATGTGATAATTTTCCTGGCATCAATTTTTATCCAAAAGAAATTTCAAATTGACAATTCTTTATTTCGTACTCAACTAATAAAAATACCTGGCGGTATACTCCTGTTCTGTGCATTATTTTTCCTATCAACCAGCTTAGCAAAATTTTTTAAAACAAAAAACACATTAATTCCTTTTAAACCTGCTTCCTCGCTCCAGACAAAGGGCGTATATAGCATTTCAAGAAATCCAATGTATTTAGGCTTAGTACTTGTTTATCTCGGCATCACTTGTTTTATTGGCAATTGGTGGAATATCATCTTATTCCCTTTCCTTATTTTAACCGTTCAGGAATTAATAATCAGGAAAGAAGAACATTATTTAGAAAGAGCATTTAAGGACGAATTTTTAGAATACAAAAAAAGAGTCCGAAGGTGGATATAAAAGCATAACGTACAACATCAGTTTGGCAATATGACAACCGATAGAATTACGCCTTAGTTGTTATAAAATGTGAGCGAAGTAGCTGAGCCTGCCAACAATCAATCCTTTCCTAACTTCGTTTGCTGGTACGCCATACCCAATTCTATGCGACATAAAGATATTTTTCCGTTTTACCGTATCGGTCATTTTATAAATCAGCCTGCCAGCACAACTGAGTTCGAGATACTCCGGTTTGACAAAATGGAAGAACCCAATGTGGAAGACTACCATAAACATTCCTTTTATGAAATTCTCTGGACAGAAAAAGGAACAAGCAAACAAATTATTGACTACAACTCTTATGAAGTAAAGCCAAACAGCCTGTTTTTTATTTCACCTAACCAGGTTCATCACTTTGAAGAATGGAAACCGCTAAAAGGAGGCACCATTCTTTTCACTGAAGATTTTTATTTACTCAACCGAAACAACAAGGACACTCTCTTTGAACTCAGTTTTTTGGACAACCTGTACAGCAATCCCTGTATTCAATTCTCTAAAAAAGAATTTGCAGTCGTGCTTCACCTTATCCGTGAAATTGAACAGGAACAACAACGAAAAGACAGTAACCCAACCATTGTTCAATCCTATTTACACATCCTGCTTGCACATGCGCAAAGACATATTGACAAGACAGGTAAGCATTCCAGTTCAAAAAAATATTTAATCCTGTTTAAATTATTCAAACAAAAACTGGAAGAGTATTTTATTGAAAATAAAACAGCCGGTTTTTATGCAGCAAAACTGAACATTACACAGCATCACCTAAACCTGGTTTGCAAAGAAATTACCGGTCACACGGTAACAGAAATCATAAGAACCAGGAGCATTTTAGAAGCCAAACGTCTTCTTGCTTTTTCCAATAAAACGATATCTGAAATTGCCTTTGAATTAAACTTTACAGACAGTTCTTATTTTGCTAAAACCTTTAAATCACTGACCCACCAAACCCCGCAGGAATTTAAAAACGAAATGTCCAAAAAATACCGAATAAGATAGTTTTCGTCCTGGTCATTAGCCCGTTCTTGTTTCACCTTTGCATTGTCAATAACAGTAAATAATTTAAAAAGCGATAGCAATGCAACAATCAGCAAAATGGGTTTACGATTTCAGCCATTCAAAAATCGGGTTTAGTGTAAGACACTTTGGTATTACTGAAACAGACGGATTTTTTAGAAAGTTTGAAGGAAGTGCATTAAGTGAAAAAGAAGATTTCTCTGACCTGCAGGTAGAATTGATTATTGATATGAATAGTATTGACACGAACGACGATCAAAGAGATGCTCACCTGAAATCGGGAGATTTTTTTGAAGCGGAGAAATTTCCTGTAATGAATTTTAAAAGCACAAAACTGGAAATGGCTTCCCAGGACAATTACAAAATGTATGGCGACTTAACCATTAAAGGAGTTACAAAACCGGTAACACTTAACATGGAATTTGCAGGAATTGTTCCCAAAGACCCTTTTGGAAATACCAAGGCAGGGTTTTTCATTTCAGGTAAAATAAACCGTAAGGATTGGGGAATAACCTGGAATGCAACGCTTGATCACGGCGGCGTAGCAGTAAGTGAAGCCGTTAAGATTGCATGTCCCATTCAGCTTTTGAAAGTCAGCTAACGGACAGAAAATACCATATTATTACGGGCTATTAACGGATTGGGCAAAGTACTTGCCCAATTTTGTTATTCAGTGAAATCGGTTTTTAAATACTCTTTACATCTAAAAGACTAAAGCAATGGAAAAGAAATATCACATCGGGTTGGGAACAGACCCGCAGCAGGTAATGCAACTATTGGAAGATAAGATCTATGAACATAATTCCGCTTCGATTAACAAAGATGATGGCTATTTTTTTTCCAGGATTGTCAGGGATGAAAACAAAGAGATTGTTGCAGGCATTGCCGGATGGATCTGGGCAAATGCATGTGAGATCACACAGCTTTGGGTAGATGAAAAAGCGAGGAAACATGGAATAGGAAAAAAGTTGTTGGAAGCGGCAGAAGAAGAAGCAAAAAGCAAAGGCTGTCTCACAATCCTGGTTAGAAGTTATAGTTTCCAGGCTCCGCATTTTTATGAACGATATGGGTATAAGACTGAGCTTATGCTAAATAATTTCCCTGAAGGATATAGTTATCATATCCTGGTAAAACGGATGGGCTGAGCTATACATCCTGGCAATGAAAGCAGCTTATTAAACAGACACCGTGTCAAAAAAACGTTTTACCTTTTCATATAAATTGATGTAAAATGAAACTGCTATTTAACCTGCTGCTCTTGTTCTGCTTTTTCTTTGCAACAGCACAAAACTCCCTGGCCCAAAATTTACAACAGCAACTGATAACCGATTGGGAACGTGCCAAAGCATATACCCGGGAATATCTTGATGTGGTGCCGGCAGATAAATATAATTTCAGACCAACAGATAGCGTACGAACCTTTGCAGAACAAATGCTGCATTTTGCACGGGCAAATGCCGGTTTGACTTTTATCGCTACCGGTATTCAAAGTAAAAACTCAGGCTTCTTCATGCGGGATATAGAAAAATCAGTTTCTGCCCAAAGCAAAGATTCCGTGATATACTATGTAAATGCAAGCTATGATGCTGCAATTAATGCGATAAAAAATATGGATACTGCTAAGCTGACTGAAGTGGTAAGCTGGGATCTGCCCGGAGGCAAGCGCAGCGCAACGAGATTAGCATGGTTGCTGAAAGCATTCGAACATCAAACGCATCACCGCGGTCAATGCACCGTATATATCCGGCTTTTGGGAATTCGCCCGCCTGCGGAAAAATTGTTTTAACGCTTACTCCATATAAATAAAACGACATATAGAATTATGAAATCAGATTATTGGAATGTTTCGGACGAACAGGTTGTCCAAAAAACCGGGAAAAAACTTTCTGACTGGGTAAAGATCCTCGACAAATTCAAAGCAGCAGAAAAAAAATCAAATGATACAGTAGCTCATTTGCAAAATGATCATGGTGTACAAAGATACTGGGCAAGAACCCTGACGACTTATTATTTAAAGCAAAAAAAATAATGGAGATGCCCGCAATTTATTCTTTTGATCTTCTCAAAACTGCATCTAAAGATTCTTTCCCCGCGCCTTCTATCAATAAAAAAAGGCAAACTAAAAGTTGTGCATAATCTGAACGGATCTCATGTAACACTGCCCAAAAACCCATTTTAGGAGGAGCAGGCGGAAGTGGCAAAGGACTTGTGCCTAAGTATAAAGACACTTTAGTGGAAAGTATGGCAACTACCATTTCGGCAATAAACCAAAACGCAGTGAATCTCGTGAATAGACCAAATAAAAGAAATAATCCTCCAATTATTTCAGTAGTTGCTACAAAGTTTGCTGTAAGCTCTGGCATTGGGAAACCAAGTTTGGTAAATCGGCCCAATCCCTGGTTGACATACACAAATTTTAAGATCCCTTCCCAAAAAAATACACCGCCTGCCATCAGGCGAAGTATCAAAATTGTTGATTGCCCGGTTACAGGCGGATCGCTAAACCAATTAATTACTTTTTTCATTTTTTGTTTTCGTTATAAATAGGTGAAAGAAAATATTTGCTTGTAAGACAGTGGCAGAATTACATTATAAAACAATAAATTAATTCTGCCAATGTTTGTAATCTGTTTTATCCGGAAAATTATGGGTTTACTATAAGGATACCAGACATTGGAAGCCCGTGTATTAAACAATGATAATTAAAAGTGCCCTCAACCATTGTGGTGTATGTAAATGAGCCATCTGCCTGGATGGTGCCACTGCTGAAAGTAGTGCCATCATTTGAATTAACTGTGTGATCATAACCATCATCATTTCGCCATTTTATTACCGTTCCCTTAGTTACCGTTACAGATGCCGGATAAAAAGCCATATTAGACATGGTAATTAGAACTGTGCCATCCGGCTGGGGCCCGGGCGCAGTATTTGAATTACCCTTGGTACAGGAAAATGTTATCAGCCCGGTAATAGCGATAAGACCAATTAACTTAAAAAAGTTTTTCTTTTTCATAATTAAAGTTTTAATGAGAATAATGTTGTTTAAAATATCTGATAATAAAAATCATTGGTAATAATGGATCCTGAAACATAGCAGATCCTAAAAAATGAATGAATCCTGCAAGCTGTTATGATTCTAATCTGTTTTATCCGGATGAGGAGTTCCATGGTGACAACTGCTACAGGAGATCGTCAATATGCTATCGCCTATTAATGGATGTTCTACTCCAAAATATTTCTTATTGATATCCATGGTCATAAGCATCATAGAACGGGCAATTTCTTTTTCCGGTTTTTCATCGCTTGCATAGTCAAGATGAAGTGATTCTTTTTCCTGTGCATGACAATAATTGCATCCAACTCCTAACCCATCCTGGAATTCATCTACCATTATTTTTTGTAATTCTTTGGAGCTGATATTCTTTGGAAGCACTTTCAGGTTTTTGAAATCATCTTTCTGATGAGGGGGCTTTATAGCAGCAACACTGACTGTTATTATAGCAATTAAAGCACTGAGCACCTTAATTTTTCTATTGATTTTCATAGTTAAAAATTTGTAAAGAGTTGTTCAAAAAGGTTAGCGTTTTTTTAGGGGGAGAATTTATTTACCCGCCAGTACACTTAACTGTACTTCCAGGTTATCTGAAATAACGCTTGCCCCTCCAACCCCAAAGTCTCTCCTGTTTATAGTGAATTCACCTTTGAAGAGATATCCTTCATTTGTTGCAGTTGCAGTGAAAGGAAATGAAATATCTTTTGTTTGATTTTTAATTGTGAGCTTTCCAAAAATAAATAGTACTCCGGGTTTGGTTGATGCAGTTACTTTGGTGGAAACAAAACGGATCCGGGGATAGTTTTTAACATCAAAATAAGTGTCGTTCCGCAAATGATTATCCCGCATTTCGGTGCCGGTATTTATAGTATTGGCATCAACACTTACATCAAAGCTTGCCTCATCCGGATGATTAGTATCAAACTTGATATATCCCTGCAGGCCCGTAAAGGAACCACTGGTGTTGATGCCAAAGTTTTTTATTTTGAATTTTACGGAAGAGCCGTTATCCACAGGTTTATACTGCGCTATCAATAAATTCCCGGTTAAAACAATCATTGATGCAAAAACCATTTTCTTCATACGCTTTTATTTTTTCAGAACAGCAGAGAATAATTTTTTACCATTTACCATTTTAATACAATTAATTATTGGCCGGTGACTTTTTCTGTTGCTTCTATTAGAGGCATATCGGTGATGGCAAGGGTATGGTTGTGTTCAACATAGTTCACACTTGTTAACCCTAATACATTTCTGAGTTTTTCTGCCGGCACTTTCATTGGACCGGGAGATGGTGCACTACCCGGGGCAGGTTGCGGAAATGCAGTTGACATGGCTGTATGAAAAGTAATATTGCCTTCAATTTTTTGTATCGTTTGATGAATATGTCCGTTTAAGACGGATACAGAGCCAAAACGCTTCAGATAAGAAAGCGCCTTTTCACTATCCGTAGTGCCCCAGCCCCATTGAGGATAGACAGCCCAAAGCGGAACATGCGCAAATATTACAAGAGGTGTGCTGCTTGAAAGATGTTTTACATCTTTCTCTAACCATTCAAGCTGTTCATTACCGAGTACACCCAACCCACCATCTCCCCGGCCTAATACATTCACCAATCCAATAAAATGCACACCATGAGAATCAAAACTGTACCAGCCATCTCCTTTCGTTCCTTTTCCATAACGGTCCAGGTATAATTTTCCATTATCGGTTACATCGTGCTCACCCGGTACGTAAAATATTTTTTCGCTTTTAACAGACTTAAGGGTTTGTTCCAACAGATCAAATTCATCGGCCTGCGCAAGATGTGTAAGATCGCCTGTATGTAAAATAAAAGATGGGGTAACCGGCATCGTGTTGATCTTTTCAATTGCTGCCTGCAAGGTTCCGGTAACATCCGGATTGGCAGGTTTGCTAAAACCGATATGACTATCGCTAATCTGAACGAAACTGAAATCTGCTTTAGGAATTACCAGGCCTTTTTTCAGGTTGCCGGTAGATTTGTCGATCAACTGGCTCATCCCGAATGATTTCATCACCCCCCCTGACATCATCCACAACACACCTGTTCCTGCCCACGCCATGCATTTTAAAAATCCGGCCCTGTCAATGCCGTCATTATTTTCATCCTTTTGAATTAAATCTTTGTCCATAGTTAATGATTTAAACGTTATTGAATACTCAAAAGAATAAAACAATGACCCCGCCACATAATTTTTTACATGATCCAGTCTGGATTCTTGATTATATCCCTTTTTAATCAAGACTTTCTCTTATATCATGTAAAATAATTTATACTGCCGCAGGCGTTTGTATGTTTGCAGCGTGAACAAGACACTTCAACTTTCAAATCAGAATAAGTGGCTATCCCTGCTGTGGTGGATCCTGCTCTATTTTTTCTGGATCATGGTATTTCAGAAAAGGGAGTTTGCTTTTTCAAGAACGGCTACCGTTGAATTCTGCTATCTTATTTTTATCGCAGCTAATTTTTATTTCAATATTTATTTTACGATCCCCCGGTTTTTATACCGGAAAAAATATCTTTTATTCGCGTTGTTTATGATGCTGGGTATTTTCGTTGCTGCTTTGTTAAGAGTTCCCCTGGCAACCTATCTCAACGGTCATTATTTTCTTATCGGTAAACCGCAGCCCGGTTTTATGCAGTTGTTTATAAATTCATTCCTGAATATTTTTATCTGGGTAATCTGTATTGTAGCCGGCAAATTGATTATTGACCGTTTCCGTTTTCAACAATATGTTGACGAGATGGCAAAACAAAAAGAGCAGGCAGAATTAGATTTTCTAAATGCCCAATTCAATCCCCATTTTTTATTTAATTCCATCAATTCAATTTACGGGCATATTGACAAGCATAATTCGACAGCAAGAAATATGCTCCTTACGTTCTCTGATATGCTGAGATACCAATTATATGATTGCAACAGCAAGGCTATTCCCATTGAAAAAGAGTTGAGTTATATCAAAAACTATGTGGCGTTGCAAAAAGCAAGAAAAGAAGAAAGCCTTGTCATAAACCTTGATATTGACGAAAATGTAAAAGGCTTTTCCATGGCGCCTTTATTATTTATTGCGTTTATAGAAAATAGTTTTAAATATGTCAGCAGCAGTGAAGAAAAAACAAATGAAGTAGCTATTTCGGTAACAAAAGACGGGGATACGGTACATTTTAAGTGCTACAATACCAGGGAAATAAATTTAAGCAACACGATTGTGCATAAGGGTATTGGAATTACAAATGCCCGGCGACGACTGCAATTGCTTTATCCGAAAAAGCATCATTTAGCGATTACGGATGATAAAAATTATTATGAAGTATATTTAAAAATCCAGTTAACATGAAATTGAGCTGTATCATAGTAGATGACGAACCAGTAGCGAGAAAAGTGCTGGAAGAATACATAGAAGATATTGATTTTTTGCAATTGGCCGGCAAAGCAGAAAATCCTGTAAAAGCCAGCGCTTTATTGAACAGCCATAAAATAGACCTGATGTTCCTGGATATTAATATGCCCCGGATGAGCGGCATTGAATTCTTACGCACTTCGATCAATTTGCCAATGACAATTATGACGACAGCCTATACCGAATACGCACTGGAAGGCTTTGAACTGGATGTGATAGATTATTTGGTAAAACCATTTTCAAGCGACCGCTTTTTAAAAGCCTGCACAAAAGCTAAAGAATATTATGAACTCAAAAACAAGCCAGCAGAAATTGTAAGCTCTGGTCCGGCTCAAGATTATTTCTTTGTAAAGTGTGATGGAAAAATAGAAAAAGTCCTGCATGATGAATTAGTGTATGTAGAAGCGATGCTAAACTATATCGTGTTACATACAGAAAACAGGAAAATGATCGTTTACCTGACCATCAAAGGCATTGAGGCGCAGCTACCCGCCAATCTCTTTTTGAAAATTCATAAATCAACGATTATCAACATTAGCAAAATAAAAACTATTGAAGGAAATGCGATTGACATTGGCAAAGCAAAAGTCCTCATCAGTCAAAATTTGCACGATACCGTAATGAAACTAATATTGAAAGATAAAATGATAAAGAGATAAACTGCGGGAAGCAATCAATAGCAAATTGATTTGAAAATGTTTTGCAATGATAAATTTTAAGAGGCTGGATCATATTCAAATTTGTATTCCAACCGGAAAAGAAAATGAGGCCAGGAATTTTTACACCGATGTAATAGGGTTTAAAGAAATACCCAAACCGCAGGAGTTAATTTCAAATGGCGGGCTCTGGTATCAGCTGGCAGATATTCAATTCCACATTGGAACAGAAAATGAAATTAACAGATCAAAACGTCATCCCGCATTCGAAATTACAAATTTGGAAGATGCCAAAGAATACCTCAAAAAAAAGGGAGTAAAAATTAAAGAAGAGATTCAAATTCCCGGGTGTATTCGTTTTTCATTTTTTGACCCTTTTGATAATAGAATTGAGTTATTGCAAAAAAATTAATTTTTCAGGTAGCCCTGCCGCTAATATTACCCAATTAATCTAAAAACTAAACTCCGCCGTCTTACTCGGATAATCCAACTTGGTACTCTTCCGGTTCCCATTTACGATCACATGAATGATCTCGGTCTGGTCATCAAACATATCCTGCATGAGTGAGTTGGTGACAGATACTTTTTTTACTGCAGCAATATTATCGGCCTGCAGGTAAGAGTAAATGACTACGTCTTCTTTTTCAAAACCAACAAAACTTAAAGGCACAATCTTACCATCAATATTTAATTGCAGGTGTGAATTGATATAATTAAAGATCCACTTGTTCTTATTTTCCTTGTCTTTATCATTGGTAAGATCCACCTTGGTTTTATTGAGTTTAGCCAGTACCGTTTCAAAATCATCCCAAAAGGTCTTACAGGTTATTTCAAGGGTTTTATCGGCTGCATTATGTTCGATCTCTACCGTGGCAATGTGCAATGGATGCACAGCAGGGTCAGATGCTGCATGCAAACCGGTATTTTTTTTACCATTTATAAATAATCCTATGCTAAGCACCGGAATTACACACCATTTATAGAGTTCTGTAGCCATTAGCCAAATTATTTTTTAGAAACACAAAAGTCTGGTTTATTTTGACGCCCTGAACGGATAAAGATGTTAATGTCTGTAAATTAGTTGCAGCCGGTTTATAATCAACATGAACGATTTTCTATTTTACTTTAAGATTGGCTGGCAGCATATCATCAGTCCTGATGCATTGGATCACCAGCTTTTTATTTTGGCATTAGCAGCTATTTATCTTATCAGGGATTGGAAACAGGTATTGGTATTGGTAACGGCTTTTACGATCGGTCATTCAATCACCCTCTACCTGAGTGTAAAAGAATTGGTGACAATAAGCAGCCGCTGGGTTGAGTTCCTGATACCCTGTACCATTTTTATTACAGCAATCAGTAACCTGTTCCAAAAAAAATTCACACCCAAAACCGTTCGTATCAACTATTTCCTGGCTTTGTTCTTTGGATTGATACATGGGCTCGGTTTCGCTAATACGATTCGTGTGGCATTAGCCAGTGATCAAACACTGGGCTGGGGTTTGTTTGGTTTTAATG
>Ga0105249_10004352_pt1 | contig 12249 bp, 8 predicted proteins | sample KBSS44metaG_FD_81522 | JGI IMG/M metagenome (GOLD analysis project Ga0105249, IMG submission 81522) | Switchgrass rhizosphere microbial communities from Kellogg Biological Station, Michigan, USA - KBS S4-4 metaG | ecosystem: Host-associated > Plants > Roots > Rhizosphere > Soil | place... | reverse complement strand
TGGACGCGATGCGGTACAGCCACGCCCGCAGCGAAGACCGTCCCTCGAAGCGGGCCAGGCCTCGCCAGGCCGCCACCAGCGTCTCCTGCAGCACGTCCTCCGCGTCCTGCACCGAGCCGAGGATCCGGTAGCAGTGCAGCTGCAGCTCGCGCCGGTAGGGGTCGGTGAGCTCGCGAAACGCCTGCTGGTCTCCCGCTCGGGCGCGGGCCAGGGTGGGCTCGCTCATCACCACATCTTCCCATCGCTGGCTCCGGTCCGTTCTCGCCGGCGGCGGTGTCGTAACGACCTGACACCCCAACGACCGGCTCCTGGAGGGACAACCGTGACCCGAGATCCCAGCCCCGCGCTGTCGGTGGCCCTGGCCTACTACCACGCCTGGACCGGGAAGGACATCGACCGGGCGATGACCCATGTCGCTGACGACGTCGTGTGCGAGGCGCCGGCCGGCCGGGTCGACGGGGTGGAGGGGCTCCGGCAGTTCATGGCGCCGTTCGCGCGGATGCTGACCGGCTCCGAGCTGATCGCCGCGTTCGGGGACGACGACACCGCCCTGCTGATGTACAACCCCCACACCACGCTGGTCCAGGACGCCCCGAGCGCCGAACACTTCACGGTCAAGGACGGCAGGATCGTCCACAGCCTGCTGGTCTTCGACCGGACCCCGTTCGATGCCGCCAGGCGCGCAGCGACCTAAGGCCAACCGCGCGGCCGGCATGGCGACACCCGCGACGCGCACCGCAGACTGCTGGCTGGCTGCTAGCGCGTGAGGAGGTCGCCCCCGCGGCTGGTGGTGGAAACGGTGCCGCCGCCGAGGACCAGGTCGCCGTCGTACAGCACCCCGGCCTGCCCGGGGGCGACGGCGTCGACCGGCTCATCCAGCTCCAGCCGGACCCTGCCTCCCGGACGACGAGCCGGGATGCCTCCCCGGGGTCCTGCGGGTCCCCCGGGGGGAACGGGATCCAGGGGGACGACTCGGCAGCCGACCTCGGTGCCGTGGGCGCGGAGGCGGACCTTGGCCCTGCCAGGGCGCAGGGGGCGGCCGTCGGTGGCGGTGGCCTGTTCCAGCTCGATGGTGGTGATGGCCAGCTCGGCCCGCTCCCCCACCACGACCCGGCCGGCCGCCGGCTCGACCCGGAGCACGTAGCGGGGGGTGGGGGCGGCGATCCCGAGCCCGCGCCGCTGGCCGACCGTGTAGCGGTAGGCACCCCGGTGGTGGCCGAGGACCCGGCCGGCGGTGTCGACCACCTGCCCGGGCCGGGGCCCGAAGCGGCGCTCCAGCCACCCGGCGGTGTCGCCGTCGGGGACGAAGCAGACGTCGTAGGACTCCGGCTTGGCCGCGGTCCGCAGGCCGAGGCGGGCCGCCGTCGCCCGCACCTCCGGCTTGCTCAGCCCGCCCAGCGGCAGGCGCAAGTGCTCCAGCTCGGCCGGGCCGAGCATGTACAGCACGTACGACTGGTCCTTGGCGGCATCGGCCCCCCGATACAGCCGGCCGCCCTCGACCCGGGCGTAGTGGCCGGTTACCAGGGCGTCGAAGCCGAGGGCGCGGGCCCGGGCCAGGAGCCCGACCACCTTGACCTGCTCGTTGCAGCGGGCGCACGGGTTCGGGGTGCGGCCGCCCGCGTACTCGGCGGCGAAGTCGTCGACCACCGCCCGCTGGAACTCCTCGGCCATGTCCCAGACGTAGAACGGGACCCCGAGCGTGCCCGCGACCCGCCGGGCGTCGTCGGCGTCGGCCAGGGTGCAGCATCCCTTCCCCTGCACCTGCAGATGACCGGGCGTGTCGGCCAGCTTCAGGTGCACCCCGGTCACGTCCCAGCCAGCCTCCACGGCCAGCGCCGCCGCCACCGACGAGTCCACTCCCCCACTCATCGCCACCAGCACCTGCGGGGCAGTCACCCGCCCACCCCCGGTCGCGCCGCCGCGACCCGGTGGGGATCGGGCGACCCCGGCCCCGGCCGCCCGGGCGCGGTCCTCCGGCCTTCCTCCGACCCCTCGCCCCGCCCTACCGCTGCGCTCCCGCGGCGGTCCAGCGACCCGTCCGCCGGTGCGAGGACCTCCAGCGCCTGGCCGACGGCGGTCACAGCGGCGTCGACGTCGGCCCGGGTCGAGGCGTGCCCGAGGCTGAAGCGGACCGTCTCCCGGGCCGCGACCGGGTCCCGGCCCATCGCGACCAGCACATGGGAGGGCGTGACCGCCCCACTGGCACAGGCCGACCCGGCCGAGCAGGCGACCCCATGCCGGTCCAGCAGCAAGAGAAGATCTTCCGCCCGCCGCCCCGGGAACCGCACCGACAACAACCCCGGCAAGCCGGCCGCCGGCGTGAGTGGGAGACGTCGGCCGTCCGCGTCCAGGTCAGGGGCGACCCGGCCGACGAGGCCCGGGTCGCCGCTGCCGTCCGGGTTGAAGGCCCCGCCGGGCTCGGGGCCCGGGTCGCCGTTGATCTCCAGGTCGGGGGCGAGGGCGCGCAGGCCGGCCAGGAGGTGGGAGCGGAGGGTGGACAGGGTGGTGGTCGTGGTGCCGGTGTGGCGGTCGGCGAGGGCGGCCGCGGCGGCGGCGCCGAAGCCGGCCAGGGCGGCGGCGGGTAGGGTGCCGGAGCGCAGGCCGCGCTCCTGGCCGCCGCCGTGGACGAGGGGGCGCAGGCTGGTTCCGGGGCGAACGACCAGGGCACCGACGCCGGTGGGGCCGCCCAGCTTGTGGGAGGCGAGGGCGAGCAGGTCGATGCCGTCGGCGGTCATGTCGACACCGGGGAGGCCGGCCGCCTGCACCGCGTCGCAGAGCAGGACCGCGCCGGCGGTGTGGGCCAGCTCGGCCACGGCGGCGACCGGCTGGCCGGTGCCGACCTCGTTGTTGGCCGCCATCACCGCGACCAGGGCGGTGTGTCCCGGGTCGAGGAGCGCGGCCAGGCGGTCGGGGTCGACCCGGCCGAGGCGGTCCACCGGGGCCAGGTCGGTCCGCGCCCCGGCGTCGGCCTCGGCCCAGGCGGCGGCGTCGAGCACGGCGTGGTGCTCGACGGCCGAGCAGACCAGGTGCCTGGCCTCCGGCGGCCGGGTCAGGACGGTGCCCTTGACGGCCAGGTTGTCGGCCTCGGTCCCCCCGGAGGTGAACACGACATCGCCCGGTGCGGCGCCGATCAGGGCCGCGACCTGCTCACGGGCCGTCTCCACGGCGGCCCTGGCCGCCCGGCCCTGGCCGTGCTGGCTGGACGGGTTGGCGGCGGGACGCTCCAGCAGCGGCAGCATCGCCGCCAGGGCCTCCGGCCGCAGCGGGGCGCTGGCCGCGTAGTCGAGGTACGGCACGGGCGCTCCTAGTTGTTCCCGCCGTTGTTCCCGCCGCCCTGGCCGGGCTTCCTGGGCTTGCCGGGCTTCTTGCGGTCCTTCTTCTTGACGTCGGAACCCTGCTTGTGTTCCTCGGGCGGCGGCGGCAGGATCGTGTAGCTGAGCTCCTCGGGCGGCTTCGGCCAGTCCAGGACCTGCTGGTTGGCCATGGCCACGGCCATGAAGTCGTGCCACACAAGGGCCGGGTACGAGCCGCCCGACACCCGGCGCCCCCCCACGTTGTACATCGACTCCTGGTTCCTGGGGTTGCCCATCCAGACCGCCACCGCCAGCTGCGGGGTGTAGCCGACGAACCAGGCGTCGCGGTAGGCCTGGTTGGTGCCGGTCTTGCCGGCCGCGGGTCGGCCGATGTTGGCCGCGGTGCCGGTGCCGCCGGTGATCACGCCCTTGAGGATGTCGGTGACCTGCCAGGCCAGCGCGGCCGAGATCCGGCGCTCGGGCTTGGACGCCTGCCCGATCACCGGCTTGCCGCTGCGGTGGTCGACCTTCTCGAAGAAGGTCGGCTTGTGGTACTCGCCCAGGTTGGCCAGGGTGGCGTACGCGCTGGCCATGTCGATCGGTCGGACCTCGGCCGAGCCGAGGGCCATCGACGGCACCCGCTTCTCGGGCGGGATCGGGGAGATGCCCAGCCGCTCGGCCATGTCGGCCACCCGGTTCGGGCAGAGCTTCTCCATCAGGCGGGCGTAGACGCCGTTGACCGACCGCCGGGTGGCGTCCCTGACCGACACCGGCCCCGACCCGCCGCCCTCGTAGTTGTCGACCGACCAGCGCGAGCCGCACACCAGCTGGTCACCGAAGCCGCTCGACTCCCAGACCGAGTCGGGCGAGATACCGGCGTCCAACGCCGCGGCCAGCACGAAGGTCTTGAACGACGACCCGGGCTGGCGGCCGACACCCTGGAGGGCGGCGTTGTAGGCCCCGGTCTTGAAGTTGCGGCCGCCGACCACCGCCCGGACGCCGCCGTCGCGCGGGTCGATGGCCACCAGGGCGATGTCCGGGCCGGTCGGGGGCCGCCAGCGGTCGACCGCCTGCTCGGCCGCGAGCTGCATGTCCTTGTCGAGAGTGGTGTGGATGCGCAGGCCCCCCTCGAACAGCCGCCGCGTCCGTGCCTCCCGGGTCTTGCCGAGGCGCTCGTCATCCTGCAGCTGGCGCTTGAGGCCGTCGATGAACCAGGGGTAGCGGCCGCCGACGCTCCGCGGCTCCTGGATCTTGAGCGGCTGCTTGCGGGCCTTGGCGGCCTGCGCGGGCGAGATCATGCCGAGCTGGGTCATCCGCTCCAGCACCGAGTCGCGCAGCAGCTCGGCCCGATCGGGGTGCTGGCGGGGCTCGGAGCTGACCGGCTCTCGGATGACCCCGGCGAGCATGGCCGCCTGGGCCAGGCTGACCTCGGAGGCGTGCTTGCGGAAGTAGCCCTTGCTGGCCGCCTCGACCCCGTAGTAGCCGGCGCCGAAGTAGACCCTGTTGAGGTACCGGTGGAGGATCTCGTCCTTGGACAGCTTCCCCTCGAGCTGGGCGGCGAGGGCCGCCTCCTTGATCTTGCGGACGATCGAGATGTCCTTGAGGTCGGGGTAGCTGTTGCGGACCAGCTGCTGGGTGATGGTGCTGCCACCCTGGCTGACCTCGCCACTGAGCAGGTTGGTGACGGCGGCGCGGACGATCCCCCGGTCGTCGACCCCCTTGTGCTCGTAGAAGCGGGCGTCCTCGGCGGCGATCACGGCCTGCTGGAGGGTGGGTGAGATGTTGGACAGCGGCACGACGATCCGGTCCTGCTCGTCCTTGAGGACCTCGATGACGCGGCCCTGGCGGTCGTAGACCTGGGTCCGCTCGGGCTGGCGGAGCTGGCGCAGCTCCTCCAGCTCGGGGAGGCCGGCCCCGGCCCCCTTGACGGAGTCGGCGACCAGCATCCCCGCCGGGACCGCGGTCGCGGTGGCGACCAGGAGGGTGAGGGCGAGGGCCACCACCACCGGGCGGGCGAAGGGCAGCCAGCCCCTCCGCCGCCGGTTGGGCGGAGCGGCCATGGCGGTCACCACCGGGGCCAGCCGCACCCCGGCGGCCCGGAACGGGCGGGCGACCCGGCCCAGCCCGCTGGCCAGGCCGGCGACCACCGGGTCGCGGGAGGCGGAGCGGCCGTTCCGACCGGCCCGCCGGCCGGCGACCGGCTGCGGCTCCTCGACCCGGTCGACCAGGCTGGACGGCAGCCACCACGCCTCGATCGGGTCGCCCCTGTCCGGCACCAGCCGCCCGTCCCGCCCGGACCTGTCCGGGCCGCCGTTGCGAGCCCCACCCGACGGCTCCGGGCGGTCATAGCCAGCGCCGGCCGGACCGCTGGGCTGGGCGCCGCGAGCGCCGGCCGGACCGTTCGGGTGGGCGTCATCGGCGATGCCGAGGTCATGGGTGCCCGGCATCGTGGCCGCCGGGTCGCCGTTGGCCATGGTCGTGTCGAGGACCAGATCCCCGTTGGCGGGGGTGTCGACCCGGGCGGTGGACCCATTGGTGGGGCGGGCAGGGCGGCCGCGGTCGGCCAGGGCGTCGATCCGTGAGGCCAGGCCGCCGGCTGCGCCGGCGAGGCCGGCGCCGGCGCCTCGGACGCCGCGACCCGCGCCGCGTACGCCCCGGCCGGCCGCGACCGACCCGGCCTTGAGACTCTCGCGGGTCGCGGTCGAGCCGGCCCGGAGGCCCTCGCGGGTCGCGGTCGACCCGGCGCGGACGTGGCGTCCGGCGGCGGCGGAGCCGTGGCGCACGCGGTGGCGGCCGGCCACGACAAGAGAGACCAGCCAGGCGACCAGCATGCTCGACCCGCTGCGGATGCCGTGCCCGACCCAGAAGACCACGTCGGCAACGGCCTCGGAGACCAGCCGCACGGCCAGCCGGGCGCTGTCGGCGGCCTGGCGCCAGTTGGCCGAGGCGGCCACCCTGGCCGAGGCCGCGGCCCGCTGGGCCTCGACGGCCTGCTGACGAGCCGCCACGACCACCGGGTCCTGGAAGTCGCTCAGACCGGTGGCCCAGGCGCCCAGCCGCCCGTCGGCCACCCGCAGCCGCATCCTGGCCGCCAGGCGGGGCAGGAACTGGACCACGATCAGCAGCAGCCACTCCAGCTCGGCGGCCAGGTCGCGGTGCCGCCCGGCCGAACGGCTGGCTCTCGAGGCGACCCGAGCCCGGGGCCTCGGCACCTTGGAGGCCGCCACCGCCCCGGTCCCCGACGGCCGGGTCGCCACCCCGTCCTCAGGGGCCGGAGCCGGCCCGGGACCCGGTGGCGCCTGGTCCGGTCCTGGAGGGGACCCAAGGCGCAGCTCCCCACCCGCCGAGCCCCGGAGGGGGCCGGGCCGCGGTGGCCGGTCGGTAGAGGCGAGGCGGAGCTGGGCCGCACGGTGAGCGGCCATCGGGGTGGCCAGGAGCGGCGGGGCCGGCTGACCGGCCAGGTGGGCGGCGACCGCCCGGCCCAGCGCGACCCGGGCCCGGCGCTGGGCCCGGCGGCGGCGGGGCTCGGTGGCCACGAGCCTCAGGGCCCGCCCGGCGGCCCCCACGCTGGCCCGCGCGGCCCCCGGAGCCGTCGGCCGATCAGCCCGGCGCCGCGAGCGCCCCGGCTCCTCAGGGCGAGCCGGGTCGTGAAGGCCGCCCGGCTCCTGGGGGTGGGTCGGGTCCTGGGGTGGAAGGGTGCCGCTCATCAGCCCTTTCGCTTGGCGACCTCGTCGGTGAGCCGCGGGATGACCTTGAACAGGTCGCCGACGACACCGAAGTCAGAGATGGCGAAGATGGGGGCGTCGGCGTCCTTGTTGACGGCGACGATCGTCTTGGAGGTCTGCATGCCGGCCCGGTGCTGGATCGCCCCGGAGATGCCGACGGCGACATACAGCTGGGGTGAGACTGTCTTGCCGGTCTGCCCGACCTGGTGCTGGTGAGGGTACCAGCCGGCGTCGACCGCGGCCCGGCTGGCCCCGACCGCCGCCCCGAGCGTGTCGGCCAGCGCCTCGACCAGGGCGAAGTTCGACGGGTCCTGAAGGCCACGGCCACCGGACACGACGATCTCGGCCTCGGCCACGTCGGGCCGGCCGCCCTGCTCCTGGACGACGTGGTCGGTCACGCGAGTGCGGTCCTGCTCCTCGGCGAGGTCCAGGTCGACCACCTCGGGCTCGGCCGGGGCCTCCTGGACAGGGAAGGAGTTGGGCTTGATGGCCAGCACCGGGGTGCCGGTGCGGACCCGGGAGCGGACGGTGGTGGCCCCGCCGAACACGTTCTGGGTCGCGACCAGGTCGCCGTCGAGGTCGACGATGTCGGCCAGCATCCCCCAGCCCTTGCGGGCGGCCAGCCTGGCCCCGGCGTCCTTGGCGAGCGGGGTGGCCGCGACCAGCACCGCGGTGGGCTCGACCCGGTCGGCGGCGGCGGCGAGGGCGCCGGTGAGCGGCCCGGCCAGCCGGTTGTCACCGCCGGCGGCGTAGACGGCGGTGGCGCCGTGGCGGGCCAGGCCCTCGCGGGCCCCATCGAGCCCCTCGCCGACAAACACCGCCACCGGCTCACCGAGGTCGCGCGCCTTGGTCAGCATCTCGTAGGTCACCTTCTTGGCGGCGCCGTCCTCATGCTCGACCAGAACGAGAACTCGCGGCATCGCGTTACGCTCCCCGTCTCAGATGAACTTGTGGCCGGCCAGGAACTCGGCCAGCTCGACCGCGGCGCTGCCGTCCCCTGGGTCCTTGACCTGCTGGCCCGCCTGCCGGGGGGGCCGGGCGGCGAAGTCGACGACCTCGGTGGTGGCGCCGGCGGTGCCGACCTCGCCCTGGTCAATACCCAGGTCGGCCAGGTTGTAGTCGGTCACCGGCTTGGACTTGGCGGCCATGATGCCCTTGAACGACGGGTAGCGGGGCTCGTTGATGCCCTTGACCACGCTGACCACGGCCGGGCCGTCGGCCTCGAGCAGGTCGTAGCCGTTCTCGGTCTCACGGTGGACGCGGACGGTCGAGCCGTCCACCTCCAGCTGCTTGGCCCCGGTCAGGCCCGGCCAGCCCAGGTACTCGGCCAGGGCGCTGGGGACCAGCGAGGTGCGGGCGTCGGTCGACTCCGAGCCGCAGAGGACGATGTCCGGCTCGACCCGGCGGATGGCCGCCTGGAGGACCTTGGCCGTGTTGAAGGCGCACGACCCGTGGAGGGCGTCGTCGTGGACGTGGACGGCCGCGTCCGGGCCCATGGACAGCGCCTTGCGCACCGTGGCCAGGGCCGAGGGCGGGCCCATGCACAGGACCACGACCTCGCCGCCGTGCTGCTCCTTGAGCCGCAGGGCCTCCTCGACGGCGTACTCGTCGACCGGGTTCAGGATCGTCTCGACCGACTCGCGGTCGAGCGTCTTGTCCGCCGGGTCAAGCCGCTTCTCGGCGGCCGTGTCGGGCACGCGCTTGACGGTGACCAGGATCTTCAACGCTGCCTCCAGAGGTGGCCGGTCCCGGACGGTGCCCGGGCCGCCGACCATGATGCCGCAACGGGCCGACCCTGTGCGCGGGCTGTCCACACCCCTGGCCCCGGATGCTCTAGGCTGCGGGCCCATGAGCCGCACCCTGCCACCGCCGGCGCTGCCCAACGCCCCTGGTGAGCTGCGTCAGGACCCGTTCGGCGGCGGCTGGGTGGCGATCACGGCGGGTCGGGCGGCCCGGCCGGAGGCGTTCCTTGGCGACGTCGGCGCCCCGAGGGGCCCGCTCGGCTGCCCGTTCTGCCCGGGAAACGAGCACATGACCCCGCCCGAGGTGTGGGCCGACCGCGACCCGGGCACCGAGCCTGACCGGCCCGGCTGGCACGTCCGGGTCGTCCCCAACAAGTTCCCCGCCTTCGCCGGCCAGGTGACCGCGGCCGAACGGAACGGGGGGTTGTACCGGTCGGCGCCGACGGCCGGGGTGCACGAGGTGGTCATCCACAACCCCGACCACCAGGCCACCCTGGCCGACCTGGAGGTGCCGGAGGTGGCGCGGGCGATGCGGGCCTGGCGGGAGCGGCTGGCCGCCCACCGGGACAAGGCGCTCGGGGCGGTGCTGATCATCGTCAACCAGGGCCGCACCGCCGGCGCCTCCCTGGAGCACCCGCACAGCCAGGTGTTCGCCACCGCCGGGCGGCCCGACCGGGTCCAGGCCGAGCTGGACCGGCTGGCCGGTGGGGACTGCGCCGCCTGCGCGACCGTCGCCGCCGAGCGGGACGGCCCCCGGCTGGTCGGCCGGACCGGGGACCTGCTCACCATCTGCCCGTGGGCGTCGGCGGCGCCGTTCGAGGCCCTGCTCCTGCCCGAGGGCCACCGGGCCCGCTTCGAGGACGGCGACGACGACACCGCCGTCGCCACCGCCCTGCGCGACCTGCTCCGGCGCTTCCGCGGGGCCGCCGGCGACCACGCCCCCTACAACCTGGTCCTGCACTCGGCCCCGCCGGGGGTCGACGACTTCCACTGGCACCTGCACCTGCTCCCGCGCCTCACCACCTACGGCGGGTTCGAGCTGGGCACCGGGGTGGTCATCAACGTCGTCGACCCCGACCGGGCCGCCGAGGCGCTGCGGGCTAGCGGTTCCTGAAGGTGGCCTTGCCGGGGCCGTTGGCCACGAACGAGGCCATGCCCTCGGCGGCGTCCTCGGTGGCGAACAGGGAGTAGAAGGCCTGCCGCTCCAGCAGCAGCCCGGCGTCGAGGCCGGCCTCAAGGCCGGCGTCGATGACCTGCTTGGCCGCCCGCAGGGCCAGGCCGGGCCCCTTGGCGTAGCCGGCCGCGGCCGCGCACGCCCGCTGGTAGACCTCGGCGGCCGGGTGGACCTCGTCGACCAGGCCCATCGCCTTGCACTCGGCGGCGCCGTAGAAGCGGCCCGAGTAGATCATCTCCTTGGCCTTCGACCGCCCGACCAGCCGGGGCAGGCGCTGAGTGCCGCCGGCCCCAGGGATGACGCCGAGCAGGATCTCCGGCTGGCCGAACCTGGCGTCCTCGGCCGCGAACCGGAAGTCGGCCGTCAGGGCCACCTCGCAGCCGCCCCCCAGCGCGTAGCCGGTGACGGCCGCGATCACCACCTTGGGGATACGGGCCAGCGCCTCGCAGGCGTGCCCGAGGTCGGTCGTCCGGGCCGAGATGCCGGCGAAGCTGCGCCCGTTCATCTCCTTGATGTCGGCCCCGGCGGCGAACACCTTCTCCCCACCCCAGAGCACGACCGCCCCGACCCGCTCGTCCCGGCCGGCCTCGGCCGCCGCCTCCCGCAGCTCGTCCTGGATCTGGGCGTTGAGCGCGTTGACAGGCGGCCGGTCGAGCCGGATGGTCCCGACCCGGCTCGCCTCGTCGACCTCCAGACGTACGAACTCACCCACCAGCGGTCCCTCCCGGCTGTTCGGCAGCGGCCGCCGAATTGTATGTGGGACGAGGGGACGAGACGCGCGGTAGGCTTCCGGTCATGAGTGGCTCGGTCTCTCTGCTCCTTCTCTGGCCGCGCTGACGTCGGCACGGTCAGCGCGGCCGTCCCCGGCAGCCGCGAGCGACGAGGAGCCTGCATGACCGAGCCTGAGGACATCCCACCGTTCCGGTACGCCGCCGCCCTGGCCGGGCGCATCGAGCGGGCCTGGCAGGACCGGTGGGAGCGCGAAGGCACCTTCCACGCGCCGAACCCGGTGGGCAGCTTGGGCGACGGGTTCGAGCAGGTCCGCGACCGGCCGAAGTTCTTCCTCAACGACATGTTCCCCTACCCCAGCGGGGACCAGCTGCACGTCGGCCATCCACTCGGCTACATCGGCAGCGACGTCTACGGACGCTACCTGCGGATGAACGGCCACAACGTGCTCCACACCATGGGGTTCGACGCGTTCGGGCTGCCCGCCGAGCAGTTCGCGATCCAGACCGGCCAGCATCCCCGGGTCTCCACCGAGCACAACATCCAGGCGTTCCGGCGCCAGCTCCGGCGCCTGGGACTGGCACACGACCCGCGCCGCAGTGTCGTCACGTCGGACGCGTCCTACTACCGCTGGACGCAGTGGATCTTCCTGCAGATCTTCAACGCCTGGTACGACCGGGACGCGGGCCGGGCCCGCCCCGTGTCCGAGCTGGTCGCGGAGCTCGACGCCCACGTCCGGAAGCCGGCCCAGGGATCCAACCCCTCCGGCCGGAGCTGGGAGGAGCTGACCGACCTCCAACGCCGGCAGGTGGTCGACAACCATCGCCTGGCCTACCTGCGGGAGGCGCCGGTGAACTGGTGCCCCGGCCTGGGGACCGTGCTGGCCAACGAGGAGGTCACCGCCGAGGGCCGCAGCGAGCGGGGGAACTTCCCGGTGTTCCGCCGCCCCCTGCGGCAGTGGATTCTGCGGATCACCTCCTACGCCGACCGGTTGCTGGACGACCTTGACCGGCTCGACTGGCCGAGCGGGGTCAAGGAGATCCAGCGCAACTGGATCGGCCGCTCCGACGGGGCCCTGCTACGGTTCGCGTCGCCCGGCGGCGAGGTCGAGGTCTTCACGACGCGGCCAGAGACGGTCTTCGGGGCGACCTACCTGGTGCTCGCGCCCGAGCATCCGATGGTCGGCGCCCTGACGGCGCCCTCGTGGCCCGAGGGCACGCCGGCGCGCTGGACCGCCGGCGCCGCATCGCCGCCGGCCGCGGTCGCGGCGTACGAGCGGGCGGCTTCCCAGCGCTCGGAGATGGACAGGCTGGCCGATACGAAGGCCAAGACGGGGGTGTTCACCGGCTCGTTCGCGACCAACCCCCTCAGCGGCGCGTCGATGCCGGTCTTCGTCGCCGACTACGTGCTCTCGGGCTATGGGACGGGCGCGGTCATGGGCGTGCCCGGCCAGGACGAGCGCGACTGGCGGTTCGCGGAACGCAACGGGCTGCCCATCGTCCGGACCGTCCAGCCGCCCGAGGGCTGGGAAGGCGGGCCGTACCTCGGTGACGGCCCGGCGACCAACTCCGGCTTCCTGAACGGGC
>Ga0105249_10004351_pt1 | contig 12250 bp, 10 predicted proteins | sample KBSS44metaG_FD_81522 | JGI IMG/M metagenome (GOLD analysis project Ga0105249, IMG submission 81522) | Switchgrass rhizosphere microbial communities from Kellogg Biological Station, Michigan, USA - KBS S4-4 metaG | ecosystem: Host-associated > Plants > Roots > Rhizosphere > Soil | place... | reverse complement strand
GCTGCTGGGACCGCCACGAGCGGTCGCGGGAGCGCTACGGTATTCCGCAGAACGTGGCGGCGGAAGTGCCCTGGTGGCGGCCCATTGGCGACACGCATCGGCTCGGAGACGGCGCGTCGTTTGAAGACATCCGCCGACCCTGGATAGCCGCTTCGGACTGGACCGACGGCGGGTCTCTTTCAGTGCGCCATGAAATATGTCGTCGCTGCGTCCATCGTCCTGCAGGTCGTTGCGATCGGCATTCAAACGAAGCCGTCGAATCTCCTCACCTGCATTCGCCGGCCGTCATGGCTTTTGAGAATCGTCGTCGCGATGTACGTAGCGGTGCCGTTGCTCGCCATTGTGCTCGCCAAGACCTCGGGCGCGGCCGACCGTATGAAGGGCGCGATGCTGATCATGGCGGTCGCGGCCGTCGCCCCTCTTCTCCCGAGAAAGCTGTTGAAGATTGGCGTCGACGCCGGATTCGCGGAAAGTCTTGCAGCCGTCACCATGCTGCTCGCCATTCCCCTTGTGCCGATCACTGCTACTGCGCTGGGAATGCTGTTCGGTCGCACCGTTGTGGTCCCGCCCTCGGCGGTCGCCAATACGCTCGCACAGACGTTTCTCGTGCCGCTCGTGGTTGGGATGGCGCTGAAGGCGGTGTTAGGAAGTCGATCCATCCGCGTGGGGGAGCTGGCAGGCATGGCCGGCACGGCGCTGCTGACCATCGTCATGGTGCTGGTTTGTATTGCGCAACGAGACACGATTTTCCCTCTCGTGTGGCGATCGCTGCCGGTTCTGATTCTCTACGCCTGCGGGTCACTTCTGGTTGGTCATGTAATCGGTGGCCCTGATCCAGGAGAGCGGACCGCGCTAGCGGTCGCAGCCGTCACCCGGCATCCGGGCCTCGCGATCCTGATCGCCTCGACGAGCGCACCGCAGGCGGCCTTTCTCCCAGCGATTATCGTGGTTGTTGTGTGCTCGGCAGTCATCGCGGTTCCTTATACGTTATGGCGAAAACACGCTTTGAGCAGACAAGCGAAACCGCCGATTGAAGCTCGGGTGACTGCCCGATGAGCCCCCACGGACGCACCGCCACGGCGGGATGAGGGCGTTCACGCCGTCGATACATCCCAGTGTGCTAGAATCGCGCAAATTCCAAAGGGTGAGGAACTCCTTCCAAACTCAAGACGTCAGCTGTCTTGTCTCGCCCTGGATGCCTGGCCGCCTCGACCTTATGCTGAACACCCCCACCGTTTTTGTTGTCGACGATGACCCTTCGGTGCGCACGGCGGTGGAGCGCCTGCTCATGTCGGTGGGACTGCCGTGCGAGACCTTCGCGAGCGCGCCGGAGTTTCTGCAACGCGCCGAGATGGGCTTGAACGGATGCCTGGTGCTCGACGTCCGGATGCCCGGGCCCAGTGGCCTGGATCTCCAGCGAATGCTCGTCAACTCTGGCAACGATATTCCGATCATTTTTGTTACCGCTCACGCGGATGTTCCACTGACGGTTCGAGCGATGAAGGAAGGGGCGATCGAAGTCCTCACGAAGCCATTCGACGACCAGGCCTTCCTCGACTTGGTCAATTCGGCGCTGAAGACGGCCGGGGAACGGTATCAACAGCGAATCAAACTCGAAAGCCTCCGATCGCGCTTTGAGACCTTGACCCCGCGGGAGCGGGAGGTCATGGCGCTTGTCGTGACCGGCATGCTGAATAAACAGATTGCCGGGGAATTGGGCACGACCGAAAAGACCGTCAAGGTCCACCGCTCCCAAGTGATGCGGAAGATGGAGGCGGACTCAGTCGCCGCGCTCGTGCGCATGGCTGATGTGATCGGCAGAATGCCGGCCCGACGGTGATCTGAGAGTCCAATGGTACCGTTGGACTAAAGCCCCACCAATCTACGACCTAGGTCCTATAGATCGTCCTTTCCACCACGGAATAGCGTGGGGAAATTTGCAGCAACATGTTTTCGCGGCGCAGGTCGCGGGTAGCGGAGCGTCGGTTCTCTGGTCGGAGCACAAGGAATTTGTCCTGATTGCGCTGGCTGTCTTCGTTGGTCAGCTCGCGCTCATCACAGGCCTTTTGGCTCAACGGCGGCGGCGACAACGTGCCGAACGCGCCCTGCGCCGAACCGAAGCCCGAAACAGTGCCATTCTCTGTGCGATCCCCGATCTGATGTTCGTGTTCAGTCGCGACGGCATCTATCTCGATTACAACGCTCCAAGTCCGGCGGCGCTCTTCGTACCGCCGCAAGAGTTTCTCGGCAAACATATACGCGATGTGTTGCCGAAGAACCTGGCGCAGTCGATTGAGCCGCTGTTTGAAAGGGTCATGACAACCGGTCAGCCTGTCTCGCTCGACTACGCGCTGGCGATGGGTGGGTCCGATCACTACTTCGAGGCGCGTCTCGTGCGTTGCGACAACGACACGATCGTCTGCATCGTTCGCGAAGTGACCGACCGCCATCAGGCGACCGAGCAACTGCATCAGGCGCAGGCGGAGCTCGCTCATGCGACGCGTGTGCGGTCGCTTGGCGAAATTGCTACAGGCATTGCGCACGAAGTCAGCCAGCCGCTCGCGGCGATGATTACAAACGCGCGCGCGGGAATCCGCAGGCTCGACGATTCGTGCGGTGTCCAGGAGATGCGGGCCGTGCTTCAGGATATTGTCGCCGACGGGCAACGCGCGGCGGGGGTGATCAACCGCATCCGGGGGCTCGTCAAGCACACGCCCCTGCGGCTCGCGCGCCTCGACGTCAACGATGTGATCGAAGGCGGCGTCGGACTCAGCGGACCAATGTTGCGTCAGCATCAAATCAGGCTCGACGTCGAGCGGAAGGGGACTCTGCCGCCGGTGACCGGGGATCGAATTCAGCTTCAACAAGTCCTGCTGAACCTGGTCATTAATGCGACCGACGCGATGAAAGCGATCGACGATCGGCCGCGGGTGCTGGAGATTCGAACCTGGCAGCGCGACAGCTACGTGAACGTCCGCATCCATGATTCGGGGCCTGGCCTTCCCGAATCTGCCGTGCGGCGCATCTTCACGCCGTTTTTTTCGACCAAGCCGGAGGGAATGGGTGTTGGCCTTTCCATCAGCCGCTCAATTGTGGAGGCTCACGGCGGCAGGCTCGATTTAGCCAGTAATTCCAGTAATGGAGCGACGTTCGAACTCGAACTGCCTGTGGCCTAGACCAAAGTCGGAGGTGCGATGGCCTTAGGTCCCATAGATAGAGCGGGTGGAGGCAGCTATAAGAGCGCTGGGTTGCTATGAAACATTTCTCAGGGCATCGTTTCGACGAACACCGGCGGACACTATGGCGCGGCACGAAAGAGATCCGGCTGACGCGTAAAGCAGCTGCCGTATTGCTGTGTCTCATCGACCGCGCCGGGCGCACCGTGACTCGCGACACCATCCTGTCCACCGTCTGGTGCGGGACTCATGTGCACGCCGACAACGTGAAGGTGCTCGTCCACGAGATCCGTGCTGCACTCGAGGATGATCCTCGCGAACCAGATTTCATTCGCAGCGAGCCGGGTGGCGGCTACACCTTCATTGCTCCTTTACATGACGGCGTGCTGCCGGCAGCCGCGAACCGCGCCAGCACGACACCGGCGATCGCGGCGGACCCGCATATTCTGTTCAGGCTCGCCGTCGCGCTTGCCGATCCCGCGCAGTCTGAGTGTCGAGTGTTTCTCGTCGATGGTGAACGCGGCATGGGTAAGAGCGCGCTGTCCGGCGAGTTCATGAGGCGTGCTCGCGAGGTCGCATCCGCGCGCGTCTGTTACGGACAGGCGGTTGCGCACTCAGGGATGTCGGAGACATACCTGCCGTTTGTCGATGCGTTGCACCATCTTGCGCGTCAGTCGCCAAGGAGTGTGCCGGCCCTCCTGGCGCAGCAAGCACCAACGTGGCTCGCCCGGCTGCCGGCGTGGGTGACCGACGTCGCTCCGATCAAAGGAGCGGTCGCACCGCCCGATCCGTTCCGCATGATTCGCGAGTTCGGGGATCTCCTCGAGGGGCTGGCGGAAGAAGGCCCCACAGTCATCGTTCTCGACGATCTGCAGTGGGCAGATCTGGAAACGGTCGAACTGCTCCGTGCGCTTTCACGGCGTCATGCGCCGCTGCGCACGCTCATCCTCGCCACCTATACGCCGTTTGCGACGACACTGGCGGCAGCCGCGCTGCGCAACCTGAGCGCCGAGCTTCGTGCCACCACCCGTTCGTCTTCGATGCCAATTGTTCCACTGACAGAAGACCAGGTCCGCACCTACCTGATCGAACGTTTCGCGAGCGACTCGGTTGGCGAGCTCGCGCGGGTGGTCCACCGCGTGTCGTTCGGTAATCCTCTGGTCATGGTGTCGATGATGGATGCCCTTATTGCGGCCGGATCAGTCGTATTCGAGAGTGAGGGCTGGCGCGTGCGCCATTCGGCACGCACGATCGAACGATCGCTGCCGGCGACGGTCTTCGACGCCCTCCTGTGGCGGTTCGATCAGCTCGATGCCGACGATCGCGTCGTGTTGGAGTGTGCGGCTGCAGTTGGCCCCGAGTTCTGTCCGGTCGATGTGTCGAGGGCGGCTGGCGCCGAATCGCCGATGCCAATCCTGCGCCGGATCGAAACGCTTTGTGAGCGCGGCTTCATTACGCGGCGAAGCCGCAGTGCCCGGAGGGTTCCATCCGCTATGGAAGTCTATCGTTTCATTCATCCCCTGCACGCGCAGGTCCTTGCCGGCCATGCGCCGGTATTCGATCAACTGCGCGCCGCTGAACGCCTCGCCTTCGATCGACGGCCAACCACCGAGCAGTTCGGCTGAGATGGTACCTCTCGCCGCGTGGCGGTGACGCGACACAAACCTGCCAGGGTGGCACTGGCGCACAACGGTGCGTCTGCTGTTTCTGCTGTGTACTCGCATGATTGCTAGAGCGATTGGGCTGCGCCAACGCCGGATCACTCTGCCTGCCGTCGCGCTCGCGACGTGCGGCGGCTATTACCTCGCGTCGCTGATCGGTCTCGCCCTGACGATGCCGCCGGCAACCACGTCGATGTTATGGCCGCCGAACGCAGTCCTCACGGCCGCGCTTCTCCTGACGCAGCCCAGGCGCTGGGCATTCGTCCTGTTGCCGGTCCTCCCGGTTCACGTCGTGATCCAGTACGGAACGGGATGGCCCTTCTCGATGATCCTCGCGCTGTTTGTGACCAACTGCCTCGAAGCGATGATCGCCGCCGGTGGCTTGCACCTTTTGAGCGACACACCCTGGCGGCTCGACAGCCTGCGAGGACTGACTTCTTTTTATGTTTCGGCCGTTATCGTAGCCCCTGTGCTGTCGTCCTTCGCCGATGCGGCGGCAGTGCACTGGTTCCGCGGCGAACCGTTCTGGCTGGTGTGGGGAAACCGGACCACCAGCAATGCGCTCGCAGAGTTAATCGTCGTCCCTGCCGTGGTGGGCGGTGCGTTGGCTGCCGCCCGATGGTGGCGCCGTGGCCGGCCGCTGCCACGCATGGAAGCTGTCGTCCTTGTCTTGGGTCTCGTGGGAATCGCAACCGCGAGGTTCAGCGGTGTACTCGACACGATCCCGAGCCTGAATGCCGTTTCGAGCCAGATGCCGTTAACCGTTCAATTGCCGTTCCTTCTGTGGGCCGCGATGCGATTTGGCCCAACCGGCACGGGCGTCGCGGTGCTGTTTACCAGTATCACGAGCGCCTGGGCCGTCGTGAATGGCATTGGTCCGTTCGCCGAGATTCCGGCATCGACGACCGTGCGTGCACTCACGATGTCGATGATTGTCGTGGCGACAACGTTGCTTTACCTGGCGACGCTGATCGATGAACGCCGTCAGACGCAGCAGGCGCTGAAACTTCGGCTGGAATTCGAGAGCCTTCTGTCACGGCTGTCCGCCGCTCTGGTGCAGCAACCAAGCGATCAGATGACACGCGCCTTCGAAACCTGGCTCGGCCGGTTGAGTCGCGTGCTGGGGATCGACGGCCTCACGATTTTCCTGACATCAGGAGAATCCCATGGGCTCTCCGCGATCTATTCCTGGTTCGATGCGCCGGTGCGCGCCGATGCGACGGATGTTGCGAAGCAGCATCTCGCCTGGGCCGAGCGCACGCTCGCACTTCAGGATGCGGTCCTGGTAGGGGACTCCGGCAACTTACCGAATTCGCGTCAGCTGCGCGCGTCATCACAGACGCTGGATGTCAAAGCCGGCGGCGCCATCCCGCTCGTCGGCGAGGGACAGCCGCTCGGTGCATTCGCGTTCAGCTCGCTTCGTGAACAACCGCGCGGTCCGATGTTGTCGGCCAATCTCTGGCTGGTGGGCGAAGTTCTCGCCGGTGCGTTGCGCCGGAAGCGTTCCGAGGACGCTCTCGTCAAGACCGAACTGATGAAGTCTGCAATTCTGCAGTCTCTGACCAGCGGCGTCGCGGTTATCGATCGGGCGGGGTACGTACTGCAATTGAACGCACGCTGGCTGAGTGCGCGCGGCTGTCAGTGGATGGGTGCGGCGATGGGAGACAATTTGATTTATGCCTGCCGCCGCGCCAGCGAAACCGGGCACCAGCTCGCATGCGAGATTGCGGATGGCCTCGCCAGCGTGCTCGATCGCACGCGCGATCGGTTCGTCCTCGAACAGATGATCGGCTCAGGTACCGATGCGACGTGGTGGTCGCTGGCCGGAGTCCCGTTGAATCGTCCAGAAGGTGGCGCGGTGGTCACGTGCGCCGACATCACGGAGCTTCGGCGCGCAGAAATGGAAGCGCAGCGAAGCCGTCAGGAACTGGCGCATGTCGGCCGCGTCTCGACGGTCGGCGAAATGACCGCCTCGCTCGCGCATCAGCTGAATCAGCCACTCGCCGCCATCATGACGAATGCACAGGCCGCCGGACGAATGCTGAGCGCGGCACGACCGGACATCGACGAGGTGCGCGCGATCCTGCACGACATCGTCCGCGACGACCGCCGTGCCAGCGAAGTCATTCAACGGTTGCGGCAACTGCTGCGAAAAGGGGAGTTCGAGATCACGTCGATCGATCTGACCGCTGCGATTCGCGAAGTGGTTGAACTGGTCAGCACCGAAGCGGCGCTGCGTAATATCATTCTTTCGTTCGATTTTGACCACGGTCCGGTGCTTGCCAATGGCGATCGCGTGCAATTGCAGCAGGTGATCCTGAACCTTCTGCACAACGCGATGGAAGCGATGGCGGAGCAGCAGCAAGCGCCGCGATCCATCCTGATCGGGTGTCATCGCTATCATCATGCGATCGTGGTAAGCGTGCGCGACTCCGGTCCCGGTCTCAGCGCCGGAACCGAGCACCTGGTCTTCGAGCCCTTCTACACGACGAAGCAGGGCGGCATGGGGATGGGTCTTTCGATCGTTCGCTCGATCGTCGAGGCACACGGCGGAATGATTCACGCGACCAACGTCGCAGACGGCGGAGCGCTGGTGGAATTCCAGCTGCCGGCAGCGGAGACGATAGCGGCGTAGCTCAGGCGCCGATCACGCCGGGCAAGACGGTCTAGAACTGGATTGGACGGACCTCAGCAGAATTCGCGCGGCGCGCGAGTTCCTCAAAAACCCCTCCGGTCGTATGGGACTTCAGAAGACAGACCAGGACGCGATGCGGACATGCGGATTTGGTGCAGTCGTGTGTCAATCGTCCGGAGACAACCCTGTTGCACATTACGTAGGCGTGTATCAGGGGCCGCACCGCGCCCGCCGGACGGAACCAGTGAACATCCTCGAGATCGCTGACACGTACCAGAGCGGTACGCCACTCGCTCCACGCGCGTTGCACGACGACGAGTGCGGTCTGCAGGTTTGCGCCCTGGGCGCGTGCCTGGATGTTCGCAGTGGCGGCTTGTGCGTAATCAGCGGCGATCGTTCTCATACAGCTAGTTGACGCCACTTTGAGCGCCGTGTCCATCCTGTCGAGGGGGGAAATTGTTGGGCTCGCTGAGCTAGAACAATTACACGATCAACCCTTTTCGTACTGCGTAGAGGACGATTTCCGCCGTATTGTGGAGGTTGAGTTTCTGCATCAGGTTGGCGCGGTGGGTCTCCACGGTCGAAAGGCCGAGATTGAGGAGCGATGCCACCTCCTTGTTCGACCGCCCTTCAGCTAGAAGCTGGAGCACTTCTTTCTCCCGATCAGGCAACAGGTGATACGAGTCGGTCAGGCCGCGCTGCTGTAGTCGTCTCACGTAATCCTCGACAAGGACAGCGGTGACGCCAGGGCTGAAGAACGGTTTCCCCGCGGCAACGGCGCGAACCGCCGGAATCAAATCCTCATCGGTTGCGCTCTTGAGAAGATACGCGCGGGCGCCTGCGGCCAGCGCCCGCATGATGTACGACTCGTCGCCGTGAACACTGAGAATGATGACACCGGGAGGATGGTTCATTTTCTGCGCGCGCGCCGCCACCTCGATGCCGCTCAGTTTCGGCATGCCGATATCGAGAATCAGCAGATCCGGATGTTGCTCTTCGCAAAGATGCACGGCCTCGAGACCGTCCGCGGCCTCGCCGACAATCGTCAGCCCCTCGGCCTCGAGGAGTCCCCGCAGCCCGCGCCGGACGATGCCGTGATCGTCAGCCAGCAACACGCGCAAGTGGTGCCTCCATCATCGGAACCGGCAGCGGCAATCGGACGAGCAGCATCGTCCCGGCTCGCCCACTGCGGGAAATCGTCAAGGTTCCCTCGAGCTCTCTGACTCGTTCGTCGATCCCGCGAAGCCCGAGCCCTCGATGGCGATGCGCCGGCGCGAACCCGACGCCATCGTCGCTGACCGAGACGCGCAGCTGGCCGTTATCTGCGGCCACGGCGATCTGGATGTGGGTCGCGTTTGCATGCCGCGCGCAGTTGGTCATCGCTTCCTGGATCACGCGGTAGACGCACGTGCGATGCTTGTCGGGCAGCGTGTCGAAATCGCCGTCCATTTGCAGGTCGACATCGATCGCATAGCGCCGCATGAAATCGCGCACGTGCCACTCCAGCGCCGCTTCCAGGCCAAAGTCATCGAGCATGCTCGGGCGGAGACCGAGTGACAGATCGCGGACGGTGCGGAACATGTCGTCGACGAGCTTCTTGCACTCGACGATCGCCGGGCTCACGGCGGCGCTCATTCGTTCGACGCGCCCGAGTTCCATGCGCAGGCCGGTGAGAACCTGCGCGACGTGGTCGTGCAGCTCCCGCGACAGGTTGCGGCGTTCCTCTTCCTGCGCATCGACCAGCCGCTGCGACAACTCGCGCATCTGGTTCTCAGCCTGATCCGATCGACGTTCCAGGACGCGCAACCGGAGCACGACGACGATCGCCACGCCGAGGCCAAGGAGAACCGTCTGCCGGAGTAGCCATTGGAGATCGCCACGCAACGCGGCGTATCGCTCGGCGACTTTGGCGCGCTGCGTCGCCAGATTCGTGTTGTTCAGTTCCTCGATCTGCTGCGCAATGGCCAGGGCCGCTTCGCGGCGAGGAACGACTTCGCGTCTCAGAAACCCGGCGCTGCGGATGACCTTCTCGGCCGGCGTCCAATCGAAGAGCGGATCGAAGGCCTGCCAGTAATCATCCAGTTTTGACTGGAGGCTCTGAATCTGGTCGTCGCGATCGATCAGCGTCTTCAGTTCCGCCAGCGTCGTCATGTTGGTCCGGCGAAAATCGGCGATCTGTTCGCGATATTCAGGTGCATGTTCGCGGGCGACGTCGAGCAGGTAATCGCGGACGAAAATTCCCGACAGGTTGACGTCGGAACGGAGGCGACGCAGGTTCACGTCCACCTGCCGGTAGTGCTCGTTGAGTTGATCGAGCTGCGGGTAAATCTCCTGGACCTTTCGCGACGACGCGACCATCGAGAACGCCAGCAGCACGACCAGACTTCCAAGTCCGAGCGCCGCGACCAGCCATGTTTTCAGGCGCATGTGACCTCCGAGTCCATGTCTTTAGGGTAGTGCATCGGGGAGGTCCGCTGTCATCGGGCAAATGGGGGAGTGCGCCGCCAATGCGCTGACGACGGCTGAGGTTGACCATGAAAAAAGACGGCGTTCTCCAGCCTCCACCCGATGGAACGAATGGGATTGCCGTTGTCTACTCTGGCCAGGGACAGCGCTCTTGTTGGCGCGACCTTAGGGGCAGGGACAACGAGAATCAACGCCATGAGGAGAAAAATCGCAGAAAGGAGCAGAGCGCGTGCTCTCGTTGTCTCTCCTCGGCAATCTTGCTGGAGGTGAGGGTTATGAAATCTGCACTGCGCGTTTCTCCGCTGTGGGCGATTGGCCTCGCGATTGGACTCGTGGTCGTATTGGCGGCTCGCGTGCAAGGATCGCCGCCCGAGCGCGCATCAAGCGCGATCGCCGGCGACGTGACCACTTTAATGGGCGACCGACATCTTGATGCGATCGCGGCGCAGGATCCTGAACAGCCCGATCGTTTCGTCGCGGCGCTGCTCATCCCGAATTCCCAGCTGCTCGTGGTCTCGGCCACGTATCCGAATCCGGGCGAACTGCAGGCACAACTTGCGCAGAAGAACTATCGCGACGTGTATGCCGCTCTGCAACAGCCGGTGGCGCAACAGACGCGGATCTTTTTCATCGACGCCGGGTGCGACGGGCTGCGCTCCGGTGGCGACGCAGTCGACGTCATGTACGAAAAGGGAACGCAGCAAACGTTGTTCGATGGACGATGGAAGCCGCAAGGCCTTACCGAAGCCGCATATACCAAGAAGGTCGAGAGCGCCGAGCACGACTACAGTCGACTGCTGTCGATTCTCGTGGCATCGATCAAGGGCGCGTGACCTTCACCGAGGCTGACGAGCCGCGAGATCGCTTGGATGGCGGGCGAGACTCCATTTGAGCGCCGGCGGCGTCACGATCGTCGTGACGATCACCATGATCACGACGGCCGAGAACACCCCTTCATCGACGACTCGCTGCCCGGCGACGTGAAGGCCGAGGCCGATGTTCGCGAAGATCAGTCCGACCTCGCCACGTGGAATCATGCCGATACCGATTGACAGCCGGTCGAGCTTCTGCCCGAGCGCTCCGAGCGAACACGCCTGCTTGCCCAGAATCGCAGCCACCGTGAGAAGCGCCGAGAGTCCGAGGACGTCGACCCGCGCAAACGCGGTGAGATCCACATGCATGCCCATGAAGACGAAGAACACCGGCACCAGAAAGGCGGAGATCGGATGCAGCAGATGTTCGATCTGCTGCTCTCCGCGATTGACGAACGGCCGGAAATGCGCTTCTTCGAGGATCAAGCCGGCGGCGTAGGCGCCGACGATTGGTGCGAGACCGACGATCGACGCGAGATAGGCGAGTCCGAAACAGAAGATCAGCGCCGTCGCGAGCAGGACGCCGCTGCCATGGAGCCGCGCGGCCAGACCGAAGATTCGCCGCGAGAGCGCGACGCCAAGCACCAACGCGGCGAACAGACAGGTGAACGCGGTACCGAGGACGGTTCCGATGGCCAGGTACGACATCGGCTCGCCGCGGTCGGCGCTCGTGATGACGCCACTCACGACCGCAAGAATCACAAGTCCCAGCACATCGTCGATGACGGCCGCGCCCAGGATTACGCGCGCTTCGGGCGAGCGCGACCGGTCGAGATCCTTGAGCACTCGCGCCGTGATGCCGACGCTCGTCGCAGTGAGAGTCGCACCGAGAAACGCGTGCACGTACGGTCCTCGGTCTGGAAGAAGCCAGGCGCTGACTCCCCAGCCGAGCGCGAATGGAGCGACGACCCCGAGGACTGCGACGAACAGTGACGGCCACCCAACCTTGAACATGTCGCGAACGGTCGACTCGAGGCCTACTTCGAACAGCAGGATGACGACGCCCAGTCGCGCCAGGATGTCGACCGTCGGATCGTCCGCGATGCGGTGAAAAGCATCGACGCCGGCCAGCCTCAGATTCGCGAGCACCACCCCGGCGAGGAGTTCACCGAGGACCGCGGGCTGTCCAAGCCGCACACTCACATGTCCAGCGATCTTCGCCGCGGCCAGGATGATGGTAAGGGCGAGAAGGACGTGAGCGACCGGATCCACGGATGTATTATCCGCCTTCGCGCGTCATGGTCGGACCGCGCTTCTGCGAGACTTCGGCTGGCCTCGCTGGAGCTGCGTCGTCGACCGTGGCACAATCAGCACCGCTCACGATCAGAGATGAACAGGAGAAGGGAGAAGGGAGGAACTGTTCTGGGTTTGCTCAAAGGAGATCCTCCTTTCTCCGTTCTCCTGTTCTGACTAGATCTGATCGCAGCGTGACTGTGGAAG
>Ga0105249_10004350_pt1 | contig 12250 bp, 9 predicted proteins | sample KBSS44metaG_FD_81522 | JGI IMG/M metagenome (GOLD analysis project Ga0105249, IMG submission 81522) | Switchgrass rhizosphere microbial communities from Kellogg Biological Station, Michigan, USA - KBS S4-4 metaG | ecosystem: Host-associated > Plants > Roots > Rhizosphere > Soil | place... | reverse complement strand
CGTCGCCGGCCAAAGGGTCTCCGATCTGCCGGAAGTTGCGGCCCCTGGGTCAGAAATCGCCGGCTGGAGCGCCGTAAGGTGCCGGCCTCTCGCAAGAGAGGCATAGGAAGACCGATTGCGCCAAGCGGCGCTCCGGCCCCTCGGGTCACGCGGGGGATTTCGAAAGGGAGGGAGTTCAATCCGCGCGAAAACCTCGCGCGGAAACGAAGAGGTGTGTCGAAATGAAACACAGTGACAAACGGGAGTTAGTCGCCTTCGCAGCTCAAACGCCCTGATCTTCGGGTCTTTTCGGTGCGCACCATGTAACTGCCGGGAAAAGGCATCTCTTCGCCTTTCATATGTGTGCGGATCTGGATCTCGACAAAGGCCCGGCCTGCGAGCTTTTTGCGGACGGCGATTCGGAGATTCCGCCTCCAGGCGAATCTGGTGACATTTGCCCTATCAAATTCGATCTTCTGCCCCGGCTCGATTTCGATAACGCCCCCAAAGTTCGCAAGGCTGCTGCCGTCTCGCGGCGTCGCACCCTCAAAAACGAGACCTGCGACATTTTTGTCTACGGCATGACAACTAAAACTGGCGCTACCAAGCGCAGGCCGGATCGAGGCGGCGAGGGCGAGAATAGCGACAATAAGGCCGACTCGACGTTTCATGGTGGCGCAATACCAATGGAACTTTTCGCCGCACGGAAGAGGAATTTTGTCATTCAGGAGGTGTTGGCCTATTGAACGGAAAGGGCAGTGGTTGTACTAGCACTTCGTTCTGATCGGGGGGCCACCATGCGAGTCACAGCTATCGTCGCCGTCTTGTTGTCGTCATTGACACTGTTGGGCTGCGGCACAATGGGTCAGCGCGTCATCGACGCCTACAGCGTCCCGCCGCCGCAAGACCCAACCTACACGAGCAACTCCGTCAATCGCGATACAGCTCAACTTCCAGACGGCGGCGGCGGCTGACAACAAAGGCGTTCTTCTCTCGCTTTCTTCTTGCGCCATCTCTCGAACTAACCAATTCGGGGATGGCGCAACCGTTTTCGCGGCTTGATCTGCGCGCTTTCTTGAATGCCGTTGCTCCCCGGATACATTCGGATACCATGTGCGAAAGCGCCCAAAAGAGCGCATCGCAACGCCAATCCGAAATGTGGGAGGAATATCCGTGAACCGTCTTACACGTCTTGTTGTCTCCGCGCTTTTTGCCGCTGTCACCGGCTTGGTGCTTGCGGGTTTAGGCTCCGCGTCGGCCCTCGATTATCCGACACGGCCCGTGCGCTGGGTCGTGCCTTATCCTCCCGGCGGCACCACGGACGTTCTTGCGCGTATCGTCGCGCAGTGGCTCTCGGAAAAAATGGGTCAGCAGTACATCATCGAAAACAAGCCCGGCGGCGGCAACAATATCGGCACAGAGAGCGTCGTGAAGGCAGAGCCCGACGGCTACACGATGCTGCTGGTCAATCCGGCGAACGGCATCAACGCCACTCTCTATAAGAATCTTTCCTATAATTTCATCCGCGACATCACCCCGGTCGCCGGCCTCATCCGCACGCCGAATGTGATGGAGGTGACGAACTCGTTTCCGGCTAAAACTGTCGCCGAGTTTATCGACTACTGCAAAAAGAATCCCGGCAAGATCAACATGGCATCCTCGGGAAGCGGCACGTCGGTGCATCTCTCTGGCGAATTATTCAAATCCATGACCGGCTGCCAGATGGTGCATGTGCCCTACAAGGGCGCGGGACCTGCACTTACCGATCTCATCGGCGGGCAGGTGCATGTGCTCTTCGACAATCTGCCGTCTTCGGCCGGCTTTATCAAAGCGGGCAGCATCCGTGCGCTGGCCGTTACATCGGCGCAGCGCGAACCGTCCTTGCCCGATGCGCCGACCGTCGGCGATACCGTCAAGGGTTACGAAGCGACGGCCTGGTTCGGCATCGGCATGCCCAAGGGCACGCCCAAGGAAATCATCGCGAAGGTGAACGCCGAAGTGAATCGGATGCTCGCCGATCCCGCTATGCGGGATAAGTTCGCGGCCCTCGGCGGCAAGCCGATTGGAGGGACCCCCGAGGACTTCGGTAAGGTCATTGCGGCCGAAACAGAGAAGTGGTCGAAGGTTGTGATTTCGTCGGGAGCGACAGTGGAATGAGCCGCGGATGAACAGCCGTTCATCTTGAGTGTGGGGATTTGGCCACGCCCCGTTGAGAAGTGAATTATGGCTGTGCAACGGCGACTTGCGGGCGGAAAAGCGATTGACGCGCAGGGGAATAGTCTGGAATCGTAGCCGCGGTGTCTACACCAAGGAAACCACCTAGCTAGGAAACAGGGGGAGGAATAAATGCGTTTAATTGCTACAGCCACTGCAACTGCAATGTTGCTTTCGCTCGTCGTTCCGGCGGGCGCGGCCACATTCGGCGGCTCCAGCCTCACACAGACCGCCCAGGAAATGTCCTCGGTCGATCTCGTCGCAGCGAAGAAGAAGAAGGGTAAGAAGAAGCGCGGCAAGAAGGGCCCGAAGACCTACAAGTTCTGCATCCAGGGACCGGTGATGAATCCGTTCCCCTATACGACTGGCACCTGTTCGGCCAAGGGGGCGACGATTGAAGCCGCCCGTACGGCCTGCCAAGTCAAGAACAACGGCATGTACATCCGTAATTACAGCAAGAAGACCTGCAAGTAATCATCCGCCCCTTGGGGCATTGGTTATGAATATCGCGGCCCGTCAGCAATGGCGGGCCGCAGCTTTTTTGGGTCTTGCGGTCGAATAAACGCTCCCCATTTATTTTTGAAGAGGGAAGGAACCCTCTTTCCCTTCGCGCGTTAAGTGCTTGTTCGCAGCGCGAATCTGCCGGGCATCTCCCCCACCGCCCCTTACCCCCGATCGCTCGGCAGCTGGACCCGGTCTCCCAAGGCCGGGTCCTCTTTCTTTTGAGAATGCAGTGGAACCTGTTGAATCGATTGTTGAGAAAACCCCGCTAAGTGACTTGGATTGAATTTGGAAGGGGGCTGAATCGGGTTATTAAAACTCGGTCTTATCCGGCGGAGATGACTCAGAAATTCCGAACGAGTTGTAAGCCTTCGACTACAAAGGAGCGTCTAGCCTTACGCCTGCGCGTAGATAGCGCTGGGGATCGATCGCTTCACCCGCAACACGCACCTCGTAATGCAAATGCGGCCCGGTCGAACGCCCTGTCGTGCCAATACGGCCTACTGTCTCGCCAGCCTGAATCCACTGTCCCTCAGTGACGCCGATTGCAGATAGATGGCCGTAACGGGTAGCCAATCCGTTTCCGTGGTCGAGTTCCACCATTAATCCGTAGCCACCTTGATAGCTCGCGGTCGTAACCCTGCCCGCCGCGGTCGCACGCACGGCATCGCCGGGCTCACCCTTGAAATCGACTCCCGAGTGCATGGCGTAGCTCCGAATAAACGGGTCGATGCGTATCCCAAAACCGCTAGTCACTTCCGCACCGGGCGGTACCGGCCGCCGTACGGGCACCGCATTCAACAACTCGTCCAAATTCTCTATCGCCGCAGCGGTGATACGAATGCGTGTTATCTGTCGGTCGAATGGATCGGGGTTTTTGCCGAATGGCAATAGCGGGCCGCCGATCGCAAGTGCCTGGCGCACAAATGAAGCCGTAGGCGCTGCGACTCCGAGATCAGCGAATACCTTTCGCATGCGGGCTTCTTGGCCATCATAGCTTTCCTCAAGTTGATTGAGCGCATGGCCTTGGTATGTTGCGAGCCTGTCGAGATTGCGCGCGAGTTTTAAAATGCGTGCTTCGGTTGGATCTGAAGAATCGATGCCGGCAATCCGGATTGTGCCCGATGTAACTGCGCGCGAATGCAGTTCCGACGAACGATTTAGAGGCGGGCTGAATAAGATCGTATCCGAGATGGGCGAGGGTTTGGGCGCTGTGTTTGGGTTTGAAGGTGCGATCTGACCCGTAGGTGTCGTTGAGCCCGTAACATCGTCAAAGGGCTCGGCACGGCCCATGCCTTTCGGCACAGGAAAATTCGCAAGCGCTTTTTGCCGTTGTTCGACCGTCGATTGCCTGCGAGTTAAATCGAGTACAGCGCGGTCAACCCGCTCTTGGTCGATGAGCTTGAGCGACCGTAAACGTTCGATTTCGCCTTCGAGAGCGGTTAGCTGCGCATCATAGCCACGCACCATTTCTGTCTGCTTTGATGCCAGAAACCTAAGTGCATCGTCGCGGAACAGAAGATAGGAAGTCGTCGTGCCGGACCAGAGCGTTAGCACCGAAACCGTCAAAAACGCTGCGATTCTTGCACCGCGCGGGCTGGAACGCGCGCAAGCCGGGTAATCGGGTTCGCGATGAGGATAGTGCGGGTAGCGCCGGCCAAACTCGGAATACGCCATTGGAAGGTGTCTCGAGCCGGCGAGGCCGGCGGGCCAACTGATCAAACGCCCGCCGTGGTTAACTTTGCGTCAACGCGAGTCCTTCAAAGTAATTTGGCGGCCTCGAATACTTCCTGGGCATGGCCATCCACCTTTACCTTGGGCCAGACCTTGGCGATTTTTCCGTTGCCATCGATGAGATAGGTGACCCGTTCGATACCCATGTAGGTCTTTCCGTACATGCTTTTCTCGCCCCATACCCCATAGGCTTCGAGCATCTGATGGGCCTCATCGGAAATGAGAGGAAAGGTGAGCGCGTATTTATCCCGGAATTTGTCCTGAGTGCGAACGGGGTCCGCCGAAACGCCGAGAATCGCGGTGCCGACCTGTTCGAAGGCATGCTTCATCCCATTAAAGGCGATGACTTCCTTGGTACATCCCGGTGTATCGGCCTTGGGATAGAAGAAGAGCACCACTTTCTTTCCCTGCAGCTTTTTGAGCGAGATTTGATCCCCGCCATCCCTCGGAAGGTTGAAGTCCGGAGCGGGGCTCCCGATAGCAAGCAAACCGGCCATATGCCTTCCTTTCGTCGCCTTTCGCGCATTGATTGGGCTTATAATACAATGATCTGCGAGATCGGATCATTAGACGCCTTGCAGCGGAACCGGGTGGGGCCGGGTTGCAAGGAGGGGTCTAGGGGGACTGCTTGAGGCGTACGCGCGGATGATTCCGAAGCATCCCCATGGCAATCGCCGGGATGAAGTCGAGTCGAGGGCGGCTCAGCAGCTTCATGTTCATCACCATCGTAGTCACAGTGATCGCGCGCGAAGACAGATTTTCGGGCGTTTCGCACAATTCAGACGTTTCGCTTTTTGCAAGCAAAATGGTCGCATATCCTTTGTGAAGCTCACTGGTCTCATCTTTGTCAGCCTCACCTCTCTTTATGTCGTCCTCATCACAGGTCTTTTGCCTATCGATGTCGCCGGGCCGCTAGTCAAACGGGCGCTCGAGGAGAAACTCGGGCGCGGCCATCACGTTGAAATCGGCGAAACCCGATTTGTGCAAGATGCCTCCGGTCAGCCGATGCTTAGTGTGCACGGCATCGTCATCAAAGGCCCCAGCGGGGACGAAATCGCAAGAGCACCGCAGGCAGAAATCCTGCTCGACAGCGGGATGCTATTGGGAAATTTCCGGGCGAAACGCATCGATCTTGTGAAAGCAGTAATGACGATCCGCATCGATGAAAGCGGTCGAATCGATATCTCTGCAGGCAGCAAACCGAAGAAGTCCCGCTCCCAACCAAAGGTTGGTTCGCAAGAAATAACATCGCCAAATGTCGACCTCGCCACGCCTGGAAAGGCGGTAGATACAGAGACGATAGTTCCTTTTGTTTATCCTGAACTCGCGGCCTGGCTCGATCGCCTGGAGAAGAGCGGCCTCGACGGTATCTCGCTTGCCGAGGTTGGCCTGAAGCAAGGCACGCTCGATGTCCAGAATGCGAGGACTGGCAAACGCTGGATCTTTGCCAACACCAATTTTTTAATTTCGCGACCGCCAGAGGGCGGGGTTACTTTCTCACTAAGTTCGAGCCGCGGCGACGAAGAGTGGAGTCTGAACGCAACGATTAGCTCGATCCAGGACGGTTCACGGGCGATCGACCTAGTTGCGCGTGATGTATCTCCCGAGGACCTTATGTTGGCCGCTGGCTTCACCAGCAACGAGTTCTATGTGGAACCGCGAATTTCCGGAATCTTGCGTGCGCAAATCGCCCAGGATGGCCGTCTGCTCGCGGGCGGCTTGCGCGTGACAGCTGGCCGCGGCGCGGTTGGAAATTCCACCACCGAAGCCAATTCGCGCATAATGATTGATGCCGCGCAGTTGCAGGCTGACTTCAATCCAGAGCGACGCGCCCTGATCATCAGCCCTATTGCGGTGCGCTCGGGCCCAAATCAAATTGCACTACAAGCCGTTGCCGAGGCGCCCAAGGAGCGCGGACAAGTTTGGCCCGTTTCTATTTTCCAAGGCCAGGCGATGTTGGGGAGTGATCGCCCCAATGAACCAGTCCTTGTGCTTGATCGCATTGCCTTCCGAGGCACTTGGGATCCGCGCACGCTGCGGCTCGTTTTGGAGCAAGGTGATATTTCGGGCTCGACGGCAAGTCTTGCGGTTTCGGGTGCGCTGTCCCTTGGTGGGACGACGCCCATGATTTCGCTAGGTATTGCTACAAATCAGCTATCGGTTTCCGCTGCGAAGCGTTTGTGGCCTGCCCCGGTCGCGCCCGGTTCGCGTAGCTGGATTATGGACCATGTCGATCAGGGGCTCATTGATCGCTTAGTAATTGCTGTGAACATGCCGCTCGACAAACTTGGCAAGCCGGATGTCGAGCTACCTGATGAAGCGGTGCAGATCGATGCGTCGATCATCGGCGGTGTATTTCGTGCGCTCGGTGATCTACCGCCCGTGCGTGATGCTCAGGTCACGGCAATGGTCACGGGACGTGTCGCGCGGGTCAAGATTGCGAAGGCAGTTGTAGAGACACCAAACAGTCGCCGTTTTACGGTGAGCGATGGACTGGTGGAAGTTCTCAATCACGCTCCTCCCAATCCAAAAGGTGTCATTCAATTCCGCTTTAGCGGTCCTGCCGACGCTATTGCTGAAACCGCGAGTTTTGAGCCATTGCGAGGCACGCTTGGAATAACTTTCGATCCTAATTCGACCAAAGGTAACGTTTCGGCAACGGGACGTTTTGATATGATCTTCCGGAAGGAACTAATCGATGAGGAAGTTGATTACACCGTCGATGCGGATGTAACGAACTTCTCCAGCGATCGCGTTGTGCGCGGCCAACGTGTCGATGGTGTGACCGCGAAGGTCACGGTCACACCGCCGCAAATTCGCGTGAAAGGCGAAGGAAGGCTCGCAGGCTCTCCCGCCACCTTCGAGCTCCGTAAAGCCAGAAAAACCGGCGACGGGGATTTTCGTCTGGTCGCCACGCTTGATGAAAACGCGCGAGCGCGGGCAGGAATTGATCTCGCGCCGTGGCTGACGGGGCCTGTCAGCTTCAAGGCGCAAGGCAAGCTCAGCGACCGCGGTGACAATCGAATGGATGTCGAAGCAGATTTGACCGGCGCGCAAATCACAGACTTGGTGCCGGGCTGGTCAAAAGCGCCAGGTAGAATCGCCAAAGCAACCTATAAACTTACCGAACGTGAAGGTAGCGTCAAAATCGAGGATCTAAACGTCACGGGTTCTGGCGCTGCACTTAGAGGTTCGGTGGAGCTTGAGCCTGACGGCAATATCATTTCCGCAAATTTTCCAGTCTTCCAGCTTTCTGATGGCGATAAGGCAAGCCTGAAAGCCGATCGCGGTCCTGACGGCACGCTCAAAGCGACCGTGCGCGGCGACGTTCTTGATGCGCGCCTGATGTTGAAGCGGCTCACCGAAGGATCGGTGCAGACCGGACCGGTGCAAGGAAAACAATATAAACCGCGCGATCTTGATTTAGAGATGCGCATTGGTGCCGCCAGCGGCAACAATGGCGAGGTCATTCGTCAGCTTGAACTTCGTATTCTCCGCCGAAACAGTGAAATTCGCAGCTTCGCGCTGCTCGGAAAAATCGGCCGTGACGGTAGCCTGGTTGGCGAGTTGCGGGCACGCGATGGCGGTAAGCCGGTTCTCTACATCACATCTGCCGACGCTGGCGCGCTGTTCCGTTTCGCGGACTACTACAGCCGAATTCAAGGCGGGGATACCTGGGTCATGATCGATCCGCCGCATCCGGACGGCTCGGCACAGGAGGGCATAGTCAATATTCGGAATTTTTCGATTAAGGGCGAACAGGGGCTCGACAAACTGGGGATGGACGGCGGCCGTGGGGCCGGCAGTGGAGTTCCATTCTCGCGACTTCAAATCAATTTCAGCCGCACACCGGGCAAGTTCAACATTCGAGAAGCACTGATTCATGGAGATGCAATGGGTGCAACAGTCAGCGGTGTGCTCGACTATTCGCGCGATCACGTTTCGCTGCAAGGCAATTACATCCCGGCTTACGGGTTGAACAACGCTGCCGGCCGCGCGCTGTTTATCTTAGGAACTCCGACCAACGAAGGATTGTTTGCTTACACATTCCAAATCGCAGGGCCGGCAAGCGGGCCGACGCTAATCGTAAACCCGATCTCAGGAATGATGCCAGGGATGTTCCGCAAGCTGTTCGAATTTCGCGGGGCGGGGGACGTTCCCCCAGTGCTTGCACCGGGTGAACGCTGAACCTCACACAGGCTTTAGCAGTACGTGCTTTTTCCGTCCCAAGGATAACTTGATCACGCCTTCGGGCGTCAATTGCTTTAGTGACAATGCCATCTTTTCGTCGGTAACCGTGACATCGTTCACCTTCAGCCCACCGCCCTTGATCTGGCGACGTGCTTCGCTCGTGGACGCGACAAGCCCGGACTGAACATAAGCGGCGAGTACGCCGAGATTCTTTTCGAGGTCTGCACGTTTGATCTCGATAGTCGGCAAGCTTTCGGAAAGACCGCCTTCTTCGAATGTCGTGCGCGCGGTATTGGCAGCTTCCTCCGCCGCGGTCTTGCCGTGCAGGAGTGCAGTTGCATTATTCGCGAGAACCTTCTTGGCTTCGTTAATCTCTTGACCCCTGAGGGCAGCAAGCCGGTCGATTTCGTCGAGTGGGAGTTCCGTGAATAGCTTCAGAAAACGTTCGACATCGCCGTCCTCGGTATTGCGCCAATACTGCCAGTAGTCGTATGGGCTCACCATCTTGGCGTCGAGCCACACGGCGCCTGCGGCGGTCTTGCCCATCTTTGCGCCGGACGCGGTTGTGATCAGCGGCGAGGTGAGTGCAAAGAGGTGCGCGTTTTCCATGCGACGGCCGAGATCAATGCCATTGATGATATTGCCCCACTGATCGGAGCCGCCCATTTGCAGTACGCATTTGTGCCGCTTGTAGAGTTCCACGAAATCGTATGCCTGCAGCACCATGTAATTGAATTCGAGGAAGGAAAGTTCTTGCTGACGATCGAGGCGAAGCTTCACAGAGTCGAAAGCGAGCATTCGGTTCACTGAGAAATGCCTGCCGACGTCGCGCAAAAAATCGATGTAGTTAAGTGTATTTAACCAGTCGGCATTGTTCGACATCATAGCGTCGGAGGCGCCATCGCCGAACTTGAGGAATTTTGAGAACACCGCCCGAATGCTGTTCAGATTCTCGGCAATTATTTTGTCGGTGAGAATTTTCCGGCTTTCGTCTTTGCCTGAAGGATCGCCGACACGTGTAGTGCCGCCGCCCATAAGCGAGATCGGCTTGTGGCCGGTCTTCTGCAAAATGCGGAGCATCATGATGGGCAGAAGCGAACCGACATGGAGCGAGGGAGCGGTACAGTCGAAGCCGATATAGGCAGTAATGCGGCCTGCCTTTGCGAGCGCATCCAATGCCTCAGGCTCGGACACCTGATGAATGTATCCGCGGGCCGCGAGTTCGCGCAGAAATTCGGACTTATAGGCGCTCATGGCTTTGCTGTGGTAGGCGTTGCTGCTCGTCGCTCTAAGCGCGCTGGTGTAACAGGTCTTTTCGGGGATTCAAACGGATGTTCGCATGAGCGTTCTCAGCGCCATTGGCTTGATGAGCGGCACCTCTCTTGACGGCGTCGATGTGGCGTTGATCGAGACCGACGGCGAGCGGATCAAAGGATTCGGACCTACCGGGTATCGTCCCTATGCGCCGGCAGAACAGGAGCTTCTACTTCACGCGCTAGAGGGTGCTGCGGACCTCAAGGACCGTCATGCGCGTCCTGGCGTTCTCGCTCAGGCAGAAACGCTAGTGACTCGCGCGCATTCGGAAGTCGTTGAGGAATTCCTTTTCAAAAACGGAGTTCAGAAGAAAACTATCGCTATCGTCGGCTTTCACGGTCAGACAGTTCTACATCGGCCGCGCGAACGGCTGACCGTGCAGATTGGCGATGGTTCAGCGCTTGCGAAGCAGCTTGCCATGCCAGTCGCGTACGATTTTCGTGCTGCTGATGTTGCGGCGGGAGGCGAAGGGGCACCACTCGTGCCGGTCTACCACCGTGCTCTCGCGCGCGAGCTAAAGGCCAAGCGGCCGATCGTGGTCGTGAATATTGGCGGTGTCGCGAATGTGACTTATCTCGATGGCGATGCCGATCCTATTGCGTTCGATACTGGACCCGGCAATGCGCCGATCGATGATTTGATGCGTACGCGCGCTGGTGAGAAACTTGATGCCGAAGGGATGCTCGCGGCTAGCGGGAAGATCGATGAGGCAATAGTCAGTAGGATTTTGAATGACCCCTTCTTCTTGCAGAAGCCACCCAAGTCGCTCGACCGAGCTACGTTCTCAAAGCTTCCGCTCAATTCTTTGTTGAATGAAGACGCTGCAGCGACTGCGACGGCAATCGTTGCCGCCTCTATTGCAAAAGCATTCGATCATTTTTCGAAAAAACCGCACACAGTCATTGTTGTCGGTGGCGGCGCACGCAATCGCACTTTAATATCGATGCTGCAAGCGCGGATTGGCCTGCCAATGACATCTGCGAGTGATGTTGGTTGGCAGGCCGATGCTATCGAGGCGCAGGCTTTCGCTTATCTCGCGGTGCGTACGTTAAAAGGCTTACCCCTAACGTTTCCGACTACGACAGGTGTACCGACGGCGGTAACTGGCGGCGTGATTGCAAAACCCTAATTAGGCCGCGTCGTCGGCTTTTTTTGCTTTCGGCAGGCGCTTGTCGAGATACTCGTTCACTACTTCCATCAGTTCGTCGACCTTGCCGTCGAAAAAATGATTGGCACCTTTCACGAGCTGCTGATCGATCACGATTCCTTTTTGAGTTTTCAGCTTTTCGACCAACGTGTGAACAGCGGACACGGGAACGACAGCATCCTTCTCGCCATGTACGAATAGTCCCGACGAAGGGCAGGGTGCGAGGAAAGTAAAATCATAGAGGCTCGCCGGTGCGGCGATCGACAAAAATCCTTCCACCTCAGGTCGACGCATCAACAACTGCATGCCGATCCACGCGCCGAACGAAAAACCTGCGATCCAGCAGGCCCGCGCTTCGGGGTTTGCTGCCTGTGCCCAATCGAGGGCCGCCGCTGCGTCCGACAACTCGCCCTGACCGTGATTGAAAGATCCCTGACTGCGTCCAACACCACGGAAATTAAAGCGCAGCACTGAGAAGCCGCGGCTCGCGAAGGCGTAATACAAATTGTACACGACAGGATTGTTCATCGTGCCGCCGAATTGCGGATGCGGATGCAGAATGATGGCAATTGGCGCATTGCGCGTACGGCCGGGGTGAAAGCGGCCCTCGATCCGTCCGTCCTCGCCGGTGAAGATAATTTCAGGCATAGGTTCTCCTCGCGCGGCGCTCTCTAGCACGTAGTTGGCCCAACGAACGTATATTCGAGTCGGACCAGTCCTGGCTTGACTCGTTGATACGATCAGACCTACTTTAGAACTATTCTAAGTATGGGTAGCACCCTGTGGCGCTTTGAAAAAGCGCAGGCTAGGTAACAGGTGCTGTCCTTCATATGGCGAAACGGGTCTCGTTTGCAAGCCTCAAATGGACCCCGCCAGGTTGGCAATGACAGAGAGAGTTTATCTCGACCACAACGCCACCTCGCCGCTCCGTACGGTTGCGCGCGAGGCGATGGCGGCTGTCTTGGCGGAAACCGGCAATGCTTCTTCGGTTCATCGAGAAGGTCAGATCGCCCACGCCAGGATTGAGCGCGCACGGGCGCAAGTGGCAGCACTAGTAGGCGCCGATGCGAACGCCGTTACGTTCACGAGTGGTGCAACGGAGGCGGTTGCGCTGGCGCTTTCGCCAGAAATCGAACTCTCCGGCCATCCGATGCGTTGCGATGTGTTGCT
>Ga0105249_10004349_pt1 | contig 12251 bp, 11 predicted proteins | sample KBSS44metaG_FD_81522 | JGI IMG/M metagenome (GOLD analysis project Ga0105249, IMG submission 81522) | Switchgrass rhizosphere microbial communities from Kellogg Biological Station, Michigan, USA - KBS S4-4 metaG | ecosystem: Host-associated > Plants > Roots > Rhizosphere > Soil | place... | reverse complement strand
TTCGACAACCACGCGGCGCTGCTCTGCGTGCAGACGAAGTCGACCCTGGCCGCGCCGAAGATGAGTTTCGACACGAACGAGTTCTACATCAAAGACAACGCCGAAATGCACGAGGCGTTCGCCGAGTGGCCGGAGGCGGTGCCGAACTCGCTCGAGATCGCCGAACGCTGCTCGCTCCACATCGAGCTGGGCAAGATCCTGCTGCCGAAATACCCGACCGAGACCGGCGAGGAGCCGCGCGACATGCTGCGCCGGATCGCCGACGAGGGGCTGCGCGCCCGCTACGGCGACCCGCCGCCCGCCGAAGCGGTCGAGCGGCTCGACTTCGAGCTCGGGGTGATCGAGGAGATGGGCTTCTCCTCCTACTTCCTGATCGTCTGGGACTTCATCAACTGGGCGAAGCAGAACGGCATCGCCGTCGGCCCGGGCCGTGGCTCCGCCGCCGGCTCGATCGTCTCCTACGTCCTCCGGATCACCGACCTCGACCCGCTCGCCGAAGGCCTGATCTTCGAGCGCTTCCTCAACCCGGGCCGCAAATCGATGCCGGACATCGACATCGACTTCTCGGTTCGCGGCCGCGAGCGGATGATCCGCTACGTCGCCGATAAGTACGGACGCGAATCGGTCGCCCAGATCATCACCTTCGGCAAGATGGCGCCGCGGGCGGCGACCCGCGACGCGGCCCGCGTGCTCGGCTTCGACTACGCCACCGGTGACCGCCTGGCGAAGCTCATCCCGGAGCCGATCATGGGCCGCAGCCCCTCCTTCGCCGAATGCCTGAAGCCCGGCCAGGAGCTGAAAAAAACCTACGACGCCGAGCCCGACGCGAAGCGGATCGTCGACGTCGCCCAGGGCCTCGAGGGGATCATCCGCAACAACTCGATCCACGCCGCCGCGGTGGTGATCGCCGACCGGCCGCTGCACGAGGTGGTGCCGCTGCAGCTGGCCGAGGACAAGACCGCGCCGGCGAATGGAAACGGCAACGGGACCGGCAAGCAGGAGCGCCAGTACAAGATCGTGACCCAGTACTCGATGGGCCCGATCGAGGAGATCGGCCTGCTGAAGATGGACTTCCTCGGCCTCCGCAACCTCGACGTGATCGAGGACGCGATCGACATCATCCGCCGCTCGCGCGGTGTCGAGGTCGAGATGGACGCGATCCCGATCGACGATGCCAAGACCTACGCGATGCTGGCGGGGGGTGACTCGACCGGGGTCTTCCAGTTCGAGTCGGAGGGAATGCGCGACGCCCTGCGCAAGGTCAAACCGACCGAATTCGCCGATCTGGTCGCCCTCGGCGCGCTTTACCGCCCCGGCGCGATGGCTTACATCCCTGCCTACGCAAAGGGCAAGAAAGACCCCTCGAGCGTCCGCTACCCGGATCCGCGGCTGCGGGCGATCACCGAGGAGACCCACGGCTGCGTCGTCTACCAGGAGCAGCTGATGGCGATCGCCCGCGAGATGGCCGGCTTCTCGGGTGCCGAGGCGGACGACCTGCGCAAGGCGATCGGCAAGAAGAAGCGCGACCTGATGGCGACGATGAAGGACAAATTCATGCAGGGGCTGGCGGAATCGAACACCGCCCCGAACGTCGCCGCCGACCTCTGGAAGCTGAACGAAGCGGCCGCCGACTACTCGTTCAACAAGTCCCACGCCGCCTGCTACGGGTTGATCTCCTACCGCACCGCCTACCTCAAGGCCAACTACCCGGCCGAGTACATGGCGGCGGTGATCTCCTCGGTGATGAACACCAAAGACAAGGTGCCGTTCTTCGTCAACCGCTGCGCGGAGATGGGGATCGACGTGCTGCCGCCCGACGTCAACTCCTCCGACCACAGCTTCGTCGTCTCCGAGAACGCGATCCGCTTCGGCCTCGACGCGGTCAAGAACGTCGGCCACTCGGCGGTTGAGGCGATCCTGCGGGCCCGCGGGGACAAGCCGATCGCCTCGATCTGGGACTTCTGCGAGCGGGTCGATTCGCGCGCCGTCAACAAACGGGCGATCGAATGCCTGATCAAGTGCGGCGCCCTCGACTCGACCGGCGCCACCCGCAAAGGGATGCTCGAGATCCTGCCGGCGGCCCAGTCGGCGGGGCAGAAGGCGCAGGAAGATGCCCAGCTCGGCCAGGGCTCGATCTTCGACTTCGGCGACGACGGCGGCGGTGGCGAAACGGCGGCGGCCCAGGTCTCGCAGTCGCGACCGCCGATCTCGGCCGCCGAGTTCGACCGCGCCGAGCTGCTGGCGATGGAGAAGGAGACGCTCGGCACCTATCTCTCCTCGCACCCGCTGACCGAAGTCGGACCGGCGCTGCGGGCCCGCGTCGACTGCAGCATCTCGGCTCTCGACAGCAAACCGGACGGCGCCTGGGTGACGGTCGGCGGGATCGTCGTCGACTGCAAGAAGATCCGCACCAAGAGCGGCAGCCAGATGATGTTCGCGACGCTCGACGACGTCGAGGGCCAGGTCGAGATGCTGGTCTTCAAGGCCGACGAGGCGGAGAGCGCCCAGGTGATCCAGCCCGACGCGATCGTCATCGTCCGCGGCCGGGTCGACCACAAGGACCGCGGCGAGACGAAGCTCGTCGTCCAGGAGGCGCAGCGCTTCGAACCCGACAGCGAGGAGATCGCGGCGGCGGAGAAGACCGTTACGGCGCTGCCAGGCGGCCCATTCGAGTTCTCGCTGCTCGACTGCCGCAAGCTCGCCGACCCGGCGCTGATGGACGAGCTGAAGTCGCTCTTCGAGGACCACAAAGGCGAGTCCGACGTCCACCTCGTGATGCACACCAGCGCCGGGCCGAAGACGTTGCGTTTCGGGAGCCAGTATCGGGTCCAGCCGTCGGCGAGCTTGAGGCAGGAGATAGATCAGTTGTTGGGGAGCGCGGCGGTTGCTGCGTAGGGACCGAGGTACCGCCGGGCGGGTCGCCGGGGTGCCTCCTACCGAACCGTTTTGCCCCTCATCCACCTCGCTTCAACCGTCCCTGAGTGCCAGTCTCAAGCCACTTGGTCCCAACCTCCCCGCTCCGTAGACTTCACGCATGAGCGTTACCCGCACGCAGATCGGCGAGTGCCGCCAGTGCCGGTCCTTCTGCGACAAGATGGTCGAGCCGCGGGGCTGCGTCGAGCTCGGCTGCCGCTACCTCTACAGCTACGTCGACCGGCTGACCGGCAACCAGTACGTCGGCTGCATGCAGGAAGTCTTCAGCGCCGAGGTCGACCTGGTCGCGGTGCTCCAGCCCGGCGGCTTCGGCGGCGTCAAGATGACAGGCGAGCCGCTGCCGCACTGCCAGTTCTCGGTCGAGCGGGCCTACGCGGGAGAGGGCGACTCTTACGGCTGCGTCAACCGCCGTTTCTTCGACTGCACCGACGCGGGCACCGAGGGACTTCGCGCCTTCGACCTGCGTGACGTCTGAGCGGGTTCTACCGCCCGCTCGGGCACGCGTGGGGCCCAACCGGAATGCAAAGGTTTATCTAGAAGGCGACACGGTTTCGTGTAATACTGCGACTCATGCCTTCGGATGCCGCCACGGTCGCCGATGCCGGCGTCACCGACCCCCTGGCCGAGGTCACCGTCGGCACCAGTTCGCCGCCCGCTGAGGCGGCCTTCACGCTGGAGCTGAACCAGGACCAGAAGGACATCCGCGACTGGGTTCACGGCTTCGCCGAGGGCGTCGTCCGGCCCGCCGCCCACGAGTGGGACGAGCGCGAGGAGACTCCTTGGCCGGTGATCGAGGAGGCCGCCAAGATCGGCCTCTACAGCTTCGAAGCGATGGGCCAGTTCTGGGCCGATCCGACCGGCCTGACGCTGCCGATCGCCAACGAGGAGCTGTTCTGGGGCGACGCCGGCATCGGCATGGCGATCATGGGCACGACGCTCGCGGTCGCTGCAATCTTCGGGCAGGGAACCCCGGAGCAGATGGGTGAGTGGATTCCGCAGTGCTTCGGGACGCCGGAGGACGTCAAGCTGGCGGCCTTCTGCGCCTCGGAGCCTGACGCCGGCTCCGACGTCTCGGCGATCCGCACCACTGCAAAGTACGACGAGGCCAAGGACGAATGGGTCCTCAACGGCCAGAAGGCGTGGGCGACCAACGGCGGCATCGCCAACGTCCACGTGGTGATCGCCTCGGTCGACCGCGAGCTCGGCTCCCGCGGCCATGCCGCCTTCGTCATCCCGCCGGGCACCCCCGGCTGCGAGCAGGGCGCCAAGGTCAAGAAGCACGGCCTCCGTGCCTCGCACACCGCCGACGTCCACCTCGACGACTGCCGCGTTCCCGGCTCCTGTCTGCTGGGCGGCAAAGAGAAGCTCGACGAGCGCCTGGCGCGGGTCCGCGAAGGCAAGAGCGGCAAAAGCCAGGCGGCGATGCAGACCTTCGAGGCGAGCCGGCCGGTGGTCGGCGCCCAAGCGCTGGGCGTTGCCCGCGCCGCTTACGAGTACGCGCTGCAGTACGCCAAAGAGCGCGAACAGTTCGGCCGCGCGATCGTCGAGAACCAGTCGGTCGCCTTCACCCTGGCCGACATGAAGCTCGAGATCGACGCCGCCCGGCTGCTGGTCTGGCGTGCCGCCTGGATGGGCCGCACCGGTCACAAGTTCGAGAACGCCGAGGGCTCGATGTCGAAGCTGAAGGCCGGCGAGGTCGCCGTCTGGGCGACCGAGCGGGCGATCCAGATCCTCGGCGGCAACGGCTACACCCGGGAGTACCCGGTCGAGCGCATGCACCGCGACTCGAAGATCTACACCATCTTTGAGGGCACCTCAGAGATCCAGCGCCTGGTCATCGCGCGCGCGATCTCCGGTGTCCACCTCAAATAGTCGAAGACGGCGGGAGAGCAAGGGTCGGTCGGGGGGCCGGCCCTTGCAGCCTGCCATGAGCCGGCTCATTTTTTGGACCTTCTTTTTAGGCCTTCGCGCCTCAGCCGCTTCGCGGCCGTTACTTCCGCTCTCGACGTGCCCTTCTTTTCCGGGCCTGGGGTCTCGAGCGTTGCCGGCAGGCCCTCGAAGCGGGGCTCGGAGAGGAAGGCGGAGAGGCCGCGGCGGCCCATCTCGCCTTTGCCGATGTTGGCGTGGCGGTCGCGGCAAGAGCCGAGCGGGGCGGCGGCGTCGTTGACGTGGACGGCTCCGAGGCGGTCGATGCCGACCTTGGCGTCGGCTTCGTCGAGGACCTCGGCGAGGTGGGAATCGTCGGTGATGTCGTAGCCCTGGACGAAGAGGTGGCAGGAGTCGAGGCAGAGGCCGAGGCGGGGACCGGAGCCGGCGAGGTCGATCAGCTCCGCGGTTTGGTCGAAGTCGCGCGCGAGGAGCCCTTTGTGGCCCGCCGTCTGCTCGATCAGGAGCCGGCAGGAGTCAGTCCGGTTGAGGGCCTCGGCGATCACTTTCGCGGCCCGTTTGAGGGAGGGTTTGAGCGGGTCGGTTTTCTGCGAGCCGGGGTGGAGGACGACGCCCTTGGCGCCGATCCCGTCGCCGATTTCAAGCGCGTGGGTCAGCGAGGTGAGCGATTTCTTTCGCAACTCTCTGTCTTTGGTCGCGCAGTTGATCAGGTAGACGGCGTGGATGATCACCGCTTCGACCTTCGAGCCATCCATCCGCTCCCCGAACTCGGCGAAGTCGTCGGGCCCGTACTTGGTCGGCCGCCACATCCGCGGGCTTTGGTGGAAGATCTGGATAGATTCGCAGCCGCGCTCCTCGCCGCGCTCGATCGCGTTGGCCAGTCCGCCGGCGGTGGAAACGTGCGCCCCGATAAACATGGAAAACTCGAACTCCCGTCTTAGGTTTGCCCCCTCGCCGACCGGTGCGCTGCACATCGGCGGAGCGAGGACGGCACTCTACAACTGGCTTGGCGCCCGCCACGACGGCGGCGCGCTGGTGCTGCGGATCGAGGACACCGACCGCGAGCGCTCGACCCAGGAGAACTGGGAGCAGATCATCGACGCGCTCGAGTGGCTCGAGCTCGACTGGGACGAGGGGCCGGTCTCGCAGTTCGGCCGCGCCGAGCGCCACCAGGAGGCGCTGGCCCGGCTGCTCGAGTCCGGCGCCGCCTACCGCGACGCCGCCACCGCCAAGGACGTCGAGGCCTGGAAGGCCGAGCACGGGGCCGGGGCCGGCTACCGCGGGACGCCGACCGAGGAGCCGGGGGCCGCGGTGCGACTGCGGGTGCCGGACACCGGGGAGACGGTGGTCGAGGACCTGATTCACGGCCCGGTCGCGTTTCCCAACGCCAGCTACGACGACTTCGTGATCGCCCGCGGCGACGGCACGGTCCTCTACAACTTCGCGGTCGCGGTCGACGACGCCGAGATGGGGATCACCGAGGTGGTCCGCGGCGACGACCACCTCTCGAACACGCCGAAGCAGCTGCTGGTGCTCGAGGCGCTGGGGCACGAGCCGCCGCGCTATGCCCACCTGCCGTTGTTGCATGGGCCCGACGGCAAGAAGCTCTCCAAGCGCCACGGCGCCGCCTCGGTCCAGGAGCTCCGCGACGCCGGCTACCTGCCGGCCGCGATCCGCAACTATCTGTCGCTGCTCGGCTGGGGGATCGACGACGACACGACCCTGATGGCGACCGAGGAGCTGGTGCGTCGCTTCCGGGTGCAGGACGTCGGCAAGGCGGCCGCGATCTTCGACGAGAAGAAGCTGCGCTGGCTGAACGGCCGCTACATGCGGGAGCTGCCGCTCGACGACTACCTCGCCGCGGTCGCCCGCCACCTCGGCCGCGAGCCCGACGAGCGCCTGCGCGAGGCCTGCGCGATCGCCCAGGAGAAAGCGCAGACGCTGGAGGAGGTCTGGCCGCTGGTCCGCTTCCTCTTCGAGCCGCCGGTCGAGGACCCGCAGGCCTGGAAGAAGGTGATGAAACCGGGGGTGGAGGAGCCGCTCGCCGCCGCGCGCGAGGCGCTGGCCGCGGTCGATCCCTTCGAGCCGGAGGCGATCGAGGTCGCGCTGGCGCCGGTCCTCGATCGCTTCGAGCTGAAACCGGGCCGTCTCTACCAGCCGATCCGGGTCGCGATCACCGGCAGCTCGGTCTCACCGGGGATCTTCGAGTCGCTCGCGGCGCTCGGTCGCGGTGACACTTTGACGCGGATCGATGCGGCTTTGGTACGCCTACGTTCCCACATTCTGGACGAATGACTGAAAACTCGGTCTCAGGCGAAAATACGTTCGGCTAAACCATTCGTCCCCCGCTGCCGATGAGGGGGGCATGGCAGCCACCTCAACCAAGCCAGCTGATCTCGACGAAGCGGTCGAGGCGACCGTAGCCGCAGCTCGCCGCGGCGATTCCCAGAAAGGCGGTCCCGCCGCACCCGGTAGTCGACTCGCCGATGCCTTCGAGGCGGTCGAGCGCTTCCCGGTCCTGGTGGAGTCGCGCGAGCGCGTGATCGACGCCGCGACCGGCGACCAGCCGCGCGTCTCCGAACTGGTCGAGGCGGTCGAGTCCGACGTCGCGCTGACGATCTCCGTCCTGCGCTTCGCCAACCGCAGCGGCCTCGTCGCCGGCGGCGTCGCCGGCATCCCCGACGCGGTCGAGGTGCTGAAGCCTTCCGGCGTGCTGGCGATCGCCGGCACCGCTCCGAGCTTCGACTTCTTCGAGTCCAACGGCGGCTGGGAGCTGAAGCCCGAGCGCTTCCGCGTCCACGCCCTCGCCACGCAGCGCGCCGCCGACCAGATCGGCCGCATCGTCGGCTGGGTCGAACGCGACGAGCTGGCGGTCGCGGCGCTGCTCCACGACGTCGGCCGCCTCGTGATCTCCCGCCTGCACCCGGGCTACAAAGTCTATTTCGACTCGATCACCCGCACTCCCGAGCAGCGCCTCCGCGAGGAACGCGACCAGCTGGGGATCGACCACACCCTGGTCGGCGGCGTTCTCGCCCGGCGCTGGAACCTGCCGAGCCGGATCGCGGTCGCGATCGAGCGCCACCACGCCGACGACGCCGACGGCCTCGCCGCGATGGTCGCCAGCGCCGACATGATCGCCCACTACTCGCAGGGCGAGGCGATCGCGCCGGACCGGCTGCACGCCGCCGCCGAGGCCTGCGGGCTCGGCCGCGAGCAGGTTCGCGAGCTGCTCTACGAGCTGCCGCTGCCGCGTCAGGACGCTTCCCGGATCAGCGAGCCGTGCCCGCTTTCGGCGCGCGAGCTCGACGTCCTCCGCCACCTCTCGGAGGGCATGGTCTACAAGCAGATCGCCAGCGAAATGCACCTCTCGGTCTCGACGATCCGCACCCACCTGCACAACGTCTACGGCAAGATCGGCGCCGTCGACCGCGCCCAGGCCGTGCTGCTCGCCCGCGACCGCGGCTGGATCTAACCCGCTCTGCGCCTAGTCCAGCAGGTGCTCGCGGAGGCCGATCGCGACCGCGTGGGTGCGGTTGCGGGCGCTGAGGCGGGCGAGGGCGTTCTTGGTGTGGGTCTTTACCGTCTCCTCGGAGAGACCGAGCGAGCGGGCGGCGAAGGTCGTCGACTCGCCGTCGGCGAGCAGCTGCAGGATCTGCCGCTGGCGCTGAGTCAGCTTGCCGCGGCTGCCTTTCGGCGGCAGGTCGGGGTCGAGGAAGCTCTCCTGGGCGGCCGCGGCCTCGACCGCGCGGCGCAGTTCGGCTGGCTCGGCGGTGCGGGCGACGTAGGCGGAAGCGCCGGCCTGGATCGCCGCGGTCGCGTGGTGGCGCTCGCGGCTCTCTCCGTGGGCGACGATCCCCAGTGAGGGCGCCACCTGGTGCATCGAGCGGATCGTCTCGTGGCCGGAGATCGAGGGCTGGCCGCCGCCGTTCATGTGCCAGCGCATGTCGACGATCGCGACATCGAAGTTGCCGATGGCGCGCAGCAGGTCGAGACCCTCCTCGCGGCTCTCGCTCTCGAGTACGTCGAAATCGTCCTGCAGCGTCTTGCGGACCCCCAGGCGGACGAGAGGGTGCCCGTCGATCACAAGACAGTTTGGGCGATCGCTCAGGACTGCTTCCGATCAATCGATTACGGGACGGACCGGGGCCGCATCCTCCGCGGGCCCCTCGATTCGATCCTAGTGCAGCAGCGGGGGGTACGGTAGAAAGGCGCCTGTGATCTCGGTTACGTCGAAGTCGCGCTATGCGGTCGTTGCCCTCGCCGAGCTTGCTCGCTCCGGCGATCGGCCGGTGCCGATCAAAGAGCTGGCCGAGCGCCGCGACATCCCCGAGCAGTTCCTCGAGCAGCTGTTCTCGACCCTGCGGCGCGGCGGACTGCTGACCAGCCATCGCGGCATGCGCGGCGGCTACACCCTCTCGCGCCCGCCGGAAGAGATCACCGTGCTCGAGGTCGTCCAGACCCTCGACGGCAAAATCGGCACCGAGGCCGACGAGGCCGGCGGGATCTGGGCCGAGGGCGTCGCCGCCCTGCGCAAGGTCTTCGGTCAGACGACGATCGCCGAAGTCGCCCGCCGCGAGGCCGAAGAGGCCGGCTCGGGCATGTACTTCATCTAAGAGCGGGTTTCGCTGGCCCCCAACAGGGCCCGTTAATGCCAGGGTCAAGCCGGGCGTCTACGATATCCGTCCAGTGACGCTCTCAATTCGCTCGTCCATCCTTCTCGGCGTGCTAGCGCTGGTCCTCCTCGGTTGCTCGGCACTCGCCGGGGCGCTGCCGATTGGGACTCAGCGCGCCATCGCCGCCGAAGGCGAAGAAACGACGACGGAAGAACTGCCGCCCGTGGTCGAAACGCCGACCGAACCGGAAACCACGCCTGAACCGGAAACGCCGGTGACGACGCCGCCGGTGACGACGCCGACGGTAGTGGCGCCGTCTGGCGGAGAAAGCGGCGGCGCGCCAGTCGAAGCTCCGAAGTTGACGCCGTCCACGGGCTCCGACGCCTCCGGCGGAGGGGGCGGTGGTGGTGGAGGGGGCGGGTCGAGCTCCGGCTCGGGTTCGAGCGGCGGCTCTACGACGAACTCTCCGACGACCACCACGAACCGTCACCCCTCCCGGGTCCCGACTCACACCACCAGCAGCGGTGGCGGAGGGGGCGGCGGCGGAGGCGGCAACGCCACCGGCGGCGGCGGGGGCGGTTCCAAGAACGCCACCGCAGGCGGTGGCGGCAACACCGGCGGCGGCGGCGGTCACCACGCTCCCTCGCACTCGGCCGGCGGCGCCGCGCCGCAGCCGACCGTCTCGCCGCAGGGCATCGACGAAGGCGCCTCGGCGGTCTCGAACGTCGCCTCGCACGTCGGTCAGGTCTTCGCCGAGGCGCTCCCGACCGCCCCGCTGAAGAAGATCGGCGACCGCCTCGCCGCCCACATTGCCGACGCCGGCCCGGCCCAGGGCGGCAAGGGCGAGAAGGCGGCGGTCGACGGCATCGGCAAAGCGCTCGGTGCCGCCCTGATCGGCTCTGCGGTCGCCGTCGACAGGAAGCCGGTGGCGAGCAGCAGCCCGATCCCGTTCTTCACCCCGCCCGGCGGCAAGTCGTCGACGATCTACCTGATCCTGATCGCGGCGCTGCTGCTTGCGGTCGGTGCGCTGGTCTTTCGCGAGGTCCGTAAATCGCTCGGCTTCGACGCGCCGCGGACGGGAATCAGGGTCGCCGACGAGAAGCCGCGGATCGCGTTCAAGGAGCGGCTCGGGGTGGCGCTGGCAGGCGCCACCGAGGTGACCCACCACTGGTTCAGCCGCTTCCGCCGGTTGCGCTCGAGCGCGGTCGCCGGGCTGCGCTCGCTGTTCTAGGCCCTTCTGGCTGCCCAGGCGCGTTCTCAGCAAGGTCACGATTGCCGACGGGGCCGGTCAACTAGAGTTTTCGCCGATGTCCGATCGCCACCAGGACCTCGAACTCGCGGCGCCCCCCGATAGGGCGCGCGAGATCGTCCGCGAGGCGGTCGCCGAGCTCGGCTGGAAGTGCCTCGAGGACGAGGACGGCGCCCTCGTCGTCCGCGAGTCGCCGCGGCTGCTGCTGGGCCGCTGGCCGGTCGGGATCAAGGTCTCGATCGCCGATGCCGGCGGCAAGCGATCGGCCCTGAAGCTCTGGGGCCGGATGGGTGGCTTCGGTCCCTTCATCGCCGAGCAGCTGAAGGAGCGGATGGAGGAGTTCGCCTCGCGGTTGCAACGGCAGGCGGCGGCGCACTCGGCCTCGTCCGCTTAGCCGCGTGGCCGGCGGGCGCCAGCTGGCCGGCGGCGGGGTCCTGATCCGCCCACCAGACCCCGGCGACGAGCGCGGCTACGAGCTGCTCCTGCTCGACCCCGAGGTCTCGGCCTGGCTGCGACCGGAGCCGCTGTCGCCGTTCAGCAGCGCCGAGATCGCCGAGATGCTCGCCGACGACCTGCGCCACTGGCGCGACGCCGGCTTCGGACCGTGGGTGCTGGTCGATCGCGACGATGAAGAGCTGGTCGGGCGGGTCGGGCTGCACCGCACCTCGGTCGGCGGCGAACTGGTCACCGAGCTCGCCTGGACGGTCCGCCCCGGCTGGCAGGGACGCGGCCTGGCGACCGCGGCGGCGGTCGAGGGCCGGGAGCTGGCGCGCTCGGTCGGGCTGCATGAGCTGGTGGCGCTGGTGCTGCCGGCCAACGTCGCCTCGCGCCGCGTCGCCGAGAAGGTCGGGATGCGCTCGAGCGTCGAAGTCACCCACGCCGGCCTGCCGCACCTGCTCTACCGGATCGAGCTCGCGCCGGGATAGGTCGGGCGCGTCCGTCCACCCGCCGACAGGAGAGACCGATGTCCGCCTACAACGAGCTGCAGCTGAGCTCCTTCGTTGACCAGATCTTCGCCCGCCTGCGTGCGATCGAGGCGCAGCTCGAGATCCTCTCCGAGAAGGCTGGGGTGCCGTACGAGGCGGCGAGCAGGACGGTGCCGTCGGAGGTCCTCGAGCTGGTCCAGGCCGGTGACCGGATGGGCGCGATCAGGAAGTACCGCGAGCCGACCGGCTGCGGGCCGGCCGAGGCCCAGGAGGCGATCGCCCACCTCTAGCCACCTGGTCGAGATTCGTCTCCGGCTGGGGGCTTCGCGTCTACACTGGCCGCCATGCGAGGTCTTGCCCCAAGGTTGTTGTTCGCCGCCGTCGTGCTCGCCGCCTCACTCGCGCTCGCCGCGCCGGCCCTAGGCGCGCCCGCTGTCGACGGGATCTTTCCGCTCAAAGGGACGATCGAAACCAACAACAAGATCGCTGCCGGTCCCGATGGAAACATGTGGTTCACCCAGTCAGTTGGGAAAGAAGTGGCGAAGATAACGCCATCTGGCCAGGTCGAAGAATTCGATTTGAAATTGGGAGAAGCAGCGCTCGGAATCGCCCCGGGGCCCGATGGATTCATGTGGGTGCCGA
>Ga0105249_10004346_pt1 | contig 12256 bp, 14 predicted proteins | sample KBSS44metaG_FD_81522 | JGI IMG/M metagenome (GOLD analysis project Ga0105249, IMG submission 81522) | Switchgrass rhizosphere microbial communities from Kellogg Biological Station, Michigan, USA - KBS S4-4 metaG | ecosystem: Host-associated > Plants > Roots > Rhizosphere > Soil | place... | reverse complement strand
CCGGAGCGCTGGCTCGATCGGAAGACCGTCCGCAAGATCGACCGCTTCGCGCAGTTTGCGGTTGCCGCGGCGCGGATGGCGGAAAGCGACGCTGGACTAGAGATCGGGTCTGAGCCCGATCGGGTCGGTGCCTCGATTGCGACCGCGCAAGGGGGTGTCGCGAGCCTCGCGGCGTGTTTGCGCGAACTCGGTGAGTCTCAACGGATCCACCCCAGTCTGGTGACGGGGTTCATGCCGAACATGGCGGCCGGGTGGGTTTCGATGGAGCTGGGGACGCGCGGCCCGCTCGGCGCACCGTGCACGGCGTGCGCCGCGTCAGCGATGGCGGTCGGCGAGGGGTACGACGCGATCCGGTTGGGGCGGGCCGAAGTGATGCTCTGCGGGGGTAGTGAGGCGGGGATCACCGAGCTGGCGGTTGCGGGCTTCGCAGCGATGCGAGCGCTCTCATCCCGTAACAGCGATCCCACAGGTGCCAGTCGGCCCTTCGATGCCGACCGAGACGGCTTCGTGATGGGAGAGGGGGCAGCGGTCCTTGTACTGGAGGAATTGGAACACGCTCGTGCCCGTGGCGCCAAGATCTACGCGGAGCTCGCCGGCTATGGCCTTAGCTCAGACTCCTTCCACATGACCGAGCCCGATCCCCTCGGCGCCGGACAAGCCCGTGCTGTGGAGGCTGCGCTGGTTGACGCGGCGCTTGATCCGACAGACGTCGACTACGTCAACGCGCACGCAAGCTCAACGGGGCTCGGCGACGCGATCGAGACGCGTGCACTCAAGCTGGCGTTCGGCGAGGACAAGGTCTCGACGCTCCCGGTCTCGGGAACGAAAGGCGCGACCGGTCTCTGCCTTGGGGCCGCGGGTGCGGTCGAAGCGGCATTCACCGTCCTCGCGGTCAACCGCGACATCGTGCCGCCAACGATCAACTACGAGACGCCTGATCCCGCTTGTGACATCGACTGCGTTCCCAACAACGCGCGGGAGCTCCCGGTCCGTGTCGCGCTGAGCAACAGCTTCGGCTTCGGCGGTCACAACGCTGCTCTCATCATGCGCAAGTGTGTCGACGGGCTGGAACGCGAGCCGAACAAGCAGCGAGGCGCCGCAGAACAGCACGACGCCTCGGTTGCTTCCTAAACGAGTTGCTGCTTATGCCCTGGCTCGGTCTTCCTCCGCGAGCTCGGCGAGCTCCTCGGCGAACCCGAGCGCCTGCACCATGTTGCCGGCCGCAGAGGCAATGCGCGCTGTGCCCACGATCGGGGCAACGGCGGCGAGGACACCCTGAACCTGGTCGGCGTCGATGCCGACATCGCCGGCGGCGCCGATGTTAAGCAGGTACGAGGACGGTGGGGCGTCGACCGCGATGAGCGCGGCGATGCGCACCAGCATCAGCGACTCCTCGTCGAGGGTAGAGGCCTCGATCGACTCGGCGGTCATCGTTTTGAGCAGGTCGAGAACCGGTGCATCGGTAGCAGGCATGACGTGCCTCCTTGGTGTGGTTGCTCCTGACTGAGCCGACCTACAACCGAACACGTCGCGCTGCGCTCGCCTGGCGGGCGAGGATTCTGAGCCAGAAAGCACTACTCAACGTATCACCCTTTCGTCCGCCCGGAGGCGCGGGCTTTTGGGCCCGTGGTACGACAACTAGGCGCACGCCGCGCCCAGCAGGCGAGCCAGCCTGTCCAGAGCGCGCATGACCCGGATGCGCGCCGCGGTCTCCGTGCAACCGAGGACTCCCGCCACGTCCCGGTACGGCAGGTCCCCGACCACCCGGAGCTCCAGGGCGTTCCGCTGGGAGTCCGGCAGTGAGGCGAGCGCCGCGCCGAGGCCCGAGTCGGCCGCGGCGAGGCGTTCGTCGACCGCGTCGAGATCGATCTCGTAGGAGCGAATCGGCATGGCCAGTCGCCGGCGTGCGGCCTCCTCGACGCGGCCCCGCTGGTAGTAGCGTCGCAACAGGTTCTTGGCGATCCCGTAGAGCCAAGGGCCAGCAGAGCCGCCGGCCTCGTCGCGGAAGCGCTTCAGGTTGAGCGCGACCTGAGCGAAGACCTCGGCGGTGAGCTCGGAGGCGATCGACTCGGGTGCTCGCGCACGAAACCACCCATAGAGCTGCCCCCGGTACCGGAGGTACAGCTCCCCGAGCGCTTCGGGATCGTCTCTCGCGCGGAGGAGCAGCTGCGCGTCGGTCGCGGCCATCACCGGCATATACACCGGCGGCGCCTCCGCGTTTCCGTGCCGTTTTTGAAACGGATCGGCCGGGTCGGCACATATGGGGCTAGAAAGGAGCCCCGATGACCCCGACGGACGCCCTGCACCGCGATCTCCAGACCGCCTACGCCCGACACCTCGACCTTCGTGCCCGCCGACGCCGTCTCGCCCGCGTCGCCGCGGTTGTCTGCGCCACCAGCCTCGTCGCCGTCGGTGGAGGCTTCGGAGCGGCTGCGCTTCTCGGATGGCCCGCGCCAGTCCACGTCAAGAACGAGCTCGCGGCGGTCGATCGCGGCCTGCCCGCGGATCTCCGGCTTAATTCGGACGTCGAGCACGCGAGCGCTGTCGCGGCCACCGCGACGGCGACGCTCTACGCGGCCTCTCTACAGGGCGGCGGGAGCTGCACCGAAATCGTCACCGACGGGGATCGCGGACGAGGCGCCCGTTGCACGACTGCGGCCGAACTGGCCCAGCGTGCGCTCGACGTCACCCTCCCCACCGACGACGGAGCCGGGCCGGACTCACCGGTCGTTCTCGGCGGCCGAATCAACGTCGCCGACGGCTCGACCCTCGAGGCGGTCTACGCCGACGGATTCAGCGACTCCGTCGAGCTCGGAGAGGACCGCTACTTCCTGTTCGAGGTTCCGGCCCGGCACCGCCCGTCGGTGCACGCCTCGGGGCTCGAGCTCGTTGCTCGAAGCGCAGGCGGCTCCGTCGTCGGCCGCAGCACGATCCCGGCTGACTGGGACGACCCTGCCGTTCCGGACACGGCGGCGCCGCTCTACGTCAGCACGCGTTCGGACGAGTCCGACCTGACGAGGGTCTACGGGCTCGAGGGCCACGTGAGCGCGCCGGGCGCCGTGACGCTCGAGCTCGACTACGGCGACGGGGCTCGCGTCCCGATTCCGATCCAGCCGGACGGCAGCTACGTCTACGCCGTGCCGGCCGAGCGGGTCGACGACTTCATGCAGCCCCGGACGCTCGAGGCCCGGGACGAGCACGGAGCGGTCGTGGCGTCGGCCCAGGTCGCCGCGGTCGCCTACTGGCGCGGGCGCGAGCGGAGCGGGTCCTAGGTCGGCGCGCCGGCCGCGTGACGCGCGCTAGGCTCGGAAGAAACCAAGGAGGGCGGGCCAGTTGAACGGCATGAGGCACTTCCTGCGGGAGTACACGGCGATGGCGGTGAAAGAGCACCTTCGCTCCCAGCTCGAGGAGACCGGAGGCTCGCCGGAGCTGACCAAGAAGGAGGTCGAGCTCGTGCGGTTCGTACTCGACCGGCCGACCGACTGGGCCGTCCTCGGCACCGAGGGCGCCGGGACCCACGCCTAGCGACTCCTCGGCATGGTGACGATCGACGAGATCCGCGCGTTTGCGAGCACCCTGCCTCGCAGCAGCGAGGGCCTCGTTCGGGGCAGGGTGAAGTTCCGCATCGGCCGAATCGTCTACCTCTCCGTCTCGCGCGACGGCTCGACGATGGGGTTTGCCTTCCCCAAGGACTGGCGCAGGGCGCTCGTCGAGGCCGAGCCCGAAAAGTTCTCGCTGCCGAGCGAGTCGGACATGCGCTACCACTGGGTCCACGTGCGGCTCGCGGAGATCGACGAGGACGAGATGCGCGAGCTGATCGAGGACGCCTGGGCGTTCACGGTGCCCAAGAGCGTGGCCGAGGAATACGCCGCGGCGCAGCGCCACAACTGATTCGGCGCTCCACGCGTGCTCGCGGCGACGTTGCATCGAATCTTGAGAGCGAGCATGCTTGGCCCGTGCGCGGTACCAGCGACCCGATCGTTTTCGCGACGGATTTCGGCTTGGGGAACGAATGGGTGGGGATGTGTCACGCCGTGATGAGCCGCATCGCACCGCAGAGCCCTATCGTCGACCTCTCGCACCTGATTCGACCTCTCAACGTCCCAGCGGGAGCTCTTCTGCTCGCCGATTCGCTTCCGTATCTCGCGGAGGAGGCGGTTGTCGTCGCGGTCGTCGAGCCGAACGTCGGAAAGGATCGCGACATCGCGGTCGAAGCGGCCAGCGGCCGGCGGCTCGTCGGCCCTGACAACGGCCTGCTGTCCCTTGCGTGGGACGCGCTCGGCGGCGTCCGTAGAGCCGTTGAGATCACGTCGGAAGAGATCATCCTCCAGCCGGTCTCGCCGTCGCTCCACGCGCGTGACGTCCTTTGCCCTGCCGCCGCGCACCTCGCTGCAGGAATGGATCTCGGTGAACTCGGTCAGCCGCTCGAGCCGGAGTCGCTGACGGGGTTGAAGATTGCCGAGCCGGAAGTGGAGGCGGGCAGGATCCGTTGTGAGGTGGTGGATCTGAACCGGTTCGGCAACATCCAGCTGAACGTGCGGGAGGCCCACTTTGCGGGCGCTGGGCTCGACCATGAGGCTGACCTCGGTGTCGAGGCCGCCTCGCAATCGGTCCACGCGAAGTACGGAAGCACCTATGCCGACTTCGAGCCTGGGGAGTACGGCGTCATGTTCGACCCGCGGGGCTGGCTGATCGTCGTCCGTGGCAACCCCGCCAGCGCGTTCGAAGGGCTCGGCCTCCAGATCGGCGATCCCGTCTGGCTGAGCGACCCCGCCAGCATGAGCGAGCGGCTCACGTCGTAAGCCGTCCCGAGGAACGGGCCCGGAAGATGGCCCCGGGAGGAGTCGAACCTCCGCGCACGGATTCGAAGTCCGTCGCTCTTCCGCTGAGCTACGGGGCCGTGGAGCGCGAGGGGTGGCGGAGGGGACTCGAACCCCCGACCACCGGGACCACAACCCGGGGCTCTACCAACTGAGCTACCGCCACCGCGCGCGAGACAGGATAGCCCGTCCCGGCCCGGGGCTTGGCTAAGCGGCGCGGCCGGCGGGCAGGTGGCGCCTGATCAGGGCGTGGACGAGCTCCTGCTGGGCTCGGACGAGCTCGACGCGGTTGCGCTCGAGATCCTCGGCGCCGGCTCCGACGGTGCGGAGGGTCTGGCGCTCGTAGACGAGCCCGCGGATCTCGTCGCTCAGCGACTCGACCGTGGGGAGTTGGACGACTGTTGCGTTCATGACGAGGGCTAGGACTGCGTTCGCTTCTATTAGTTAGGGGTCACCAATTTCCTTTACACGTGAGCGCAACTTTGCACCTGCCCGGCCGTATTCTTTTCGAACCACGCGGGCGTGGCGGAACTGGCAGACGCGGCGGGTTTAGGTCCCGTTGGGACGAAAGTCCCTTAGAGGTTCGAGTCCTCTCGCCCGCATCGCATGGTTCACCGGCTCGTGATCCTGGTCGCGTTGCTGACGCTCGGCGTCGCCGGCTCCGGCCCGGCTGCGCGCGAGGCGCTGGAATGGAAGCGGGGTGCGCCGCTGCCGGTACCGCGCAGCGAGGTTGCAGCCGCGACGCTCGGCGGAGAGCTCGTCGTCGTAGGCGGGTTCCTGGCCGACGGGCGCAGCTCGGCGCGCGTGGACGCCTACTCGCCGGCGCGAGACCGTTGGCGCAGGCTTCCATCGCTACCCGTCGCGGTCAACCACGCGATGGCCGCCTCGGACGGGAAGCGGCTCTACGTCGTGGGCGGGTACGGCGCGCCCACGCGCGCGTACCTGTTCTCCGGTCGGCGCTGGCGGCGGCTGCCTGACCTCCCGGAGCCGAGAGCGGCGGCCGGGGCCGCGATCGTCGGCCGCACCCTCTACGTCGTGGGCGGCGTCGCCCGCGGAGGCCTCGCCGGGCAGGCACTCGCCTTCGACCGCGTGCGTCAGCGCTGGTCGCGAATCGCCGGGCCCAAGCCGCGCGAGCATCTCGGGGTCACCGCCGTGGGCGGCCGCGTCTACGCCGCCGCGGGCCGCGAGTCGGGGACGAACTTCGACGCCTTCCAGGCGTACGTGCCCACGCGGCGGCGGTGGGTCTCGCTCGCACGCGTGCCCGAGACGCGCGGCGGCACCGACGTCGCCTCGGTCGGCTCGGCGATCATCTCGGCCGGGAGCGAGTCGTCGGCGGGCACCTCGGCGGCCGTCTACCGGTACGACGTGGGCGCCGGACGCTGGGGCCGCCTGCCCGACCTGCCGACCGCGAGGCACGGGCTCGGCGTCGTCGCGCTCGACGGCCGTGTGTACGTCGTGGGAGGAGGGCCGAGGCCCGGCCTCTCGGTGAGCGGCGTGAACGAGTACCTGGCGCTGCGCTGAGCGATACTGCCGCCGTGGTCGTCCACTGGGACGAGGTCGAGGGCGTTCGCCGCGACAAGGGGCCGATGGCCTCGACTCTCCAGCGCCTCGGCGACGCCGCGGGAGGGAAGGGGATCGGCGTCAACCGCGTGCGCGTCGAGCCCGGACGGCTGTCGACGCCACCGCACTCGCACGGCCTCTCCGAGGAGATCTTCTTCGTCCTCGACGGCTCGGGGCTCTCGTGGCAGGACGGCGCCGTCTGCGAGGTGCGCGCGAGAGACACATTGGTCCACCTCGCGGATCGCGAGGAGCACACGCTGCGCGCCGGCCCCGACGGCCTCGAGTACGTCGTCTTCGGCACCCGGCACCCCGTCGAGTACGGCTGGCTCCCACGCTCGCGAGCGCTCCGGCTCGGCTACCCATGGGTGGAAGGGCGCGTCCACGACCCGTGGGACGTCGAGGCCGTGATCGGCGAGCTCGAGTTCGCCGAGCCGGGCGAGCGGCCGGCCAACGTCGTCGGCTTCGACGACGTGCCCTTCGACGAGGACGGCGACAAGGTGCTCGGCGAGGCTGCAGGCTCCGAGCGGTCAGGCCTGAACTGGATCCGCCGCGCTGCGGGCCGCCGCGGCTCGGTCCCGCACTGCCACTCGCTCGAGGCGGAGGCGTTCGTCGTGCTCGAGGGAGGGGGCACGGTCGAGCTGTGGCCGACGCCGGTCACTGCCTCCCGCGGCGCTACGCAGGAGTCCTTCGAGCTTCGCCCCGGCCACGTCGTCGCACGTCCGCCTGGCACACGCATCGCACACTCGATCGTGGCCGGCCCGGAGGGGATCACGTACCTCGCCTACGGGACTCGCGAGCCGAACGACATCTGCTACTACCCGCGCTCGAACAAGGTCTACTTCCGGGGCGTCGGCCTCATGACCCGCGTAGAGCACCTCGAGTACGAGGACGGCGAGCCGGACGTCTGAGGCTCACCGTCAGGCTCGGCCTCTTTGCTTGAATGGTCCGGGCGATGGCGACGCAGGTCGAGGAGCTGCCCGACAACAAGGTCCGTCTGACCGTCGAGGTCCGCCAGGAGGACCTCGAGCATGCGGTCGAGCACGCGACCTCGGACCTGGCCGGCTCGGTCAAGGTGCCGGGGTTCCGCCAGGGCAAGGTCCCGACGGAGGTGCTACAGGCGCGCATCGGCCGCGAGCGGATCTTCAAAGAGGCGGTCGAGAGCCACATCGGCGGCTGGTTCATGAACGCCGCGGCGGGAACTCGCATCCGACCGATCGCGGCGCCTGAGTACGAATACGAGCTGCCGACCTCCGAGGACGCGGACTTCAGCTTCACCGCGACGGTGCCGGTGCAGCCGACTCCCGAGCCCGCCGACTGGACCGAGCTCGAGGTGCCCTACGCGGAGCCGGAGATCCCGGACGAGCTCGTTGAGCAGGAGCTCGAGGAGCTGCGCGCGTCGGTTGCAGAGCTCACGCCGGTCGAGGGCCGCCCGGCCCGGACGGGCGATGTGCTCGTCGTCGACGCCCTGGACGAGAACGGCGAGGGCCAGCGCGACCTCGTCCTCGAGCTCGGCTCGGGGCGGCTCGTCGAGGAGATCGAGCGCGCGCTCACCGGTGCCTCGCAGGGCGAGACCAAGGAAGTTGAGTTCGAGCTCGCCGACGGCTCGACCGGCACGGCGACGGTAGAGGTCAAGGAGCTCAAGGAGAAGGTCCTGCCGCCGCTCGACGACGACCTTGCGAAGGCCGCGACCGAGTTCGAAACGCTCGAGGAGCTGCGCGCCGACATCGAGCGCCGTCTGCGCGAGGTGCTCGAGGAGGAGGCCGAGACGCAGTTCCGCGCGGACGCCGTCGACCGGCTCGTCGAGGCCTCGAACGTCCAGGTCGGCGGGCCGCTCGTCGAGGCGCGCACCCGGGAGCTCCTGAACGCCCTCGGCCGCTCGCTCGAGCGCCGAGGCATCAGCGCCGATGCGTATTTCCAGCTCTCGGGCCAGACAGCCGATCAGCTCGTCGAGCGCATGGGCGCCGAGGCAGCGCTCTCGGTCGCGCGCGAACTCGTGCTCGAGGCGGTCGCCGACAAGCTCGGCCTCGAGGTCTCGGACGAGGAGATCGAGGAGCTGATTCGCGAGCAGGCAGGCCTGCAGGGCGACGACGCCGACGAGGCCGTGAAGCAGGTCTTCGCCGACGGGCGCCAGGAGGTGCTGCGCGGCGACCTCCGCCTGCGCAAGGCCCTCGACCGCGTGGCCGCCGACGCGAAGCGCGTGCCCGTTGAGGTCGCGCGCGCGAGAGAAGAGATTTGGACCCCCGACAAGGAAACGCCCCCGACTGAGACGAAACTGTGGACCCCCGGCAGCAAGGAGCCAGCATGAGCCCGTTGATCCCGATGGTGATCGAACAGACCTCCCGAGGCGAGCGCGCGTTCGACATCTACTCGCGCCTCCTGAACGAGCGAATCATCTTCCTCGGCACACCCGTCGACGACCAGATCGCCAACCTGATCATCGCCCAGCTTCTCCACCTCGAGTCCGAGGACCCGGACAAGGACGTCTCGATCTACATCAACTCGCCGGGCGGCTCCGTCTACCACGGGCTCGCGATCTACGACACGATGCAGTTCATCAAGCCGGACGTTCAGACCATCTGCGTGGGGACCGCGATGTCGATGGGGGCCCTTCTTCTCGCCGGCGGCGCGAAAGGAAAGCGGATGGCGCTGCCGAACGCCAAGATCCTGATCCACCAGGTCTGGGGCGGCTTCCAGGGGCAGGCGACGGATATCGAGATCCATGCCCGTGAGACGATCGCCCTCAAGCGTCGGCTCGAGGAGATCATGGCGGAGCACACCGGCCAGGAGATGGACAAGGTCTCGAAGGACATGGAGCGCGACTACTTCATGACCCCGCAAGAAGCCAAGGACTACGGCATCATCGACAATGTGATCATCCACCGGGACACTGCGAAAGACGGGAATCAGCCCTAGCACTCGGGGCAAATCCGAGGTACAAGGAGAGACGTGGCTCGCGCATCGGATGGGAACGAGCAGCTGCTCTGCAGCTTTTGTGGCAAGAGCCAGCGCCAAGTCAAGAAGCTGATCGCCGGGCCCGGCGTCTACATCTGCGACGAGTGCATCGACCTCTGTAACGAGATCATCGATGAGGAGCTGACCGCTCCGGCGCAACTCGATCTCGACAATCTGCCGCGGCCGAGGGACATCTACTCGGTCCTGAACGACTACGTCGTCTCGCAGGAGGAGGCGAAGCGGACCCTCGCCGTCGCCGTCTACAACCACTACAAGCGTGTGCAGATGGCCGCGGAGGACGACGACGTCGAGCTGCAGAAGTCGAACATCCTCCTGCTCGGTCCGACGGGGTGCGGGAAGACGCTGCTTGCGCAAACCCTGGCGCGCATCCTCAACGTCCCGTTCGCGATCGCCGACGCGACCGCGTTGACCGAGGCCGGCTACGTCGGTGAGGACGTCGAGAACATCCTCCTGAAGTTGATCCAGGCCGCCGACTTCGACATCAAGAAAGCCGAGACCGGGATCATCTACATCGACGAGGTCGACAAGATCGCGCGGAAGGCGGACAACCCATCGATCACGCGCGACGTCTCGGGCGAGGGCGTGCAGCAGGCCCTCCTGAAGATCCTCGAGGGGACGGTGGCCTCGGTGCCGCCACAGGGCGGGCGGAAGCATCCGCACCAGGAGTTCCTCTCGATCGACACGACCAACATCCTCTTCATCTGCGGCGGCGCGTTCGCCGACCTGGAGAAGATCATCAGCCGGCGGATCGGCAAGCACGCAGTCGGCTTCGGCGCCGACATCCGCTCCCGGAACTCGTTCGAGGCCTCCGAGATGCTCGCCAAGGTGATGCCGGAGGACCTGCTCTCGTACGGGCTGATCCCCGAGTTCATCGGCCGGCTGCCCGTGATCTCCGCCGTGCACCAGCTCCAGCGCGAGGACCTCGTCCAGATCCTGACCGAGCCGAAAAACGCGCTCACTCGCCAGTACCAGCGCTTCTTCGCCTACGACTCGATCGAACTCGTCTTCACCGACGAGGCGCTCTGGGAGATCGCCGACAAGGCTCTGGCGCGCGAGACCGGCGCCCGCGGGCTGCGCTCGATCATCGAGACCGCGCTGCTCGACGTCATGTTCGAGCTGCCTTCGCGCAAGGACGTCGTCAAGTGCGCGATCACGAAGGAGACGATCGAGAAGGGTCTCAAGCCGACGCTCGTGACGAGCGCCGGCGCCGACGACGAGCAGCCCGAAGAGCTCGCCGAAGAGTCAGCTTAGGCTCTCGCCGGCCGTCGGCGGCCCTGCCACTTCCGGCCAAGACCCGGGGTCAGACCCTCAGTCGTGTCCGTTGGGTGCAGGATCGGAGGGAAATCCCCGCACCTCTCGAGAAGTAGCACGTTGAACGGCTGCAAGAAATCGCGGGCGATCGACATGTCCCGGGGTCAGACCCCGGGACATGGCTAGCCCGAGCGCCCGCCGAAGAGTTCGCCTAGGCGCGGTCGGACTCGGCGGACTCGGCCGCCTTGGCGCGGCCCATGATCTGGCCCAGGCGCAGGGTCCGGAGCATCACGAAGATCGCCACAGCCCCGAGCGCGACGTTGAAGATCGTCACGACGACGTGCATGCCGACGCTGAACGCCAGTAGCTTCGAGGTCGAAGCCTGGCCCTGGAGGACGTAGACCAGCAGGCCCTGCTTCGTGCCCGCGCCGCCGGGTGAGAACGGCAGCAGCGTCGCGAGGCTGTCGACCACCTGCGACAGCAACGCGTTGTGCACCGTCGCGTGGACGTGGAAGGCGCGCAGGAAGAAGTAGAGCGATCCCAGCCGGCAGACCCAGCTGAGGAGCTGCCAGCTGACGACCTCGCGCGAGTAGCGCCCGCGGTCACGCAGGATCGCGAACCCCTGGCCGACGCGGGCCTTGAAGTTCTCGACGTGCCGCGAAGCCCACCACCACAGCCAGATCGCCGCCAGCGTGAGAACCGCCACCACCGTTGCCGTGGCCCTGGTGTTGGCGAAGAGCCAGCCCCAGTCGAACGCGGGCAGATTGGGCAGCACGTGGAGGCTCGGCAGGACGCCCTGCGTCAGCGCCCAGAGGAAGAGCAAGGTGGCAATGACCAGGTCGACCAGCGTCTCGGTGACGAGGGTCGACCCGAGGGTCGTGTAGGTGGTGCCGGGGATCTTCCGCCGGACGAGGTAGAGCTTGACCAGGTCGCCGCCGCGGCCGGGCAGGATCGAGTTCACGCCGACGCCGGCGACGTAGGCCCCGAACACCGGCGGCCAGGGGATCGGCTTCTCCGGATACGAGGCGACGAGGATGTTGCGCCACGCGATCGTGCGCAGGACCAGTTTCAGGAAGTGGAGCCCGAGCGCGATCGCCAGCGCCGCCCAGCCGACCGAGGCCACCTGTCCGAAGAAGACGTCCAGGGCGTGAAAGAACTCGTGCACGTCTTCGTAAACTTGCCCGAATGGAGCCGCTGTACAAGCCGGCCGGCGTCGAGGAGCGCTGGCAGCAGACCTGGGAGGAGGAAGGTCTCTACGCCGCGGAGCCCGGTAGCGGTCGCGAGACGTTCGTCGTGGCCCACCCGCCGCCGAACGTCACGGGTGCCCTGCACATGGGGCACGCGCTCAACGGCTCGATCCAGGACACGCTGATCCGCTTCGCCCGCATGCAGGGCAAGCGCACGAAGTGGATCCTCGGCACCGACCACGCGGGGATCGCGACGCAGACGCAGGTCGAGCGCCTGCTCAAGAGCGAGGGCACGAGCCGGGAGGAGATCGGGCGCGAGGCGTTCATCGAGCGCGTCTGGCGCTGGCGCGAGCAGTACGGCAACACGATCCTCGACCAGTTCAAGCGCCTCGGCGCCTCCTGCGACTACGAGGAAGAGCGCTTCACGCTCGACGAGTCCTACGCCCGCGCGGTGCTGAAGGTCTT
>Ga0105249_10004345_pt1 | contig 12257 bp, 8 predicted proteins | sample KBSS44metaG_FD_81522 | JGI IMG/M metagenome (GOLD analysis project Ga0105249, IMG submission 81522) | Switchgrass rhizosphere microbial communities from Kellogg Biological Station, Michigan, USA - KBS S4-4 metaG | ecosystem: Host-associated > Plants > Roots > Rhizosphere > Soil | place... | reverse complement strand
GGTGCCGGACGCCTTGTCGCTGGTGGGCCGCCTGGTGACCGACGCCGGCGCGCTGCCGCTCGCCGGGGTGGAGGTGCGCGCCACCGCCGCCGTTTCGATCGAAGATCCCTGCCCCGTGGCCCCCGTCGGCCAGAGCCCGCTTCGCTGCGATCAGGGGCTGGCGCCCGTCTTGCGCAAGGCGCTCGCTCTCGATCTGTTCGTGCCCCGCACTCGCAATGCCTCGAGCCAGGCCGACGGCAGCTTCGTCCTCGAGGGTCTGGATTGCGGCCAGTGCCAGCCGGGTGCCGGCGGACGCTTCGATCTCAGCGTGCGTCCAACTCCCGACCTGCACCTGCCCTGGCTGGTGCGGCGCGGCTACAATCTGTTTGAGCCCGGTGCACTGCAGTTCCCGCTGCGTGTTCCGCGGCCCGTGGCACGGGCGATGCGGCTCACCTACGGCGACCCGACGCCGCCTCCCGGCGCGGACCCGAGCCTCGGCGGCGTGGTACCACCCGGGCTGGCCAGCGCGCTCGTGCGCGTGTACGCGCTGATCGACGAGGAGTCGAAGGTAGTGACGGACGCTAACGTCGTCGACCCCTGCGCGACGCTCTCCAAGCCCATGCCCGGCCAGCACTGCGTGCAGTCGGTGCTACAGGTCGCCGAGCTGCGCAGTGGCAACGACGGCGAGTTCTTGCTGTTGCTTCCGCCCCACGTGGACTGACGCCCGTGCTCGACTCTCGAATCTGCTCAGACCGATCTGCTCGGGCCGATGTGCGCGGGCCGGCGCGTTTCCCGGTGAAACACTGGCTCCGGGACCCGCCGCTCCGACCCCCCTCGGGGCGACGTCGCAGTGCGTCCCGACCGAGAAAAAAACTCACCCGCGGCCTGCTGTTCGGTCCAGCGCGTAAGAGTTGGATATTGCAATATCAATTTAGCTTGCCGCGAGAGCTATTTCAGGGTCCCTCGAGGCTCTGACGCGCGGGCAGGAAAAAAGTGCACTTGATGCGGCGCAGCGATGATATCTTACTGTAATAGTGTGGTCGCCGTGAAAGAGACGCATTCGAAGGCGTTGGCTTCGCTGCCCGTTCCTCCAGAGCGAGATCTAGCGGGAGCTCTCCACGAGGTATCCAATGCTCTCACCGTGGTGCTCGGCTGGCTCGACAACGCGCGCGAAGGTGTGAGCGGCGCCTCTCTCGAGGCGATCGAGATTGCGCGTTCGCACGCGAGCCTGGGCCACGCGATCGCGCGACGTGCAGTCGGCGCGCCGGTCACAGAAGGCAGCGAGTTGCGCAGTGCGCTGACGCTGGTGCACGACACCGTGACCGGAGTCACGCCCATCGCCGATCGACGGGGCATCAGCATCGACATCGATGACGACGTCGCCGACGTGCTGCTACCGGACGCCTCGTTCGTGCAGCAGATCTTGATCAATCTGCTGCTCAATGCGCTCGCCTTCACGCCCAGCGGCGAAACCATCTGTCTGACGCTGCGCAACGAGCGCAACCGTTTCCTATTTCGCGTGCGGGACGAAGGCCCGGGTGTTCCCGAAGACCAGCGCGACCGCATCTTTTCCGCGGGCCCTTCACGTCGGCCCGGCGGCGCCGGCATCGGCCTGGCGCACTCGCACGAGCTCGCGCAGAGCCGTGGCGGCACCTTGGTGCTGCTCGATGGCGGCAGTGGCGCATGTTTCGAGCTGCGCTGGCCCGTGGGTGACGCACCCTCCACCACGCTCTCGCGCACCAGCAGCTTCAAGATGCTGGACGGCCTGCGCGTCGCCGTACTCGAAGACGATCCGGCGGTCATGTCGCTGCTCGAGTTCGGACTCTGCTCGAGGGGGGTGGAGCTCTATCCCCTGTGCAGTCGGGCTCAGCTCGAAGACTTCTCCAAGCTCAGCAACAAGGTGGACGTGGCCTTGATCGACCTCTCTCCGATCCAGACCGATCCAGACAGCGCCATCAGCGCTCTGCGCCGCCAATCCCCCAACGTCAGCATCTTCCTGATCAGCGGAACTGCAGCGGCCTACACCACCAGCCCCGGCATCGCCGGCTGGATCCGCAAGCCCTTCGAGCTCAGCGAGATTTTCCACGCCCTGAGCCAAGCCCGCCGCGTCTGAGCGGCGCCGCGGCGCGCAGGGCACGCACTCGGGCGTCACCAGCCAGGACGTCCGTGCCGCGCCCACGTGGGCGTCCGCACCCCGACCATGAGCGGCGCGTGGTTTTGCCGGCCGGGCCCTTTTCCTGTTGCGCGCGGAGCGAATAATTGACATCTAGCCCGGACCACACGCGAGGGTGGCGGAATGGCAGACGCACTAGCTTGAGGTGCTAGCGGGGTAACTCCCGTGGAGGTTCGAGTCCTCTCCTTCGCACTGTCCGACTCTCAGCGGCGTTGTTCTCAACGCCGTTCGTCGCTTCGAGGACGGCCTCGCCAAATGTTCGGATCCGTTCCGGGCCCGGTTGCCGCTTGCTACCTCTGAGCAAGCGCCGGGCTCGCCGGGTCGAGTCCTCTCCTTCGCGCTGTCCGACCCTGAGCGGCCCCAGCTGGCCAATACCAAACGGACGACGATGCTGGTTTTGCTTCGAGCAGGACCTCGCGCAGGCGGCGGCGCACGCGGCGGAGCCGGGACGCTACCGTGCCCAGCGGGATACCTTGCAGCGCTGCGGTTTCGGCCTCCGTATGGCCGGCAAGGCACACGAGCAGGAACGTGGCGCGCAGGGCCGGGGCGCAGTTCGCCAGGCCTGCTCGTATCGCCGCTCGCACGCGCACACCGAGGTACGCTCGTTCCGCGCAGCTAGGCTGCCGTGGATCGGGTTCGTGCTCGGCCTCGCGGTGCGGGAAGAGAGCCGGCATGTAGCGAGCGCGACGCTGCCAGCTGACGGCAGTGCCGCGACAGATCGCGTACAGGTAGCCGTAGCGCGCCGCCGACGGATAGCTGCGCAGCTGCGTCCAACGCTCGACCACCGCGCTCAAGACCTCCTGAACACAATCCTCGAGGTCGGCGCCGCGCACTCCGTATTTGACGAGCGCGGGTCGAGCTCTGCGGGCGGCGTCGCGCACGAAGTCCGTGAGTTCGAGGTTTTCGACTCGGCCATCCACCAGGCCATTCACTAGGTCATTCACTTCCCACCTGCCGATCCTTCGGGGGCGTGAAGAGCAACGCCTGTGCCGCGTCGAAAAACCCTGCTTTGCGCCGGGAAACGCGCTCAGCGCTGCAGTCGCCGGAATCCCTCGCCTGCAACAGCTGGAGTTGCAGGTGTTCCAGTTGTTGCAGCCGGTGGCAGCGCTGCGCTCAGCCCGCGGCAGACGCTGGCGTCACCACGTTCCCTGCCAGCCCCAGCGAGTCTCCCCCCGATCGAGCGCGAGCCACGGCCGAGAAGCGCGGCTCCGCAGCACGCCCGTGCCAACCGATGCCGTTCGATCGGGCGAGATCGAGAACAAGAGCAGTGAGGCGGCGGCGAGCACGCCCGCTCCGATGTAGCCGCCGGTCGCCATGACGCGCGTGGCATCGGCTCGGCCGCGGTAAACGCCGCAGCGTTGGTCCCGCGAGAGCTCACCGTAGGCGCAGCGCTCGTCGTCGTTGTAACGCGCCGCTTGTGATTGGTGCACGAACTCGGCCGTCAGCGCCGCGCTCAGCACCACGCCGGCACCGCCGAGGGCGCACCAGGCGAGGGTGCGCTGCCTGGGAGCCGTCGTTGCTTCGGTGCCGCGCACGGGCGAGCCCGGCGACACTGCGCTCGGAACCGCGGCGGCCGGGGTTGCGGGCAGAGCTCGAGGCGCTGGGCGCGTGCCGGGAACCTCGACGCGGTCGATCACGAAGGCTCCCGCGGGCAGATCGAGCGAGTGCGTCACTTCGCGGTCGGGTGCGATGCGCAGCGTGACTGTCGTCGAGCCGGCGGGCACGCGCAGAGCGCCCAGTGGCAGGCTGCCCGCCTCGGTGCCGTTCAGGAACAGGCGCGCGCCGGGGGTGCTCACGACACTCAACGTGGCCAGATGCTCGCGAATCGACGCGAGCGCCCGATTCAGCAGCGCGGCGTGGTCCACGATCCAGGCGTCCGTCGTGCTGGCCAGGGCGCGCTTCAGGTTGCTCTCGGCCTGGACCCACGAGGACAGGGCTTGTTCTGCGAGCGCCATCTGCGCGAGCGCACGGGGCGACGCCGTCTGCGCATACGCGCGCTGGAACGCGACCAGGGCCTCGGCGTCGCGATGCTCTCGGCGCAAGCGAACGCCGCTCGCGATCAGCTCCTCGTCGCTGGGTTCGGCTCTGGCCAGTGGCGTGAGGCACACACTCGCGAGGAACAGCGCCGCGCTGAGCCGAACGCGCACACGCCGCTCCGAGCTCCGGCTTCGTCCCTGGCTTCGCTGGGGTCGTGACACGTTCACTTTCACTCCACGATGGGCGCGCCGTTGGTGCCGAAGTCGGCGGGAGTCTCGGGCGCACGAGCCTCCGTGTCGGCTCGGCTCGGCTCGGGGCGATTCGCACGTTGCGAACGCCGGGCACCCCGCACCTCTGCCGGCCGCGCTTCCGTCGTCCGCGCGCCCGAGCTCGGCGCAGGTCCGCTCGGGGTCTCTGCCCTGCTCGCCGAGCTCGCAGCATCGCCGCTGTCCGGGCTGACCGAACTGCTGACGGCGGCGTCGGGCTCGCTTCTCACCGGCAGGTCGGGGGCTCTGGGCACGGCTGCGACCAGCAGCTGCGACAGGGCCGAGCTGTCTCGGGTAGAGTTCCAGCGCAGCCCGAGCGCGAGGGTGACGAGCAGAGCGTAGCCGCCGAGGAGCAGGGCCGCACGCAACGAAATGCTCTTCGGGAGCGCCGTCGTGCGAGCAGCCGGCGGCGGGGCGGCGTCCTGCCGAGTGGCAGGTGGGCGCGCGATGTCCGGTTCGGTGTGCAACGGCTCGCTGCCGCCGACCTCCGCCACACGGCCCCCGAATTGCTCGCTCCAGAGATGGAAGGCGGCGCGTGGCGCAAACGAGAGCAGCGCGGCTCCGAGCTCCGTCATCGATGCGAAACGTCGCGACGCGTCGCGCTGCATGCCGCGCAGCACGATCTCATCGAATTCGGGAGGCAACGCGGCGCTGAGCGAGCTCGGAGGTGGCAGCGGCGCGTTGACGATGGCCTGCATCAGCGCATACGGACCGTCGCCCTCGAACGGCAAGCGCCCGGTCGCGCACTGGTACAACATGACGCTGAACGAATATTGATCGCTCGCTGGCGAAGCAAACCGTGCGCCATTGGTGAGCTCAGGCGCGAGATAAGGCAGCGTTCCGATGACCGTGCCCGAGCGGGTCAACGACTCCAGATCGTCGTCCAGCTTCGAAATGCCGAAGTCGAGCACCACCGGCTGCCCTGCGCGGGGCGGGCGCTGGGCGAGCATCACGTTGGCAGGCTTCAGGTCGCGATGAATGATCCCCGCCGTGTGGGCCGCCTGGACCGCCGACGCTACCGGCAAGAAGATCGAAGCGATGGTCGTGAGGGGGAGACTGCCTGCCTCGGCGATCCGCGCGGCGAGGTCGACGCCGTCCAGAAACTCCATCACGATGAAAGGCACGCCGGCTTCAGTCCCCATGTCCCAGACCTCGACGACGTGCTGGTGCCGTAGCTGTGCCGCGGCCTTCGCCTCCCGCAGGAAGCGCGTTGCAGCGCGCGGGTCGGCTGCCAGACCAGGATGCATGAGCTTGAGCGCGACGCGGCTTTCGAGCACCGGATGTCGCCCCTCGAACACCGTGGCCATCCCTCCCTGCCCGATGCGACGGACGACTCGATATTGCCCCAGCTGACTCGGGAGGATACCGGAGCGCGGCAAGGGGGGAGCCATGGGCGTCGTTGCTTCCTTCCTGGCATGCCCGCGCGCCTGCGGGCAAGATGGCAGACTTGGGCGAGCCAGAGTTCCAGACCTGGGAGGATTCGCCGCGCGCGCGCGGCAGCGAGGAGTGGCCTTGGCAGCCCCACCTCTTCCTCATTCTCGAGGGAGATCGGCCCGAAGCGGCGGGCGCTCGCTACAGCCTTGCCGGCGTTGACGAGGTGCGCATCGGTCGCGGCCCCGAGCGCGCCGCCCGGCGCTGCGCCAGCGCGGGGCTGCAACGACTCGACGTGACGCTGGCCGGGCGAGCCCTGTCGACCAATCACGCGCGAATCCAGCACACGTCCGAGGGCTGGGTGCTCGAAGACTGTCACTCCACGAACGCCTGCTGGGTGAACGGCAAGCGCCAGAGCCGGGCGCTCCTGCAGGCCGACGACGTGATCGAGCTCGGCCACTCGCTGTTTTCGTTGCGCCCCGCCTTACCGACACCGCCGAACACGCCCGAGATCTTCGACGCGCAGGACCCCGCGCTCTGCCGACCGAGGGGCTTCGCTACGTTGCTGCCCGCGCTCGCCGCCGCGTTCGCGGACGTCGAGAAGGCCGCGCGCTCGGAGCTCCCGCTGCTGCTCCTGGGCGCCACGGGCACGGGCAAGGAGTGGCTGGCGCGAGCGATCCATCACGCTTCCGGAAGGCCCGGCCCCTTCGTGGCTGTCAATTGCGGCGCGCTCGCGCCCGGCCTCGTCGAAGGTCAGCTGTTCGGGCACACGAAGGGCGCATTCTCCGGCGCGACGCGTGACGAGCTCGGCTTCGTTCGCAGCTCCGATCGGGGCACGCTCTTGCTGGACGAGCTCGGCGACCTGCCGACCGCCGCTCAGACCTTGCTGTTGCGAGTGCTGCAGGAAAAAGAGGTGGTGCCGCTCGGCAGCTCGCGACCGGTCGCTGTCGATCTGCGGGTGCTGGCCGCGACCCACCGCCCACTCGGGAGCTTGGTTCGCGAGGGGAGTTTTCGCAGTGATCTGTTTGCGCGCCTCGACGGCTGCCGATTTCAGCTGCCGCGGCTCGCGGAACGCCGTGAAGATCTCGGGCTCATCCTGAGCGAGATGCTGCGTGGCCGAGCGGGCGGCGGCGCCGTGCGGCTCGATCCCGAGGCCGCCGTTGCGCTCCTCGCTCACGACTGGCCCTTCAACGTCCGAGAGCTCGGGCAGCGCTGGATGCGCGCTCTGGTCTTCAGCGAGGGCGGGCTCATCACCCGGCGCGGGCTCGGCCTCGATGGCGCGGATGCGGCAGAGTGGACCAACGGGGCCCACGAAGCGGGCGAGCCCGCCCTGCCGGCGTCGGACGCGCGCCTTCAGCAAGCACTGGTACGGGCGCTCGAGGCGAGCCAAGGCAACATTTCCGAAGTCGCTCGCTCGATGGGGAAGGCAAGAATGCAGATTCAGCGCTGGCTCAAACGCTTCGCGATCGATCCTACCCTGTACCGGGGCGGTCGACCGTGAGCGGCCCTCGGCAGCTCCTGCCCGAGTGCCTGGCCGCCGCTCTCCTGGCGACGGTGTGGGGGGCATGTGGCGATCTCAAGCCGAATACGCGCGGCGACGCCGCACTGGAAGGGGCCGGAGGCGAGCGCAACGTCGGCGGGTCGGCAGCACGAGACGGCGGCACCGGGCTCGACACGGGCGCAGGCACGGCAGACGGCTTGCCCAGCTCCGTCGCGGGCGCGAGCGGAACGGCGGGGCAGCAGGAAATGGCGGGCGCAGCCGCAACTGCGGGGCAGCAGGGAACGGCGGGGCAGCAGGGAACGGCGGGCGCAGCCGCAACTGCGGGAACGGGCGGGGAGAGCGTCGATATGGGCGAGACCGGGGCTGAAGACGCCGGTCCCGATGCCAGCGCAGGGGCGGCAGGCAGCGGCCCGGAGGCGGCAGCGACGTCCATCACGGTTCACGGACGCCTCGTCAATGCCTGGAACCTGCCGCTCGGCGGGGTGACGCTGAGCCTCGGGGATCAGAAGCTCGTCAGCGATGACGGAGGCGAATTCACGGCCCAGGACGTGCGAGTGCCGTACGACGTGTCCTTTGTGGTCAGCGAGACGGTGGCCGGGGGGAACACGCGCGTCACCGACGGTTGGTCGTTCCAAGGCGTGACGCGTTCGGATCCCACCTTCTGGGTGTCCCGGGCCGGCACGTTCTGGACCGGAAACGCCAACTTTATTCCGAGCGGAGTCGGCAGCCCCGCGCCCTCGATCGCGCTCGCCGTTGGCTTGCCGTACGGGCGCGCTCGGGAGGACATCGGGGTGAATGGTAGTGATTTCCCTCTGGACTGGAGCGGCGCTGCTCAGACCGAGGCCACGGCGCATGCGCTCGCCTTTGCGAAGGACCCGACGAGCGGCTTACCGAGCGAGTATCAGGGCTATTTTTTCACGCCCATCACGCTGGACCAGGCGACCAGCGCCGGCAACAGGTACACCTTGGATCTCACGCCGCCGAGCGCGCCGATCGCTGCCTGGGAGCTGTCGGGCGATGTCGCCGGTGGCGTCGCACCCCGGGTCAACCAGGTCTGGTTGAGCTTCCCCGATCACGCGGCCCTCTTGCTCGCCCAGGAGAACCGCGCGAGCGAGACGTTCTCGTACCTCGTCCCCGAACTGGCGGGGGCGACGGTCACCGTGTACGCGAGCGCCGGGGCGAGCTCCACCGGCTCCTTCGCGCTCGCTCATCGGAGCCGCGCGGCGACGCCGGCAGACATCTCCCGCCTGGAGATCGCCCTGCCGAATCCCCCCATCCTGAGCGAGCCCGGACCTGCCGCCAGGCTGACGCCCGACACAGTCTTTCGCTGGCAGACCGACAACGCCGTCTCCGTCGTGACGCTGCTCCACGATGGCCCCCGCTTCACCCACCGCATTCACGTGGTCACCGCGGCCAAGAGTGCGCAGATCCCAGAAGCGCTCTCGAGCTTGCTCGAGCCGGGCGCTGAGAATGCTACGTACTGGTTCGTCGAAGCGCACGGACGGGCGACGAGCCTCGACGCCGTGACCTCCGCTGAGGGATTTCTCGACCCGTTGGCGGACGACGTGACCGGTCCGCTCGGTGCCGACGGTTCCTACGCCGCCTCCGGCGGCCAGACGCTGGTCGTCCCGGCGTCACCGTAGCGCCACGGGAACCCTGCACGCGAGCTGCGCTCCTGCGCCCTCGAGCTCGAGCGCTCGAGCTCTCGCCCTCCAGAAATGAACACCAGGCGGGGATCAATTTCTGGGCCTCCAGCGATCCTGGGAGAGTCGCGGTTGATCGACACATCGAGGAGGCATCAAGTGAACCATTCTTTCGCGTATCTCGCAGTACTCGTGGGGCCCGCATTCCTGGTCGCGTGTGGCGCGAGCGCCGAAGGCTCGAATTCGAGCCCGACGCCCGACGCAGAGATCGGAGCGGCCGAGTCGCCGTTGCTCGGCGTCGGCACGCTCTGGCCGAGCGGGATCGTACCTGTCTGCTGGGAGACGGGGCTGGCGTCAGACGGGTCCGGTCAGGCCGTAAATCCGCACGATCGTCCGGATTGGGACACCTTGTCTGCCGTGGTCAGAGACACGATGCGTGACACCTGGGGACGGGCCGCAAACATTCAATTCGGATGGTTTCAGGATTGCCCAGCCAATTCAGCCGAGGGCAACGCAGGCTACCTGGCGATCAACATGGGCGGGGGGAACAACGCGAGCTGTGGCAATGCCAGCATTGGTTACAGTAGCGGTCAGTGGACGCGCATGCGTATCGACACGGACTGCGTCTATGGCAACCCGGACGTGTGGGGAGAATTCCGCGGGCAGGTGATCCACGAGACGGGGCACGCGCTGGGCTTTCAACACGAGTGGGACAGCGCGCAGAACCCACACGACACCGGCTGCGTCGTCGGCGACTCGAATAGCCAAAATACGGCGGGAAACTACTACGGCACCGACTTCGATCCCCAGTCCATCATGAACTATAGCTACGATGAGGGCTGCCCACTGGCGCGACCCTTCCGTCTTTCCGCCTGGGACATCGTCGGCGCACAGAACGCCTACGGTCGACATCCGGCGGGTTCGCTGGTCTCTGCCGTAGGCAGCTGCCTCGATGTCCCACAGCCGTACCAGTCGGGTGATCCGCTGCAGATCTTCCAGTGCCAGGGCTCGTACAACCAAGTCTGGAGTTTCCCGCGTCGGGATGGCTTCCTCTTCACTCCGGCACAGGACGCGTACGTCGACGTGCCGAACGACTCCGCCACGCCGGGTTTGGGGCTCAACGCTCACTCGCTCAACCTACCCACGACGGCGAACCAAACCTGGCACACCTCCGGCGGTGTGCAGATCCGCGGCGTCGGAGACAAGTGCCTCGACATCCCCTCCGGAAACATCGCGCCCAATCAGCTGGTGCAGATCTTCGAGTGCAATGGTGGCCAGAACCAGCTGTGGAACATCGACAGCGACGGTACGATTCACCCCGCGGGAGACGCGAACTACTGCCTCGACGTGCCCTCGGGGGACGCCACCTCGGGCAACACGCTGCAGCTGTATCCTTGCAACGGGGGAAACAACCAACGCTTCACGTTCAGCAACACGGGCGAAATCACCTTCAGCGACATGTGTCTGGACGTCATCGGTGGCAGACCCGTTGACCAGAGCCAAGTTCAACTCTACCCGTGCAAGGGCGGGGGCACGAGCCAGCTGAATCAACAGTGGCACCTGACGGCTGCGGTCTACGGAAGCAACGGCCTGTGCATGGAAGTCCAAAACGGCAGTAGCTTGAACCACACGCCGATCCAGCAGAACAATTGCACCGGTGACGAGAACCAGCAGTGGGACTACTACTTTGACAATTTTTGAGTCCCGGAGGGCGTGCATCGAGCGAGACCCAGCCAGCGTCGTCGATGCGCTCCTTTGCTGATCGAACTGCAGCCGTAGTCCAGCCGGGCTCGAGGGGCTCGGCGCCTCGAGCTCGGCGGACGGCGCCAGGATGGCCCTCCTGACGTCGCACGGAGCCGAGCTGCGCCGAGCCAACAGACCCGTAGACCTTCGCCCGGGCACACCGAGTCGAGAGCTGCCTGGGCCGCGTGCAACTGATCGAGCGCCTCGAGCGCAGCCACCCGCCCATGATCCGCGTGAAACCCCGGTCGTACCCCGAATTGCAGGGCCTCTTTGTCCACCACGGTCGGGATGTCGGCGTCCAGCGTTTCGCGGCTTCGGCATCCAGGTTTCGTCGCGGTTGCTCGAGTCGGGGAACGGCTCGCAAGTGTCTCACTGTTGGTGACAGGGGTCGGAGCTCGCTTCATGATCGCCCGGTCTGCCCCTATGGACACGCGAGCAGAGAGCAGCGTGAACGCGCCGATCGCCGCGGACGAGTTGTTGCGCCTGCAACGACGCTCGGATGCGAGAGGTCTGAGCCGTCTCGCCGGGCACCTGGCTGCGATCGGGGGCACGGGCTGGCTGTACACGCTGGCTCTCGAGCGCTCGGCCTCGTTGGCTTTGAGCACGCTCGGCGCGATCGGCTTCGGCTTCACGTTGGTCACGATGTTCGCGGCGATGCACGAGTGTGTGCATCGCACGGCGTTCAAGAGCCAGTGGCTCAACGATAGCGTCGGCTGGTTCGCCGGGCTATCGTCGTTCTACAACAGCACCTTCTATCGGCCGTATCACGCTAGCCATCACCGCTTCACACAGCTGCCCGGCAAGGATCCGGAGCTCGAAGATCCGAAGCCGACCAGCTTTCTCGGCTACGCCGTCGAGCTCTCGGGGCTGACCTGGTGGCTCGGCAAGCTGAAGACGCACGCTAGGCTCGCCCTCGGCAGGACCGAGACGTACCCGTTCCTGACCATACGGACCGCGCCGCGGGTGATGCGCTCGGTGCGCTGGCAGCTCTTCACCTACGCCGCCGCCAGCGCGGCATCGGTGGCGCTCGGGCGACTCTACTTCGTGACGTACTGGCTCGTGCCGGTGGCCCTCGCGCAGCCGCTACTGCGCGCGATCCTGCTCGCCGAGCATACCGGCTGCACGCAGAACGACGACGCGCTGACCAATACGCGCACTACCCACACGCTCTGGCCGGTCCGCTTCCTGATGTGGGAAATGCCGTATCACGCGGAGCATCACCGCTATCCAGCGTTGCCATTTTTTTCGCTGGCCGGTGCGCACCGGAGCATCGGCCCTCATCTGCTGCACGTCGCGCGACGGGGCTATCTCGGCGTCCACGCCGACTTTCTCCAGCAGCTGGCGAAGAAGGCTGCACCCGAGCGGACCGCATGAGCGACGAGAGCGCGGTTTTTGCGCTCGGCGCCTTCCGATTGCAGAGCGGCGCGCGCGCTTCATTCGCAAGGCCAGCGACGAGCTGATGGTCGCGTGAGCAGGGAACCCAGAACTCACAGGAGCGTAGCGTGAGCTTAGCCAAGATCGCAGCGGAAAAGGGCATTCGCTACTTCATGGTCTCCTTCAGCGATCTGCGCGGCGTGCAGCGCGCGAAGCTGGTGCCCGCGGCG
>Ga0105249_10004343_pt1 | contig 12263 bp, 11 predicted proteins | sample KBSS44metaG_FD_81522 | JGI IMG/M metagenome (GOLD analysis project Ga0105249, IMG submission 81522) | Switchgrass rhizosphere microbial communities from Kellogg Biological Station, Michigan, USA - KBS S4-4 metaG | ecosystem: Host-associated > Plants > Roots > Rhizosphere > Soil | place... | reverse complement strand
CGTCGAGCGGCTGATCAGCGGGTGCTTGAACCGTCGCTCCAAGAGGATGTGCTTCGGGTCGGCGCGCCGGCGCTGGGCCCACGACTTGAACACGTGGACGCTCGCGCCCGAGGCAGACTTCTCCTGCAGAGCGCCGAGCCAGGCGCTGCCCTCGCACTCGAGACCGCGAACCCCGGCGTTGTACGCCCCCCAGTTGCGGCGATCGCTGTGCACGTAGGCCGCGTCGGTGTGAACCAAGAGGCGCGAGTCGAAGTATCGATACACGTCCAGCAGCTCAGTGATGTCGGCGAAACCGGGCAGCGGACGCAGCAGTTTGCGTCCAGCACGCGGTGGCGCGTTCAACACCACAGACCGATAGGGCCCCCGCCGGCCCGCCGGCGTCTGCAGGAACCAGCCGGCGCGCCTGCGACTCAGGGCCCGCGCGGGCGTTCCCAGGTGCACCTCGACGGTCGGGCTGCGGTTCAGCATGCGTTGGAGGTTCCCCTGCAGGCCGATCTTCGAGTTGTACGTGGTGGCGCCCTCGAGAAGGTTGGCCGGAAACGCCAGCGCGAACGTCTGGAGGATCGAGCGGGCCGACGCTCGCAGCGCGTCGGCGCGCGCACACCCGATCAACGCCGTGATCCATGGATACAGGACGTCCGTCTTGAAGTCTCGCCGCAGGGGCAGGCTGCGGATCCAGGCGTCGACGGTGATCTCCCACGACATGTCCGACAGGACCGCCTGCCGCGCGAGCCCCGTGAAGGTCGCAAAGTCGACCGCACGCAGCGGCGTCGAGAGCGGGTGCGACGACGAGAAGATGGGCGCGCCCCCGGCCGTCCGGAAGATGCACAGGCTCCCGGGACCCTCGAGCGTGGCGTCGACGTCGGGGTGCTCGGGGTCGTAGAGGCCCAGCTCCTCGAGCAGCGTGACGTAGATCGGGTGGGTGTCGGGATGGAAGAACTGGGCGCCGAGATCGACGGTGATTCTCCGCCCCTGGTGCTCGATCACCCGCGAATCGCAGTGGCCGCCGATCCTGGAGCGCGCCTCGAAGAGGTCGACGTCGAAGCTGCCGGCAAGAAAGTAGGCTGCGGCCACGCCCCCGGCACCGGCGCCGATGATCGCCACGCGCTCACGCCCCGACCTCGGTCTCCCGCTTCCGGAGGCGCTGGCCGGCAAGGCACCGAGGGTCGCCAAGCCGGCTGCGCCCTTGAGGGCATCGCGGCGAGTCATCGACGTCTCGGATCCCAGGGTTGAGCCGACCGGCGACCTCACTCCGCGCCCTTGTCGCTGCCTTCCCGCAGGATGTCGCGAGCATCGTCCAGGTCTTGCGGCCGGACGACCAGCTCGTAAGGGCCGCCTGGCATGCCGTCAGCCGCGCCCGCTCCCAGGTTCGTCTGTCGGAGCGCGCATTCGATATCCGCGCTCCGCAGGAGGGAGCAAAGCAGTTCGGCTTCCGGCTCGCTCCCGACGACCTTGACCACAACCAGTTCGTCCATGGTTCAGGGACGCTACCCCCCTAAGCGGGCCGCACGCCGCTTTTCGGGGGTCGGTGGCATACTCCGTTCCGTTCCGTAGGGCAGCGGACCGGGGAGGAATCATGGGAGGACAGCGAGGCCGCATCATGGCGGGGCTTGCCGTGATCGCGTGCGCCGCAGCGGCGGTCGTGCCGTTCGCGAGCGCGGAGGGCCAGTCTGACCGGCAGCCCGTCGTGGGCAAGCCGAAGCTCGACGCGGACGGGTGCGCGCAGATCCCCAAGTCGCTCGCGCCGCTCTCAGATTGGCCGCGCGTGACGAGCGCCGTGAACGACGACGCGCAGGTGGAGCGCAGGGTGCAGACGCTGCTGTCCGGCATGACGCTTGAAGAGAAGGTCGGCCAGATGACGCAGCCGGAGATCACCTCGATCACCCCGGCGGAGGTGGGCCAGTACCACATCGGCTCGGTGCTCAACGGCGGCGGCGCGTGGCCCGGCGCGAACAAGCACGCCTCCCAGTCCGACTGGCTCGCACTCGCCGACGCCTACTGGCAGGCCTCGATGGACGACCAGGGTATCCCGGTGATCTGGGGCATCGACGCCGTCCACGGCAACAGCAACATCTACGGCGCGACGCTCTTCCCGCACAACATCGGCCTGGGCGCCGCACACGACCCCTGCCTGGTTCGCGACGTGCAGGAGGCGACCGCCGAGCAGGTCCGCTCGACCGGCCAGGACTGGGCGTTCGCGCCGACGCTGGCCGTCGTACGCGACGACCGCTGGGGCCGTACCTACGAGGGCTTCTCCGAGGACCCGCGGATCACGCGCGCCTACGGCTACGAGGCGATGAACGGCCTGCAGAACACCAACCGACGCGGCATCGGGGACGACGGCGTGATCGGCACCGCAAAGCACTTCATCGGCGACGGTGGCACCGAGGGCGGCAAGGACCAGGGCGTCAACCCGTCGTCCGAGGCCGACATGATCAACGTCCACGGCCAGGGCTACTACGGCGCGCTCGCCGCGGGCGCCCAGTCCGTGATGATCTCGTTCAACTCGTGGACGAACGAGGCGCTCGGGATCACCGAGGGCAAGCTGCACGGCTCCCACAAGGCGATCACCGGGATCCTCAAGGGCAAGATGGGCTTCGACGGCCTCGTCGTCTCCGACTGGAACGGCATCGGCCAGGTCGCGGGCTGCACGAACTCGAGCTGCCCGCAGGCCATCAACGCCGGCCTGGACATCGTCATGGTCCCGCAGGACTGGAAGGCGTTCATCGCCAACACCGTCGCCCAGGTCGAGAGCGGCCAGATCCCGATGGCGCGGATCGACGACGCGGTCACCCGCATCCTGCGCGTGAAGCTTCGCGCGGGGCTGTTCGAGCAGCCGCGGCCGTCCGAGCGCGACCACGCCGGCGACCCAGCTGCGCTGGATCACCGCGCGCTGGCGCGCAAGGCGGTGCGAAAGTCGCTCGTGCTGCTCAAGAACGAGGGGAACCTGCTCCCGCTCCAACCCAGCGCGAAGGTGCTCGTGGTCGGTAAGAGCGCCGATTCCCTGCCGAACCAGACCGGCGGCTGGTCTCTGACCTGGCAGGGCACAGGCAACTCGAACGCCGACTTCCCGAACGGCACCACCATCCTCGCGGGCCTGCGCGCGGCGCTGGGCGCCGCGAACGTCACGTTCGACGAGGACGGCGAGGGCGTCGACCCGTCGCAGTACGACGCGGTGGTCGCCGTGATCGGCGAGACGCCGTACGCGGAGGGCGTCGGCGACATCGGGCGCCGCTCGCTCGAGGCGGCGCAGCTGTACCCGGGCGACCTCGCGACGCTCGACCGCGTCAGCGGCAAGGGCGCTCCCGTGGCGACCGTGTTCGTGTCGGGACGCCCGCTGTACGTCAACAAGGAGCTCAACCGCTCCGACGCGTTCGTGGCGGCCTGGCTGCCCGGAACCGAGGGGCAGGGCGTGGCCGACCTGCTGGTCAAGGGTCAGCGGACGGGCCCCGGGTTCGTCGGCAAGCTCTCCTACAGCTGGCCCGGCGCACCGTGCCAGACGCCGCTCAACGTCGGCGATGAGGACTACGCGCCGCTGTTCCCCTACGGCTACGGCCTCCGCAACGGGCAGACCGGGAACGTGGGGACCCTGCCTGAGGAGTCCGAGGCCCGCTGCGTCGACTCGGGCGGCGGCGGGACCGCCACCGAGGACCTCGTCCTGTTCGACCGCGTCGATCAGGCGCCGTACAAGTCCTACATCGGCTCGCCGTTCAACTGGGGCGGCACGGAGCTCGGCAACGACCCGAGCGCCGTGAGCACGCACCCGGGTTACATCACGGCGCGCACCTCGGACGTCAACGTGCAGCAGGACGCCCGGAAGATCACGTGGCAGTCGATCGGCCAGTTCTACCTGCAGTCGCCGGAGGCCGACCTGCGTCCGTACCTGAACGCCAACAGCGCGCTCGAGTTCGACACGATCGTGTCGCAGGCGTCCCAGGGCTCGTTCGTGACCCTGAGCATGCACTGCACGTACCCGTGCCGCGTCGACGTCCCGGGCAAGGCGCTGTTCGACGGCCTGGCGGGCCAGGGCAGGCAGCACGTCAAGATCCCGCTGAGCTGCTTCGACGCGCCGGGCACGCTCGAGTGGGACCACGTCAACACGCCGTTCCTCGTCTACACGGAGGCCCCGTTCGAGGCGGCGTTTGCGAACGTCCGGCTCGTCCCGGGCGCGGGGGACGATCCGGACGCCATAGCCTGCAGCGCGCTGATGTGACCATGGCGTACACGAGCGCGGAAGCGCGACAGGAGCTGCTCGACGGCCTCGCCGCGGCCATCGACCGAATCGGTTCTGCGCTGGCGGCGCTCGGCGCCGCCTACGAGCAACTCGACGAGCACAACGCCGACAGGCTGGAGGCCGAGCTCTTCGGTCCGGTTCAGCTCGCCTACGGCCGGGCGAAAAGCATGCACGCGCGGTTCGCAGACCGCCACGGCATCCCGACCCGCACGTTCGCGACGCCCTCCCCGGGCATTCCCTCGATCGGCGCCAAGGGCTTCATCGACAGCGCCGTGAACGCCGCGGCGGAGGCTGACAGCGGGCTGTCCGCGCTGCAGGATTCGTCGTTGCCGACGGAAGTCGGCGATGTCGAGCTGCGAGCATCCCTCACCGAGGTGCGGGACCTGCTCGGCGACGTGCGGCAGCGAGCCCGCGAGCTCGAACGGACGCTCGGTCGCTGAAACAGCCGCGGTCCCGCTCGATCAGGCCGCGCCGCGTCCCTCGGGCGTGACGCTGCTCCATACGGTCGACGCGGCCGCACCGGGGTCTGGGCCATCGTGCAGCTCGATGCGGACCACCCACTTGACCCACTCGAACCCGCGTCGACCGGGCGCGACCAGCCGCACCGGCGCGCCGTGCTCGTGCGAGAGCGTCTCTCCTCCCACCCCTGTCGCGAGCAGAAGCTGGTTGGCGTCGCGCAGCGCGAAGCTCCAGCGGTAGCCGGTGTGGGAGATCACGCGCACGTGGCTCGCGGCGGGCAGCGGGCCGGCCCGCTCGAGCAGGCGTGCCAGGCGCACGCCGCTCCAGCGCTGCCGCGAGTAGAAGCCACCGGTGCAGTCGAGCGTCGCCACGAGCGAGTCGCCGGCCCGAAGCTCTGCCAGCGGCACGCGCCGCGGACGGGCGACCAGGCCGTGCAGCTCCAGCCGGTACGAGGCTTCGTGCAGCGGCCGGGGCCTGTCCGCGACCCACGAGGTGGCGGGAAAGGCATTGCCGGCGAACGAGCCGGCCTCGTAGGAGCCTGTGAAGCGGCGGCGCGCGCCGCGCAGGCCGAACCAGGCGGACAGCGGCCGCTGCAACTCCCAGACGAGATAGGACCCGGCGGCGATCGCGCCGACCTGCAGAAACTGCCGCCGCCCCGCCAGGTCCCGCCGCCGGAGCGGCTTGGCGCGCACGACCGCATGTACAACCACCGCGATCGTGAGCACGACCCCGAGCGCGAAGTGCCAATTCAGCAGGTTGTATCCGCCCGCCGAGAGGTGGGCCCCGCTCGACCATCCCAACCCCGAGAGCAGCGTCGCCGCCACCACGGTGACCGCGGCGGCGCCGGCCGCGGTACCGCGGTTCCAGCGCGCCGGGTCCACGAGTCGTCGCCACACCCGGCGCAGCTTCCAGCTCAAGACGGCCGCGAGCGCGAAACCGCCCGCGCCGTGCACGGCGAAGATCCAGGCGTCACCGTGCTGGCCGGCGAACAGGGTCATCACGCCGGTCGCGAACAGCAACCCGACGACCAACGCCAGGCCCCAATCGGTGGACCGCGGCGTCACAGCACTCCCGAGCGTACTGAGCCGGCGCCTATGTCAGGAGAAATTGACCGTCGACCGGCACGCGCCTATGAGGGGGTTCGGCATGCGACGATTGCGCGCATGCCGACGCTCCAGCCGAATGGGCGACTCGGGCTCGTCCTGCATCCGCACGCCGATCCGACTCCGGTGGTCGAGAAGCTGATGAGCTGGGCGCGGGCGAACGGCAAGGAGGTCATCGCCGACGTCCGGCACGTCTCGCGCCTACCCGACGGCGTGGAGCCGGTGAGCGAGGCAGAGCTGGTCGATCAGGCGGAGGCACTGGTCAGCCTCGGCGGTGACGGCACGATGCTCGGCGCGCTCCGGCTCGTCGCCGCGCGGCCGGTTCCCGTTCTCGGGGTGAACCTCGGAAGTCTGGGCTTCCTGGTCGAGGTCGAGCCGCATGAGCTCGACGGCGCGCTCGACCAGCTCGAAAGGGGCGACTACACCATCGAGGAACACAGCGCCGCGGTACTCGCGGATGGAGGCGATGAGACGATCGCGTTCAACGACATCGCCCTCGGGAGCGTGCCCGGCGAGGGATCGGTCCACGTGTCGCTGACAGTGATGGGGCGCACGAGCGGGCGCTACCGCTGCGACGCCCTGGTCATCGCCACACCGATCGGCTCGACGGCGTATTCGTACGCCGCGGGAGGGCCGCTCGTGTCGCCGATGCTCGACGCCGTGATCATCAGCCCCGTCGCGCCGATATCGGGCATCTCCCGACCGGCTGTGATCTCGGCCGCCGAGCCGATCTCGTTGACGCTCATGGAGGGCAGCGGGCAACCGGCGCTCCAGGTCGACGGGACGATCAGGCGACGGATGCAGCCCGGCGAGGCGCTCGAGGTCCGCCTTCGGCCGCGTGCCGGTCTCGTGGTGCGGCTGGACCCCGAGCGCTACCAGCGCCGCAGCGCGTTCAAGCTCAGCCTGCTCGACCTGCCGTTCCTGCCCGAGGAGCTCCACGACGTGCTCCCCGGGTCCGATCCCGTCGCTCTGAGCCTGGATACGTAGGTATCTGACTTTCAGTCGGTTCCCCACGGGTTGTCGATCACGAAGCGCCAGCTGCCGTCGCCCTGGCGACGCAGGACGTCCGCGTTCCTGGCCGCCAGCTGCACGGGCTCGCCGTCCGGTCCCGTTCCGTTGAACGACCACACGCCGGTCACGAGGGCGAGATCGTCCACCTCGAGGACCCGCGTGACCTCGAGGGCGAGCTCGCCGTTCATCGAGATGAAGCCGGTCAGGGCGTGGCTGATGCCGGGCGCGCCGTGGGCGAGGCTCCCCGGCTCACTCGCGAATGCTGCATCGCTCTCGTAGAGCGGCATGAGGCTGTCGAGGTCTCCCGAGTTGATTCCGGTGACGATCGACTCGAGCACCTGCTCAGGCGTGGCGGTGGGCATGTCGCCCTCCTTTCGGTATACAGTTATGAGTCACGGAAAGGCGACCGTACATCGCACGGAGCGATCTGTCAAGATTGAGGACACATCAATGAGTCACGAAATCACCCCAAAGCGCAAATACGAGTTGAAGAAGCGTGCCGATGAGATGGCCAAGACGCACGCCCGGATCACCGAGGCTGCGATCGAGCTGCACGGGACCGTCGGGCCGTCTCGGACCACGATGAGCGCCGTCGCCGAACGGGCCGGCGTGGAGCGCCGGACCCTCTACCGCCACTTCCCCACGGAGGCCGATCTGTTCGCGGCCTGCTCGACCCACTACTTCGCCTCCAACCCGTGGCCCGATTTCGCCGGCTGGCGGGCGATCGACGATCCGCAGCAGCGACTCGAGCGCGCCCTCGACGAGCTCTACTCCTACTACGAGCGCACCGAGCCGATGCTCAGCAACGTGCTCCGCGACGCCGAGCTGGTCGACTCCGCCCGCGACGCCGTGGCTCCGCTGAACGAGTACCTGAACGACGCTGCCGAGGTCCTCGCCGCCGGCCGTGGCGCCCGCGGCCGCAGGCGGCAACTCCTCATGGGGGGGTTGCGCCACGCCCTCTCGTTCTCGACCTGGCGCTCGCTGTCAGGCAACGGCATCGGGCGGTCGGACGCGGCGAAGCTCGCCACCGCGCTCGTCGAGGCTACAGTCGACCGCTGATGGGGCTCCTCGGCGTCACTGCGATCTCCTCCAGAAGATCGCGAGTGCTCCGCTGAGCCCGCTGCGGCCGATCACGGGGAAGGCCGTGGCCTGGATCTCCTCGGGCGTACCGCCGGCGGAGGTGATGCGCAGAGGCGCGTGTGCCGGCCGCCGCTCGAGCAACGCGATCCCGAGCGGCAGCTCCTCCACCGGAATGGGCACGCCCCCGGGGCCGGTGGGCTCGAAACGGGTGCTCCACTCGTCGGCGGCCAGGGGGCCGACCTCCTGGAAGGTCAGTCCCAGGATCGCCTCGGCGGCCTCGTTGTAGAAGACCAGCACTCCGTCCCGGTCGACGAGGAACGCCGGTGTCGACAGGTTGGCCATGAAGCCCCGGGCCATGATCAGCTCCACCGGGTGCTGCTCGGCGCTCACGCGCCGTACCGTAGCGGCGAGCCGTCCACATCGAGCCTCTCCTCTACTTGTAGAAGTAGGGGTCCAGCACGCGGACCTCCGTGATCCGGTCGATCGGGAGGTCGTTCCGGGACGCGGTCTTCCTGACCGCCTCCGGTGTCGGGGCGTCGTAGACGCAGAACGTCTTCGCCTTGTCCGCGCTCACGTACGAGTGAACCCAGGTCACGCCCGCGTCCGCGTTCCGTTCGACGACCGCCATGCACATGTCGGCGCCGTCGTCTCCCGCGGGCAGCGTCAGTCCCTCGGGAAACGTGCGTTCGACGACATATCGCGGCATGACTCCTCCTTTCCGGTGCACGATTTGGGCTGGCTCGACCGTAGGTCTGGACGCCCTCGGGACGCATCGGTGGGTCTGCCCATGTTGGGAGGGCCGATTACCGATCTTTGGCGACGTTAGGCTCCCGGCTATGTGTCGTTGGATGGCGTGGCTCGGCCAGCCCGTGCTGATCGAGGAGCTTCTCTTCAATAGCCCTCACGGGATCGTGGATCAGAGCCTGCATGCCCGCATGGGAGCCGAGCCGACGAACGGCGACGGTTTCGGCATGGGCTGGTACGGGACCGGATCGGGCCCAGGCATCTACCGCAGCGTCTCGCCGGCCTGGGGCGACCCGAACCTCCGCGAGCTGGCTGCGCACGTCGAGTCGCCCCTGTTCCTGACTCACGTGCGCGCGGCGATCGGCTCGCCCGTGCAGGAGACGAACTGCCACCCCTTCCGGCGCGGCAACTGGCTGTTCGTGCACAACGGCTTCATCGCGGACTTCCACCTGCTCCGGCGTGACCTGATGCTGGCCGTCGACCCGGAGCTGTTCGCCGATGTGCACGGCTCGACCGACACCGAGGTGGTGTTCCACCTCGCGCTCACCTTTGGGCTGGAGGACGACCCGATCGCGGCGCTCGAGCGAGCCGTGGGCCTGATCGAGACTACGGGGAGCCGGCACGGCGTCGCGAATGCCGTGCAGGCGAGCTTCGGTGTGTCGGACGGCGAGAGCCTGTGGGCGGTTCGCTACGCGAGCGACGGTAAGGCGCGCTCGCTGTTCGCCTCCGCGGACCCCGACTCGATCCGCAATCTCTATCCGGACAACCCGCGCTTCCAGCAACTCACCCCCGACGACCGCCTGATCGTCTCCGAGCCGTTCTCCGACCTGCCGGGCGTCTGGCACGAGATCCCCGAGGCCACGGCCGTGACCGTCCGCCGCGGAGGAGTGCTCGAGAAGCGCCCGTTCCGGCCCGCGCCGGTTACGCCGGCTGCCTGACCTATTCCGGCCGCGCCGCGCCGTACTCCTCGTCCGTCACGTGCTCGCCCCACGTGACCGCGCTGCCCTCGCCGTCGACCTCCTGGATCGCGATGTGGGCCATGAAGCGGTCGGGGGTGGCGCCGTGCCAGTGCTCCTCACCCGGCTCGAAGAAGACGCTGTCACCCGGGCGGATCACCTCGACCTGACCGCCGCGGCGCTGGCAGCGCCCGACGCCCTCCGTCACGTGGATGGTCTGGCCCAGCGGATGGGTGTGCCACGCGGTCCGGGCGCCCGGCGCGAAGTGCACGTTCGCGGCCTGCACGCGCGCGGGCTCCGACGGCGCGGCGATCATGTCGAGGTGGACGGTGCCGGTGAACCAGTCGGCCGGGCCGGCGATCGTGTCGGTGGAGCTCCTGGTGATCTGCATGGGTGGATGATGGCTTGCCTCAGGCCGGTACTCGGGGGTAAGGTCGTCATGTGTCGAAGCTCGTCGCCACCGGCGGCGTGCGCTTTGGACTCGTTGTTACGCTCGCCGTGCTTGCGACCTGGCTAGGGGCGGGGCCGGGTCACGCCATGCCTCCAGAGGGCGGTTCGGTTGCGCACGAGGTCATCGTCGGGTTCAACCACGGGGCGTCGGCGCTTCAGCGCCAAAGGGCTGTGCGCGAGGTCGACGGCCACGTGAAGAAGCGCCTCCAGGGCATCGGCGCAGCTCTGGTCAGGGTGCCGGGTAAGGTCGGCCCGGCCGTCGACCGGCTCGAGAAACGGGCGGGCGTGCGCTACGCGGAGCCGAACTTCCTTGTGTCGACGGCGGCGGTGCCGAACGATCCGGGCTTCGGGCAGCTCTGGGGGCTCGACAACGTCGGCCAGCTCATCAACTTCGCGTTCGGGACGCCGGATGCGGACATCGACGCGCGCGAGGCCTGGGACGTGACGACTGGCGGCTCGACGGTGGTCGGCATCCTCGACACCGGGGTCGACATGAGCCACCCGGATCTCGCGGCCAACGTCTGGAGGAACCCGGGCGAGAACTGCGCGGGCTGCCGCAACGATGGGATCGACAACGACGGCAACGGCTACGTGGACGACTGGCGCGGCTGGGACTTCGCGAACGACGACAACGACCCGACCGACGACCACGGGCACGGCACCCATGTCGCGGGGACGATCGGGGCGGTCGGCGGCAACGGCCTGGGCGTCGCCGGCGTGAACTGGTCGGCCCAGCTGATGCCTCTGAAGTTCATCGGCGCGGACGGGAATGGCACTACCGCCGACGCAATCGACGCGATCACCTACGCCGCCGAGAATGGCGCCGCGGTCACGAACAACTCGTACGTGAGCCCCGACTTCTCGCAGGCGTTCGCGGACGCCGTCGCCTTCGCCGGGGAGCGCGGGTCGCTGCTTGTCGCCGCTGCGGGCAACAGCTCCAGCTCGAACGACCAGACCCCGCAGTATCCGGCCTCGTTCACGTCGCCGAACGTGATCTCCGTCGCCGCCACGAACAACAGAGACCAGCGCTCGTTCTTCTCGAACTACGGCGCCGGCTCCGTCGACCTCGGCGCCCCGGGGGAGTCGATCTACTCGACCTGGATGGGCGGCGGCTTCCAGTTCCAGAGCGGCACCTCGATGGCCTCGCCGCACGTCGCGGGAGCCGCGGCGCTCGCGGAGTCGGCGCTCCCCGGCTCCTCTCCGGCCGCCATCAAGGCGCTGCTGCTCGACACGGTCGATCCGAACGCGTCGCTCGCCGGGAGGACCACCAGCGGGGGGCGGCTCAACGTGAACGCAGCCGTCCGCTGCGGCGACTCGGGGCAGGCGTGGATCGAGTCGCCGGGGCCAGGCTTCGTGGCGAGGATCGGGGAAACCCTGCACGTGACCGCCCTGGCCGGCCGCTGCGGCCGTGCCGCGGGAGTCACGGTCACGGCCGAGGCGAACGGCGGGCCGATAGCGCTCACCCCGCGCGGGGGCGGCGCCTACGACGGCGACTACACAGTGGCCGAGCCCGGCCCGCTGTCGATCTCGGTCACGGCCCAGGGCCCGGGCGGGACGGATGTCCGCACCGTGTCCGGAACGGTCCCGGACCTGATCGTCCCGGGAGGCCTGCCCGTGACGGTCACGGCCGCGAGCCCCGACGAGAACCCCCGGCTCGTCTTCGAGGGCCACGCCGGTCAGCGCGTCAGCCTCGACGTGAGCGGCGTGACGATGGGCAGCTCGACCTGCTGCGGGGCGAAGGTGTCGATCACCGCACCGGATGGCTCAAAGGTCGTGTCGCCGACCAACGTCGGCACGCGCGGCGACTTCCTCGACGCCACGACGCTCCCGCAGAGCGGCACCTACAGCATGCTCGTCGACCCGCAGGGATCGGCGACTGGGAGCGCCACGCTGACGCTCTACGACGTGCCGCCCGACGCGACGGCGGACATCGACCCCGGCGGCGCAGCGGTGTCCGTCGCGACGACCACTCCGGGCCAGAACGCGGCGCTCCGGTTCGGCGCGGCGCCCGGCGATCGCGTGAGCGTGCAGGTTGCCTCGCTCTGCTGCAGCGCGAGGGTGTCGATCGTCGCGCCGGACGGCTCGCTCGTCGGCAGCCAGGTCTCGATGAGCTCGAGCGGCGGGTTCATCGACACCAGAGCCCTGTCCCAGGGCGGGACATACACGATCCTCGTCGATCCGTCGGGCGCGGCGACCGGCGCCGCGACCTTCAGCCTGTACGGCGTG
>Ga0105249_10004342_pt1 | contig 12264 bp, 11 predicted proteins | sample KBSS44metaG_FD_81522 | JGI IMG/M metagenome (GOLD analysis project Ga0105249, IMG submission 81522) | Switchgrass rhizosphere microbial communities from Kellogg Biological Station, Michigan, USA - KBS S4-4 metaG | ecosystem: Host-associated > Plants > Roots > Rhizosphere > Soil | place... | reverse complement strand
TGCCTGCAGTGCCACGGTCATGGCGCGGATCACACCGGAGGTGCGGCCGCGGACGATCACCCGCTCGGCGGCCACCGTGCCCGTCACGCGGCCTTGCTCGCCGATGATGACCTCGGCGCCGGCCACGTCGCCCTCGACCTCGCCGTCAACCTGCAGTGTTCCGCGGCTGATGATCTTGAGACCCTGGCCGATGATCTTGAGGTCGTTGCTGATGATGGACTTGCCGCCCTCCGAGGACCCGGAGCGGAGCGGCGACGGCCTGGGCGTGGTCGGAGCGGCGTTGACGCTCGTCGGCTTGCGCGGCTCGATCGGCGCAGGCTCGGTGGCTGGATTGCGCGTGAACATAAAAAATCATCCCCCGTCGTCGGTGCCAGTGGCATCCCCCGTTCGTCACTAGCCGCTATGAGCCAGGAACCCGGCTCCAAAGTCAAACGGAATCCGCTGGGCGTCGGTCACGGCTGCCCCCGCCCTAGCGCGATTGCAACGCCCTCGACCCATCCCCGGCCACGGCTCTGGACCATCCCACCCTGGGACCCCTCCGCCGCACCCTATTTTTTTGCGGAGACTTCGTTGGCGAGGATCGCGTGGAAGCGGTCACGCGCTTCCGGGCTTGCAAGGTCTGCAGGCACTGCCACGTGCACCTCGTGCATCGTTTGACCCGGTCCGGCGCGCAGACGCGCGCTAGCGTCCGATGGGGTCGTCCCGGGTTGCACACCGTCAGGGGCAATCTGCGTCCCCACGATGCGTCCTTGCTCCATGATAACAATCACACGCTGCAGGGCCGTCATAGGAGGTTCCCGATATTGAGGTTGTAGTCCATCCAGGTAGCGCCATTGTTGTGCACGCGGACCGTGTAGCGTGTGAGCGGCCCCCCCTCTCCGCCAGATGCGACGGCAATCACCCCAGGCTCGCGCATGGTGAGCTCCGTGTTGATTTGGGACTCCAGGAGGTTTGGCGTGACCAGCGCCACGCCAACGTCGAGACCGATCCCAAACCAGAACTCCCAAGTATGGGTCGCGCCCGGCCCGATGCTGGTGACGGGGCCGATATTCCGCAAGAGCGCCATGAAACGCCTCCACCGCGGCACGTGCATGCCTGCCACGTGCTCCGACAACGCCAGTTGCAGACGTGGGCTGATTATAGGTGTCCTCCCGTCCCACTTCAAGATGATCAAGAGGAGAAAGAGGATAAATTAACCCAAACGGCTCACCTCATTCGCCTGTTTTTCTCCGCCTTTGCTGCGGACCGGTGACGACCACCAGCCTCCTGATGCCCGTCGATTGTGCTGCGCGACGGGTTCACCCCCACTGTAGACGCAACTCCCTCGGACCGCTAAATGCTGCGCGGCAGAGTGCGATGAAGGCCATTGCGCAACGTTCTAAACTGGCAGGCAACGACGGCGAGACCGGGAAGGGCCGGCATGGAGCACGAGGCGGACAGCGCAGCGACGCATCGGGACATGGCCAACGCCATCCGCGCGCTGGCCATGGATGCGGTCGAGAAGGCCAAGTCCGGGCATCCCGGCATGCCGATGGGCATGGCCGACGTGGCGACGGTGCTGTTCACCCGGTTCCTCAAGTTCGACGCCGCCGCGCCGGGCTGGCCGGACCGCGACCGGTTCGTGCTCTCCGCCGGCCACAGCTCGATGCTGCTCTATGCGCTTTTGCATCTGACGGGATATCCCGGGGTGACGATGGACGAGCTGCGCAACTTCCGACAGCTGGGCTCCATGACAGCCGGCCATCCCGAATATGGACACGCGCCGGGCATCGAGACCACCACCGGCCCGCTCGGCCAGGGGCTCGCCAACGCCGTCGGCATGGCGCTGGCGGAGCGCCTGCTGAACGCCCGCCTGGGCGACGGCATCGTCGACCACCACACCTACGTCCTCGCCGGCGACGGCTGCCTGATGGAGGGGATCAGTCACGAGGCCATCTCGCTGGCAGGCCACCTGAAGTTGAGCAAGCTGATCGTTCTGTTCGACGACAACCACATCTCCATCGACGGCCCCACCGAGCTCGCCGTCTCCGACGACCAGTTGATGCGTTTCGAGGCCTCCGGCTGGACCGCCGTCCGCGTGGACGGCCACGACCCCGAGGCCGTCGCCGCCGCCATCGAGCGGGCGCGGGCGTCCGATCGGCCTACGCTCATCGCCTGCCGCACCGTCATCGGCTACGGGGCGCCCACCAAGGCCGGCAAAGCTTCAACCCACGGCTCCCCCTTGGGAGCGGAGGAGATCGCCGGGGCACGCGACAGGCTCGGCTGGGCGCACGCGCCCTTCGCGGTGCCGTCCGACGTGCTCGCCGCCTGGCGCGCCTGCGGTGCCCGCGGGGCGCCCGTCCGCGAGGCCTGGACGCGGCGCTGGCAGGGTCTCGATCCAAAGGTCCGCGTGGCCGTCGAGCATCCGGCAGGGGCCGCCGCCCCTGCCATCGCGGCGGCCATTGCCGCCGCCAAGACAGCCGCAGCCGCTACCGCGGCCAAGAAGGCGACACGGGTCTGGTCCGAGGCCGTGCTCGATCGCCTGATCCCGGCGCTGCCCGTGCTGATCGGCGGCTCCGCTGACCTGACCGGGTCCAACAACACCCGGATCAAGGATCAGCCCCTGGTGGCCCCCGGCAGCTTCGCCGGCAGCTACATCCACTACGGCGTGCGCGAGCACGCCATGGCGGCCGCCATGAACGGCATGGCGCTGCACGGCGGCCTGATCCCCTACGGCGGCACCTTCCTTGTCTTCACCGACTACTGCCGCCCGGCCATCCGCCTGTCCGCCCTGATGCGCCAGCGCGTGATCTACGTGATGACGCACGACTCCATCGGCCTCGGCGAGGATGGGCCGACGCACCAGCCGGTGGAGCAGCTGGCGAGCCTCAGGGCCATCCCCAACCTCAACGTGCTGCGCCCCGCCGACGGCGTCGAGACGGCCGAGTGCTGGGAGCTGGGGGTGCGGCCGGGGGACACGCCCTCGATCCTCGCCCTCACGCGCCAGGCCGTGCCCAACCTGCGCACCGTCCACACCGACGAGAACCTGTGCGCCAGGGGTGCCTATGTGCTGGCGGAGACGCCGACCAAGGCGCGCGATGTGACCATCTTGGCCACCGGCTCGGAGGTGGGCGTGGCCATGGACGCGCGGGCGCTTCTGGCCAAGGACGGCATCGAGGCCGCCGTGGTCTCCATGCCGTGCTGGGAGCTGTTCGCGGCCCAGCCCGCCGCTTACCGCGAGGCGGTGCTGGGCTCCGCCCCGCGCGTCGCGGTCGAGGCTGCGGTCGGTTTCGGCTGGGAGCGCTGGCTGGGGGAGAGGGGCGCCTTCGTCGGCATGGACGGTTTCGGCGCCTCGGCCCCGTCCGCGCAGCTTTTCGAGCACTTCGGCATCACCCCTGCCGCCGTTGCCGCTGCTGCGCGGAAGCTGGTACGCTCTTAACACCAAATTTCCGATCGTTGGCAGCGCGGGACCTTTGAAGAGCGCGGGCAAATTGACGATTTTGTAGAAATTCAACCGAGGAGCCCGCCAAGCGAGATGCGCGCTGGCCGCGCTGCATCGATCGAGCCCTCGAAACAAATCCTCAATACCGGCAACCTCCGGCAGGAACGAATGGACCTCGACAAGCTCAAGACCACCCAAGGCCGCGATGTGAACGGCAAGCGCGTCCTTGTCCGCGCCGATCTCAACGTGCCGGTGCGCAACGGCGAGGTATCCGATGCGACGCGGCTGGAGCGCCTGCTGCCTGGCCTCAAGGACCTGGCCAACCGCGGCGCCAAGGTCATCGTCATCTCGCACTTCGGCCGGCCCAAGGGCGGTCCCGATCCGCAGTTCAGCCTGCGCCCTGTGGCGGACAAGCTGAGCAAGCTCATCGGCCGGCCCGTCACCTTCGCGCCCGACTGCATCGGCGAGGTGGCGGAGAAGGTCGTCGGCTCCCTGACGCCCGGCGACATCGCCGTGCTTGAGAACCTGCGCTTCCATAAGGGCGAGGAGAAGAACGACCCGGGCTTCGCCCAGGCGCTGGCGAAGCTCGGCGACATCTTCATCGGCGACGCCTTCTCCACGGCGCACCGCGCCCATGCCTCCACGGATGCCATCACCCGCCTCCTGCCCTCCTTCGCCGGCCCCCTCCTCATGGAGGAGGTAGCGGCGCTGCGCAGCGTGCTCGACAACCCGCAGCGGCCGGTGGCGGCGGTGATCGGCGGCGCCAAGGTTTCCACCAAGATCCCGGTGCTCACCAACCTCATCGCCAAGGTCGACAAGCTGATCATCGGCGGCGGCATGGCCAACACCTTCCTGCTCGCCCAGGGAGTCAATGTCGGCATATCGCTGGCCGAGCCCGATTTCGCCGAGACGGCCTGCCAGATCATGCACGACGCCAAGGCGAGCAGCTGCGAGGTGGTGCTGCCGGCCGATGTCGTGGTGGCAGCGAAATTCGAGGCCGGCGCGGCCTCGCGCACCTGCCCGGTGCTGGAGGTGCCCGCGGATCAGATGATCCTGGACGTGGGCCCCAAGGCGGTGGCGCACTACACCGACGTGCTCAGCCGTTGCCGGACGCTGCTCTGGAACGGCCCGCTCGGCGCCTTCGAGATCGCCCCCTTCGGCGAGGGCACCTTCGCGCTCGCCCGCACCGCCGCGGCGGCAACCGAGGCCGGCCGGCTCACCTCGGTCGCCGGTGGCGGCGACACCGTCGCCGCCCTCAACGCCGCCGGCGTGACGGACAAGTTCAGCTACGTCTCCACCGCCGGCGGCGCTTTCCTGGAATGGCTGGAGGGCCGGGAGTTGCCGGGCGTCGCGGCGTTGGCCGTGTAGGATCGGCGAATGGTGAGTGGCGAATGGCGACGCACCATTCGCGATTGGCCATTCGCCCAATCTACCCGACCGCCATCGCATGGAGCGCCGTCACGGTGCTCCAGTTGCGGGTGGTCGCGCGCCGCCCGAGCACCCGCTCCAGCGCCATGGTGTTGAGCTTGGTGCGCCCGTAGCCGCCGGGGCAGCAGAGATAGATCTCGCTGCTCGCCACGTGCCAGCGATCCTCGCCCGCCGGCAGCTTGCCGATTGCCGCAGCCGCCGCCTTTGGCGCCGCGCCGGCGAGGAACGTGACGTGAACCGTCTTCGGCGCGGCCGCGGCCTCCCTGGCGAACGGGTTGGCGGCGATAATGCCCTGCAGCTCATCCGGCGTCCTGACGATGACCGAGACGGGCAGCCGGGTCGCCTCGCTCAGCCGCTTCTCGATCCTGGCCGAGAGCTTAGCCGGCGTATCCTTCGCGCTGAACAGCACGTTCCCGCTCTGGAGGTAGGTTTTCACATCCGTGAGGCCTAGATCGGCAAGCATTTCGCGCAAATGTTCCATCTTGAGCATGTTGCCGCCGACATTGACGGCTCGCAGAAGGGCGATGTGCGTTATCATGCCGGGTTGGGGGCGCTCGTGGACGACGCGAAAGCCGCAAGATAAGAACGGGTCGCGATTTTGGCAGATCGGTGGCAATCCCACCGCCCTGCGGGTCGAGGGGAGAGGCAATGCGCCAAGGGCTGTGGATCGCAGTGCTGGCTGTGGTGCTCGTCGGCGCCAGCGGCCCGCGCACACTTGCGCAGGACGATACCGAGCGCGAGGTCGAGCGCTACCGCCAGATGCTCAAGGAGGACCCCTGGTCCAACCCCGGCCTGCTGGAGGCCGACCGCGGCGAGGCCCTGTGGAAGGAGAAGCGCGGCCCCAAGGTCGCCTCGCTGGAGGCCTGCGATCTCGGTAAAGGCCCCGGCAAGGTCGAGGGCGCCTTCGCCGAGCTGCCGCGCTATTTCGCCGATGCCGACAAGGTCATGGACCTGGAGGCGCGTCTCGTGTGGTGCATGGCGAAGCTGCAGGGCTTCGAGCATGCCCAGATCGTCAAGCGCCCCTACTCCAAGGCCAACCAGGCCGGCAGCGAGCTGGAGGCGCTTGCGACCTATGTGGCCAACAAGTCGAACGGCCGCAAGTTCGCGCCGCAGCTCGGCCATCCCAAGGAGCGCGAGGCGCTGGCCGTGGGTGAGGCGCTGTTCTTCCGTCGCCAGGGGCCGATGGACTTCGCCTGCGCCACCTGCCACGGCGACTCCGGCAAGCGCATCCGCCTGCAGGGCCTCCCGTTCCTCAGCAAGCCCGAGGAGGCGCGCGAGGCGGTCGGCCAGTGGCCCGCCTACCGCGTCTCGCAGGGCACCGTCATGACCATGCAGCACCGCATCACCGACTGCTTCTGGCAGATGCGCCTACCCCTCATCGACTACGGCTCCGACGTGGCGGTGGCCCTCACCATGTACCTCGTCAACCAGGCCAAGGGCGGCGAGGTCAGCGCGCCCCAGATCAAGCGTTGAGGCGATACCCATGCGCTTTGCAGCAGTTATCACCGCGGCCGGGGCCATCGTCGCCCTGGGTGCGGCCTGCCTTGCCGCCCCCCCGGCGCAAGCCCAGGACCGCGCGTCCGCCATCGAGGCCGCGATCAAGGGCAGCTGGACGCGGACCACGCCCGAATGGCGCGAGCGGCTCGTGCAGGACGAGACGCAGAAGCTGTGCAGCCAATACCGCAATGCGCCACCCAACGACGTCGCCAATGCGATCCTGACCCGCGAGAAGGCCGCCATCCAGTACCCGCCCGATGGGCAGCTGACGGGTGACTGGCGGAAGGGCGAGAAGCTGGCGCAGAGCGGCTACGGGTGGCGCTTCACCGACTACCCGCCGCGCCAGGAGAACGGCGGTAACTGCTACGCCTGCCACCAGCTCGACAAGAAGGAGCTGAGCTTCGGCACCCTGGGCCCCAGCCTGCTCGGATACGGCAAGGCCCGCAAGCACGCGGAAGCTGACGTGAAGGCCGTCTACGAGCGGATCTACAACCCCCACGCCGCCATCCCGTGCGCGAACATGCCCCGCTTCGGCGCCAGCAGCTTCCTCAGTCTCGACCAGATCAAGGACCTAGTCGCCTACGTCATGTCGCCCGACAGCCCGGTGAACAAGTGACAGGCCGATGATCTCCCGCCGCGAGTTCCTGCAGGTGGCCGCGGCGGCGGCGGCCGTCACCGGCCTCGGGCCGCGGCTCGGGCGCGCGACGGCGCAGGGCGCGATCCGCCAGGACGACCTGCTTCGGTTCACGCCTAAGGGACAGCTGACGCTCCTGCATATGGCCGACTGCCACGCGCAGCTCAAGCCCATCTACCACCGCGAGCCCTCGCTCAACCTCGGCGTGGGCGATGCACGCGGCCAGCTCCCGCATCTTACCGGCGCCGACCTGCTGGCGCGCTTCGGCATCCCGCCGGCCTCGCTCGAAGCCTATATGCTCACCGCCGCCGGCTACGAGGCCCTCGCCCGCGCCTACGGCCGCGTCGGCGGCATGGACCGGCTCGCCACCCTCGTCAACGCCATCCGCGCCGAGCGCGGCGCCGGCCGCGTGCTTCTCCTCGACGGCGGCGACGCCCTGCAGGGCTCCTACACGGCCCTGCAGTCCAGGGGCGCCGACATGGTGGCGGTGATGCAGGCCCTGGGCGTGGAGGCCACCACGGGCCACTGGGAGTTCACCCTCGGCGCCGCCCGCATAGAGGAGCTGTTCGGCACCCTCTCCAGGCCCGGCTCCTCGGGCCTCGCCTTCCTCGCCGGCAACGTGCGCGACACCGATTTCGACGAGCCGGTGTTCCCGCCGGCGCGCCTCATCGAGAAGGGCGGCGTGGCCGTCGCCGTGATCGGCCAGGCCTTCCCCTATACTCCCATCGCCAACCCGCGCTGGATGGTGCCCGACTGGTCATTCGGCATCCGCGAGCAGGCGCTGCGCGTCGCCGTCGCCGACGCCCGCCGGCAGGGCGCCCAGGTGGTCGTGCTCCTCTCCCACAACGGCTTCGATGTGGACCGCAAGCTGGCGACACGGGTGGAGGGCATCGATGTCATCCTCACGGCCCATACCCACGACGTGCTGCCGGCCCCCCTGCAGATCGGCCGCACGCTGCTGCTGGCCTCCGGCTCGTCCGGCAAGCTCCTCTCCCGCCTCGACCTGGAGGTCGCCAACGGCCGCATCGCCGACTTCGCCTACGCCGCAATCCCGGTGCTGGCCGATGCGATCGCGCCCGATCCGGCCATGGCCGACCTTGTCGCCCGCATCCGCGCTCCCCACGAGGCCATGCTGGCAACCGAGCTTGCCCGCACCGACAGCCTGCTCTATCGCCGCGACACCTTCGCCGGCACGCTCGACCGGCTCATCTGCGACGCCGTGCTGCTCGAGCGCGACGCCGAGATCGCCCTCTCCCCCGGCTTCCGCTGGGGTCCCACGCTGCTGCCCGGCCACCCGATTACCTGGGAGGATGTCTACAACGCCACCGCCATCACCTATCCCGCCGTCTACCGCACCACCATGAAAGGCGGGCAGATCAGGGACACGCTGGAGGCGGTGGCCGACAACCTGTTTCACCCCGACCCCTACCTGCAGCAGGGCGGCGACATGGTGCGCGTCGGCGGCCTGTCCTTCACGGTGGAGGTCGATGCCACGCTCGGCCACCGCATCCACAGCCTGGAGCTTGCGCGCACCGGCTCGCCCATCGAGGCGCACAAAGACTACGTCGTTGCCGGCTGGGCCTCCGTCAACGAAGGCACCGAGGGGCCGCCGATCTGGGACGTGGTGGCCGCGCACCTCAGGAACCGCGGGGTGGCGGCGGCGCAGCCGCCCTCCCACGTCCGCTTCCACCGCGCCGGCAATTGACCCGGCAATTGATCGCAGGCAATTGATCCCGGCTGCGCAATGCGGCTGGCGGCGTTTCCGAGCCCGTCACGGCCTACTTGATCCGTCATCACGGAATCGACAAAGCCGCGCGGTAGGGCTCCGGCAATGCGCAATGCGGGGGCGACACGAAGGGGCAAGCAGCAATGTCCGAGCGCCAGACCTTCCGTCTGCTCTGGCTCGCCTTCGCGGTCGCCATCGCCGTGCTGGGTTGGCAGTTCCGCGAGCACCTCGAAACCCTGTGGTCGACGCGGGGCGAGCTGACGGTCGAGGAACGGGCGGGCGAGGTGGTCCTGCGCTGGCGCGGCCAGATCGAGGCGCCGCTGGCCGGCAAGCTCGACGAGGCCTACCGCGCACACGCGGCCGGCACGCGCCGCTTCCTCATCGCACTTCACTCACCCGGCGGTTCGCTGGAGCACGGCCGCGAGGTCATCGACCTGATCCGGCGCATGCAGCGCACCCACATGGTGGACACGGTGGTGGAGGCCGGGCGCGCCTGCGGCTCCATGTGCGTGCCGGTATATCTCGCCGGCCAGCGGCGGACGGCCGCGCCGACGGCCCGCTTCATGTTCCACGAGGTGAGCTTCCGCGACAATCTTTCGGGCAAGGCCGAGACGGTGCCGAGGGAGGCGATCGGCCGCGCCACCGACCAGTTCTTCGAGCGCTACCTCAAGCCTGCGGGCCTCGACGCGCGCTGGCTCGCCGACCTGCGCGAGCGCGTCCGCGGCAAGGACGTGTGGCGCACGGCCGAGGAGCTGGTGAACCAGCGCGCCGGCGTAGTGCACGAGCTGGAGCCTGCGCGCTGACGGCGTTCAGGCGCGGACGGGCTCCCGGCGCTAGCGGCATGAGCCGCGAAGCGTAGGCCGCGACGCTGGACAGCCACGCTCCCCGGTGTTAGAGGGAGCCGCCCATGGTGGCCGGCTTCCCGGCCCTGCTCGCCTTCGGGCGGGATGCGGCGGGTGTATAGCTCAGTTGGTAGAGCAGCTGACTCTTAATCAGCGGGCCGCAGGTTCGAGTCCTGCTACACCCACCATCATCTAACCGCTGGACATGTAAGTAGAATATTTGGTTGTCAGCACGCTTCTTAAACGATGTTTTTTCACACTGCGCTTGATCGGTTTCACACGTTCACTCTATGTCCCAGCCCTCTTCCAGCTTCTTCACAGCGCTGCCGGCTAGGCTGCGTTGCCGCGCCTTCTTCGTATATCGCTCTGCCATCTGACGCGTTTGATGACCGAGGAGCGCCTGGATCTCGGCGTCGGACCCGCCGAGCTCGGCCAGCGCCGTTGCCGTCGTGTGGCGCAGGCCATGGAAGTGCCGGTCGGTGAGGCCGATACCGTTGAGGTGCTCACGTAACTTATGACGGAACTCGGTTGGCGGGATCGGCTTGCCGGCATCGTCCGTGACGAACAGCAGGCCTGGGAACGTGCAGCGCGCCAGATACTCCCGCAGCGGCTTCGCTGCGGTGATGTAGAGCCTCACTACCTCGCCCTTGCGGCCCTTGCCGCGCTTCGCCTCCGGTCGGCCCTGGCGGATCGTGAAGCCGGCGCCGTCGTAGCGGGCACGCGCCAGGCGCAGGATGTCGCCTTCGCGTTGGGCCGTCCAGACGCCCAGCATGTAGGCAGTCATCATCCATTGCGGCGGGCCGCTCGCCCGAAACCTCCGGTGGTCCTCGGTGTCCCACGGCTCGTAGCTCTCGGGGTCGTTCAGCCGCTCGATTCTGGCGGCCGGGTTGCGGTCGGTATACCCAAGATCAATTCCGATCGAGAACATGCGGCTGACCGCTTGCACGAACAGATCCTGCGTGCGCGTATTCTTGCCGATGTGGTTGCGGGCGAGGATTACATGCTGACGGCGCAGGTTGTCGGCCTGGAAATCGCCGTAGGGTGCCAGGTAGTCGAGCACGCGGCCATAGTCGGCCTGCGTCTTAGGCGCGAGCCTATTGTACTCCGGCGAGGTCTTGAAGTCTCGGATCAGCGCGCGAACTGAATGGTGGATGATCGGATTCTCGATATCCGGCGAAACGGAGGCGAAGGCTTTCGCGTATTCCCTCTTGAACTCGTCACTCCTCTCGTCGTCGGGAAGTCGACGGTAAAGGCCCTTGAAGCGAAAGTAGAGATAGGCCTTTCCCTTCGCGCGTACCCGCACGACATACAATGGTAGTAGCCGCTCAGCAGTCCCGGACCCGTGTATGGTATTCATGGAATGCTCGCGTGATAGCCTCGGGGCTTTCGTCGCGCGGCGATGATGAGGCTATTCCCGAATGTCGGTCAATGGCAGCGTCCAACGCTCGGATGTCCCAGCGCTTACATCGGCCGTCCAGTACGGCCTTGGGGTAACGCCCGGCCGCCACCGCCTTCTTGAAGGCAGTTTGCGAAAGTCCGACATACGCGGCCGCCAACGCTAGCCTAAGCATGCGCGGGTGCAGTCCGCGTCTCGTGAGTTCGTCTGTGGCAGCACCCTTGGAGCGGATGTAGGCCATCACAATATCAGTTTCGAGTGGTGGCCGTACCCGCTCCTGGGTTCTTCGGCGGTGGAATTGGTCTTGCCAGCGTCGACTCCGCGCCATTGTTAGCAGACGTGCCATCGTTGTCGTTGGCTGCCTGCGGCCGGGGAGGCTCGCGCTCAGGAGCGTCGTTTTCCATCATGACTGGCTACGCGCCGCCATCGCTGGGTCGAACGATGGCGCATCAGCATGCACGCCATCCCTCACAACAGCTCCCTGCTCGGGCCGGACAGTCCCTGCGTTCGGAATGCGATCTCGAGGGCCTTCTCGCACACGCGGCAGGCACGGACATGTCTCGATCCAAGCCAGGATCTCGCGTGCGACCCACGCGACGCGGTTGGGCCCGATACGACGCCTTTGAGGAAAGAGGCCGCGCTTCATGTGGCGGTAGACCGAAGCCCGCGACAAACCTGTCTTGAGGATGACGGTCTTGATGTTCCACAGCAGCTCGTCCGGCGAGTCGGGACCGCTGTTAGCGCCATTGTCCGTTGTCACCATGGTTCCCTCCTTGGGTCAGGCCGTACGAGCGGGCTGGGGGCCAGCGAGGCCGGCAATATCTCGGGGCGGTCGGGCAAGCCGGCGTGCTTGAAGTGCTGGCGATGCCCACCCGCGAAGTCTCGCGTCTCGGCGGCGTGCGCGCTCTCGATCACATGGGCCGCAACGGAGCTGCCGAGGACGTTCGAGGCGAGCGATGCGGCGAGCAGCATCGACACGGCGAACGACGCAAAGGCGGTCGTGCGCCAAGCCTGCTGCTGCACGCGAGCGCGCGCCAGCCGCAACGACCACGCATGCCGGGCGCGTGCGTATGAGAGTGCTGTTGACGGCGCGAGCCCAAGGTTCATGGCGAAGACATGGATAGGATGCTCTGGCAGGTGGTTGAGCACAGTTCTGCGTTCCGGCCGCACGAACCACAGGAACGCAGCGGCCTGCAGCACGAGGTTCAGACCGAGGGCGGTCTGGTACGCCTCGGGCGGGTAGTGCCCGTCTTCGGCCGGCCACTGCTGGACAACGAGGCCGACGGCGTACTGGATCGCGAACGCTGCGGTCACGTGCAG
>Ga0105249_10004340_pt1 | contig 12267 bp, 6 predicted proteins | sample KBSS44metaG_FD_81522 | JGI IMG/M metagenome (GOLD analysis project Ga0105249, IMG submission 81522) | Switchgrass rhizosphere microbial communities from Kellogg Biological Station, Michigan, USA - KBS S4-4 metaG | ecosystem: Host-associated > Plants > Roots > Rhizosphere > Soil | place... | reverse complement strand
AGCTACCATTCTTAAATCTTCTATTCTTGAATTGGTACAGCTGCCAATGAACACATAATCTACTTTCTGGCCTTTGATCGGCGTTCCTTCCTTCAGTCCCATGTAGGCCAATGATTTTGATAAACCGCTTTTATCTGTTTCATTGATATTTTCAGCAGTGGGTATCTTTTCATTCACACCAATGCCCATTCCGGGGTTTGTTCCATAAGTGATCATCGGTTCAATATCGGCCGCATCCAGGAAAATTTCTTTGTCAAACTTCGCATGAGCGTCACTATACAGGGTTTTCCAATAAGCTAATGCATTATCCCATGCTTCACCCTGCGGAGCAAATTTTCTTCCTTTTATATAATTGAATGTTGTTTTATCCGGAGCAATCAAACCACATCTTGCTCCCATTTCAATACTCATGTTACAAATGGTCATCCTTGATTCCATCGATAAACTGCGAATAGCAGAACCTGCAAATTCAACAGCATAACCGGTAGCGCCACTTGAGGATATTTTTGAAAGAATATAAAGAACAATATCTTTACTCACTACGCCTTTATTCAATTCACCATCCACATTTATCCGCATCAGTTTGGGTTTGGTTTGCAATAAACACTGTGTTGCCAAAACCATTTCCACTTCACTTGTACCGATACCAAATGCAATGGCTCCAAATGCACCATGGGTGGATGTATGACTATCACCGCAAACGATCGTCATGCCGGGTTGCGTAAGGCCGAGTTCAGGCCCTATAACATGAACAATGCCCTGGAACGGATGTCCAAGGCCATATAATTCTACACCATGTTCGGCGCAATTCTTTATTAATGCTTCAACCTGTTTTCGGCTGAGTTCTTCTTTGATCGGTAAATGTTGGTTGATCGTAGGAACGTTGTGATCGGCAGTCGCAACAGTTTGTTGCGGACGAAAAACTTTGATCCCTCTTTTATTCAATCCATTAAAAGCCTGCGGACTGGTTACTTCATGAATAAAATGTTTATCTATATATAATACAGACGGACCGCCGTCAATTTGTTTGACGATATGTTTCTCCCAAATCTTATCGAATAATGTTTTGTCCATAATTAAGTTAAAAATGCGTGGCGCTTTTACACGCCACGCTGACCAAAAACTAACTGCTCATGAGAAAAAAAAGCAACTTAAACACCAACAGTTTCCGGCTGATGTTGTTTTGCAAGCATAATCAGGTCTTCATCGTGAACTTCTTTTTTACTATCAGCTATATTTAAGAATTCTGTATAGAGTTTATCAACGTCATTCCGGTTAAACTGAAATCCCAATTTATGAAAACGGTAAGCCAGGGCGCTTCTGCCACTTCTTGCCGTCAATACGATCTTTGATGAATCAGCACCAACCGTTTCAGGATTGATGATCTCATAATTAATCGAATTCTTCAGGAATCCATCCTGGTGAATACCTGATGAATGAGCAAATGCATTGCTTCCTACTATTGCTTTATTGGGTTGAACCGGCATGCGCATCGTGTCAGAGACGAGACGGCTCATAGGGTTCAACTTCTCAGTTTTAATATTTGTATAAAGGTTCAATTCAGGATGCTGGTTGATGATCATCACTACTTCTTCTAAAGAAGTATTTCCTGCTCTTTCACCCAAACCATTTATGGTACATTCTATTTGTCTCGCACCCGCAATGGCACCGGCAATTGAATTTGCAGAAGCTAATCCAAGGTCATTATGACAATGGCAACTAATAATTGCTTTATCAATATTTGAAACATTGTTTTTCAAGTAGGCCATTTTTTCACCGTATTGATGCGGTAGGCAGTAACCGGTTGTATCCGGGATATTAACTGTTGTTGCACCTGCTGCTATAACAGCTTCAATTACTCTCGCCAGGTATTCATTATCGCTACGGCCGGCGTCTTCAGCATAGAACTCCACATCGTCAACAAAATTTCTTGCCCATTTCACACACAGTATGGCTCTTTCCAATATCTCTTCTCTTGTTGAATTGAATTTATATTTTATATGATAATCGGAAGTGCCGATACCGGTATGAATGCGGGGACGTCTTGCCAGTTTCAAAGCAGCAGCGGCCGTTTCAATATCTTTTTGGTTCGCACGGCTGAGTCCGCATACGGTTGAATCTTTGATGATCGCAGCGATCTGTTGCACGCTTTGAAAATCCCCCGGACTGCTGATGGGAAAGCCTGCTTCAATAATATCAACACCGAGATCTTCTAACTGGAGGGCAAGCTCTATTTTTTCTGTTGTGTTTAATTTACAACCGGGGACCTGTTCACCGTCACGAAGGGTTGTATCGAAAATATATACCTGCTGTTTATTCATGAAGGACAAAATATTAGTTGAAAAAAAGAGCAGGCTGTTAATTATTTTTGTGTTGCTTGCCAGTTATTTTAAAATAATTCAGCCTGCCGGTATAAAAGTACCTTAACCTGCAGGGGAATTAAAACCTAAATCAGGCAGATTTACATTGCTTAACCCTGTCTAAAAACCTATAAATCCTTGCTGGTAAAGGATTCCAGCGATTATCGATTACGATGCCCAACCGTTCGGCCGATACTGTATTTCAGCTCATCCGGTCACTCGAAAAGAGTGAAAAAAGGAATTTTAAGCTCTATATGAAGCGAAATTCTGCCGCTGGCGACCTTAAGATCATCCGGCTTTTTGATGCGATGGATAAAATGACTATTTATGATGAGGTTCTTTTATTGAAAAAAAACAAGTCGATTCAAAAGCAACAGCTTTCAAATTTAAAAGCTCATTTATATAAGCAAATACTGAACAGCCTGCGTTTATTGAAAGATGAATCAAATATTGATATGGCGCTGCATGAACAGATGGATCACGCCCGTATATTATATAATAAAGGACTTTACCTGCAAAGCCTGAAAGTTCTGGATAAAGTAAAAGAACAGGCAAAACAGGGTAACCAATTATCCTATGTTCAGCAGGTCTTATTTTTTGAGAAAAAAATTGAGGGCTTATTTATAACCCGGAGTATGCAGGACAGGGCCAACCAGCTTTCTGATGAAGCAATGAAAGTGAATTGCCAGCTCTCGATGGTAAACAAGTTGTCAAATTTGTCTTTGCAATTATATAGCTGGTATATCCAGCATGGACATGCCCGCAATGCAAAAGACGAGAATGCCCTGAAAGAATTTTTAGAAAAAAATTTGCCGGAAGGCGCCAATATAGCAACCGGTTTTTATGAACGGCTTTATTTATATCAGTGCTATTGCTGGTACGCGTTTATCCGCCAGGATTTTTTGCAATACTACCGGCATACGCAACGCTGGGTAGACCTGTTCCAGGATTTTCCGGGAATGGAAGAGATAGAATCTGCTCATTATATAAAAGGGATACATAATTTAATGGGCGCCCATTTTGACCTGCTCAATCATAAAAAGCTGGCGCAGGTAATCGGGGAATTTGAAAAATTCAATCATCGTAAGATTGTCCAGAAGAATGAAAATAACCGGATATTGTGTTTTGTTTATCTCTATACTGCGAAGATCAACCTGCATTTTTTAGATGGAACATTTAATGAAGGATTGAAACTCGTGCCTTATATAGAGGAGAAGCTGAAAGAGTATGAATTGTTTTTGGATCGTCATCGTGTGCTGGTATTTTATTATAAGATCGCATCTTTGTATTTCGGGGCCGGTAAAAATGAAAAAGCAATTGATTACCTGAATAAGATCATTAACTGGCGGATGGACCTTCGCACCGACCTGCAATGTTATTCCCGCTTACTTCATTTAATTGCTCATTATGAGTTAGGCAATTTTGAATTGCTGGAATATCTCACCAAATCTGTTTATCGCTTTATGGCAAAAATGGAAAACCTGAGCATGGTCGAGGAAGAGATGTTTAAGTTTTTAAGACGCTCATTCCAGGTTGGGACAAAAGCATTGAAACCGGAATTTGAAAGATTACTGGATAAGCTAAAACGCTATGAAGGCAATCGTTTTGAAACAAGAGCCTTCTCTTATCTCGATGTTATATCCTGGCTGGAAAGTAAGGTTGAAGATGTACCGGTGATGGAGATCATCAGAAAGAAGTATGAGAAGCGGAAATAAAGCGGAGACTGAGGGATTCGAACCCTCGATACCCTTTTGAGGTATACACACTTTCCAGGCGTGCTCCTTCAACCACTCGGACAAGTCTCCAAAGGGCAGCAAAAATAAGCATAAAGATCTTGGAATTAAAGCACCTTAATTAATTCTTCTGATAAGGGATGTAAGAGACTGCATTTTTTTTACGGGTACAGATCGGGTTAACTCTCTAAAAGCCTTATTCGATCTCAACAGTTGAAGTGATATCATCAGGTAGTGTATTATGCTGCTCCTGTTTTTTCTTCAGATTTCTTTTGAGAACTTTTAAGGCCGTTGTGGCAGCTACTTCGAAACTGTTTGCATTCTTTCGAACAAAAAGATCGTCACCATAAATCGTCAGCCGGATCTTACATATTTTATTTTCTTCAGGCAGCGCAGTATCCTGCGTTAAATAAACTTCTGCCCTCGAAATTTTTTCTCCGAGATGTGAAAGAGTTAAAATTTTTTCCTCGATCACCTGGATTGTTTCTTCGCTGACCTGTAAGTTAGGGGAATGAATTTCGATTGTCATATTCGTTCATTTTAACTCAAGGTATAATGAGCCTTCTGGCTGCTGTATGATATTTGTCACCTAAAAAAATGATAATGATTGACTATAAATCAGGTTATGCAGGTACTTTTTCCTGTTTGTAAGCGAAAAATTATCTAAAAGGTATAAATGAAAACTTTCATGAGAGTTTTGGGGATTATTTACCGTTAATCCTGAATGCACACAGTGAATCATTGCTAATGGCAGCCAGTATTATTTTTTTGTTTTTTGGTAAATGAATCAAGGCTAAATCTTTTACATCACCATTTACAATAAAACCACTTTCAACAGGTCGCACCGGCGTAAATATATTTTTTCCGCTTCCTTTGAGAAAACAACCATACGATGCGTCGTATCTGCCGGTCATTACTTCTGACTGGTATTCATTTCCTGCAAGCAACAGATCTTTAAATCCATCTGCATCCAGGTCGTCATAGATCATAGCATTTACCGGGGCAAATTGTGCTTCGACAGGCAAAGGATGTTTAATAAATTTTCCATTTCCCAAATTTTCAAACCAGCAACTTCTTGTTTCATTGCAATAGAGTTGCAGAATATCATCTTTTTTCTTGCCGTTAAAAATGTCATTAAAGGATGCACGGGCATAATCTTTATGATACAAAAACTTTTTTTTGATGGCAGGCACCTGTTCGGAAAATTGACTTCTGCTGATGGCAGGGAAGGATCGCCTTGTACCGTCATTATCTTTTATATAGTAAAAGAAAACAGGATCTATACTTCCATTGCCATCGAGATCTGTAGCAAATAATTGCATGGGTTCTTTTTCATTCGCATTGTAAAGACAATTCAAACCGAGGTTACCGGCTACCAGATCGGTATTGCCATCATTGTTTATATCTGCTGCAATCAGGCTTCGCCACATTCCATTCATTTGGGTAAGACCTGTTGAACCTGTAACTTCCTGCAGATGCGAATGATCATTTTTGAAAAAAAGCAACGGCATCCATTCGCCTGCAATGATCAGATCCATTTGCTTATCATTATTAAAATCTGTCCACACTGCCGCGGTGATCATGCCGGGTCGCTGTAGTGCAGGACAAACCTGGGTGGTGACATCCGCAAAAACTCCATTGTTGTTTTGTAGTATAAAACTTCGCGGTGGCAATGGATACTTTCTTGAAACCCTGCCGCCAATAAACAGGTCCGGGTCGCCATCATTATCGTAATCACCAGCGGTTACAGTTCCTGCAATTGTCCGGACATCAGCGGGGATAGCCTTATTGCTGAAACTAAATTTTCCTTTACCATCGTTGAGAAATAACCTTGGCTGGTAATAAACAGAAGTATCTGGCTGCTGTATATCACCGTATGTTACTATCAGGTCGAGATCGCCATCATTATCTGCATCAAATAAAAGACAATCCGAATCTTCTTCTAACTTTGAACTATCAGTGAGGTTTGTTGATCTGAAAGTTTGATTGGCGGCTTGTATAAAAAACTGTCCAGAAAATGTTGTAGCGCCGCCGATATAGAAATCCATTCTGCCATCTTTATTGATATCGCCGGCAGTCAGAAATGGTCCTAATTGCGAAAACTTTTGGGGCAATAACCGTTGAACGGCAAAATCATTGACCTCATAATCTATATGCCGGTATCCAATGCCTGATGACCCTGTAATCTGGGTAAAAAGAGAATTAGGAGTTGTCTGGATATTTTGGGGGTAGATGTCAGTTGCATTTTTTTGAAAAGCGTTGATAGATTGATCGGCTAAAACATTTGTTTTAATTTCTTTTCTGCCATCCGGCCATATTATAACAACCGAATCGATTTTTGTATTTGTACCAAGACCGAAAACGAGGTCCTGGTCCACTGAGGAATAATAGCCTCTTACCGGGTTTTGTTCCTGCATTTGCATTGCTCCATTGCTGTATAAAAAAACTTTAGTACCGAAACCAGGCTTGTTGTTTTCCTTTCTGTTTAAAATCAGTTTTAGAAAATGAAACTGAACAGGTTTGTTCTTTTGGATAGTGTTGTTTATAAAAACAAAGGCTTCTTCGTTAATATTATTTATTACCAGGTCAAGATCGCCATCGTTATCAAGATCTCCATACGCTGCCCCATTCGACAAAGAAGGTTCGTCTATACCTGCTCCTTTGGAAATGTCTTTAAAAAAATAGTCGTGATCGTTTGAGTATAAATAATTACCCAGATTTATGTGGTTAAGGCTTGCTAATTTTTTCTTGATCGCTTTTTGTTGTTCTTTTTTATCCCCAATGCTGTTAAATGCTTCATGGCTGAACTCCAAAAAATCAGCATTGATAAAATCTCTTCCAATTCCATTGGTAATATGCACATCCTTCCATCCATCGTTATTAAAATCGGCAAGTAAAACACTCCAGCTCCAGTCCGTTGCAGCTATCCCCGCTAATTGTCCTACTTCGCTAAAAAAAGGAACAGGAGTAGTATCATAATACCTGTTACCGTTATTCAGTTGCAACATATTTCTCATAAATTCAGGCTCATACCCTCTAAATCGTTCAGCCTGGTAGCGTTCATAATTCATGGAAGAATAGGTAATTTTTTTTCTTTCATTGTATTCAGGCAGCATATCTAATGTAACAATGTCGCTCAATCCGTCATTATTCAGGTCGGCAGCGTCAGCTCCCATACTTGAATAACTTTGATGACGTACTGCTTTATCAATGCAATTTGTAAAGGTTCCGTTCTTATTATTCAACCATAAAATATCGTTTGATACAAAATCATTGGCCACATAGACATCGGGCCATCCATCATTATTAAAATCGCTTACTGATACCCCTAATCCATAACCATCGTCTTTAATACCCGCTTGTAAACTCACATCGGTAAAAACAGGATGGCCAAAGAGTAAGGAATCGCCATCATTCCGGTATAGCTTGTCATTTGCAGGCGATTTTCCACTTTTATCTCCGGGCACAATATAATTGGCACTGACGTTACTGTTATTAAAAGTATAGTTGGCCAGGTACATGTCCAGGTCTCCATCCCTGTCATAATCGAAAAAAACAGCCTGCGAGGAATAGCCCGTATCGGCAAGACCATATTCCATTGCTTGTTCTTTGAATGTAAGATCGTGTTGATTAACGAACAGTAAATTCTTTGAGCGACGAAGAAGATTTTTTCCATAGGTGCAGATGTAAATATCATCATAACCATCTTTGTTGATGTCTGCAATACTTACACCGGTTGCCCAAACACTGGTGACAAGACCTGCCTTCTCAGTAAAGTCTTCAAACTTGTTATTACCTTTATTGAGATAGATGCGGCTACTTACCTGGTTGGCAGTAAAAACAATATCCTTTAAGCCATCGTTATTAAAATCCCCAATGCCAACGCCTCCACCCATGTATCCAAATTCATTGATTATGGAGTTTGTTGAGTCTGTATCATGAATATCATTGCTGAAATGGATACCTGATTCATTAGAGTCTAATTTTGAAAACAGGAAGTCATTATCTTTTTTCCCGCAGCCCTCTACAAAGACTACAAATAATAAGAATCCGGTTATTGTAAGAAAATGTGGTTTGGCTAACATCATTACAGAACAAATATAAAATCAAAGAGAAAAGCCATTACGTTATGCAATGGCTTTAAGTGAAATATAATTAAACAAATGCTAGTGTATTAACGGATTGGTTGAAGTTTCAGCAAATGGTATAGGTAGCATATCTACCTGCCCGGGCTTTGGATCAGTCATAATAGAAGGAAAATATCCTTTCTTTCTCCAGCGAAGAATATCAATATTATTCACTTCCTCCCCGGCTAATTCAACAGATCGCTCGTGCATGACTGCTCTTAAAGCCTCGTTTTTTGTTGCCAGCACTACAGGTGTCATGGCTACGCCTGGTCTTGCCCGTACCATGTTTATATAAATTGCCGCTTGAGCAGGTGTTCCTGTCTCTGCTTCGCATTCTGCCAGCATCAACAGGACATCCGCATAACGCATGACACGTTGATTAATGCCGCTGGAATGGAATGAACCTTCTATCCAATCAATTGCGGAATATTTTTTGAAAATTCTTTTTAGCGTAATGCCATTTCTTGTACTGGGGTCGACATTTAAATTGGATGCTGTTAATGTCACACCCGGCTCAGTTCCTCCTTTGGTTAATTCCTTATCGCCTTCTTCCCAAAAGGTCATTTTATACCGCGGATCGCCTGCTTCAAACTCATTCAACAACCTGTCAGCTGGAATAACATTGCCCCAGACATTTCCATACTCCTGGTTACGTACTGTTTGAGGCCCCCAATTAAATGGTGGCTGAAGTTCTCCGTTATATCCCCAGTTAAAATTATTATCGCCTCTATCCTGAAAAAAAACTTCAAAAATAGACTCGGCATTAGCTTCGTGACCGGTCGTTAATACGTTCGTACCATTAGCTATATCGCCATCAAAATTCCACGAAAAATTAACGAGACTATACTGCCCTGAATTTACAATAGCGAGCAGTGCGGCCTTGGCAGCAGCATAATCCCCTTTCTGCATTTGAACTCTTCCCAATAAAGTATTAGCTGCCCCCTTGGTTGCTCTTCCCAGATCAGAGCTGCCGTAACTAAGCGGTAATTTTGCAACGGCATCAGTGAGGTCACTGATGATTAGCGCATAAATTTCCGCAGCCGGCGATTTCCCTTTAAACGCAGTTGGTGAAGTAATCGGTTCAGTATAGACAGGAACATCACCCCATTGTGATACCAATTCATTATAAGCCCAGGCTCTCAAAAATCTTGCTTCGCCCACTAACCGGTCCCTAAGGGTTATATTGTCGGTAACATCGGGAGCTTTTACTAATACAACATTGGCCTTATTAATCATCTGGTAACATCCGTTCCAAACGCTTGTCATAACCGCATTGGTTGGTGCCGGCGTTGCCTGCTTCAATAATTCTGCCCGTGGAGCTTCCAATTGAGCGCCGCCTGCCCATGTTTCGCCGCCGCGCATATCATGAATAAAGAACCATTCCCGGCCTACAAGTTCTGCCGCCCGCATCGTAGAATAGATGGAATTAACTCCATTCTGTAGTTCAGATGCTGTTTTAAAATAACTTTCCTGTGTTGGATTATTTTTATCTAACACATCCAGCTTTTTATCGCAGGCAATAACACCTACAATAACTAAGAAGCCCGCAATAACCGATTTATAAATAACGTGTTTCATATAGCTCATTTTTGCAGTTAAAAGTTTACTTGTATACCCACGTTAAATGACTTTGGCTGAGGATAAACAGCGAAGTCAATACCATTTGTTAAGGCCACATTATTACCAAACGGAGTTCTGTTACCTACTTCCGGATCAAAACCACTATAATCTGTAATCGTAAAAATGTTTTGAGCTGCTACATAGATACGGAAACTGCTCACTACTCCTTTTGTTAGCGATTGCAGAGATCCGGATGGGATGGTATAACCAAGCATTACGTTCTTCAGTCTTAAATAAGAACCATTTTCTAGAAAACGGGTCGAAGGTCTTGCATTCTGATTGGGGTCACCCGAAACCGCACGGGGAATATCTGTGTTTTTGTTCGTCGGTGTCCATGCTCTTAATACAGCAGTGCCGGCATTGAAGAAGCGTACCATACCTTCTGTGATCACTCTTGTAGCATTAAAAATTTTACTGCCTTGTACACCCTGAAAGAAAACGGAGGCATCAAAATTTTTATAATTAGCGTTTAGATTCAATGCATAAGTAAAGTCGGGTAAATAGCTGCCCAGGAATACGCGGTCGTTGACATCAATGACACCATCTTTATTCATGTCTCTAAATCTAAGATCACCGGCAGATGTATGTTTGGTAGGATCATAAGGATCGCCAGGCTTTGGATTAACCTGTGCGGCCGCCCCATTAACTTCCGCCTGAGATTGGAATGTTCCATCAACGATCCAACCATAAAAAGACTGAATCGATTGGCCAACTGCTGTATTTGTAATGTTATAGGTTCCAAAATCCTGATCTCCACCTGCTTCAATATTGGTAACTCCCGGAGCCAGACTGGTTACTTTATTTTCGGTATGGGAAAAATTGGCTGTAGCATTCCATGTAAAGTCGCCGTCCCTGTCATAATATCCCAACTGGAATTCAAAACCTTTATTTTCCATACCGGCTGCATTTTGTTTTACCGTGGAATTAATGAAACCAAAACTTGGAGGAAGCGGAACATCAAGAATCAGGTTATCTGAGCTTCGTTTATACCATTCCGCCGTTAATGTGAATTTATTTTTAAACAACCCAAGATCCAGTCCAATATTCAATTGCTTTGTTTTTTCCCATTCCAGATCCTTGTTTCCCAATCCGGGAATAACGGAACCAGGACCACTATCAGGCGTATTATTAAAGGGATACAGGGAACTATTAGCGGCAACACTCACCAGCCAGGGTGTGCTTCCCAATACCACCCCGTTCAGACCTGTAACACCATATCCCAGCCTGAGTTTCAATTCTGAAATTTGTTTGATATTCCGGATGAAATCTTCCTGGTCAATTCTCCATCCAACAGATCCGGAAGGGAAAGTAGCCCATTTTTTCCCGGGTGCCCACACCGAAAGGCCATCACGACGAATGGCGCCACTTAACAGATATTTTCCTCTAAACTCATAGTTTACACGGCCAAGAAATGAGATAATTGAATTTTCATTAAATGTTGTTGACGATGAAGGATTGAGTGCATTATTAAGTGTTCTTAATTCATTGGAGGGTTGTCCCCCGCTTTGGGATGAGTTATTTACTTCCTGGTTTTGCTGTTCATATACCGCAATTGCATTAATATGATGATCGCCAAACGTTTTATCAAATGTGAACTGTTCTGTGTAAAGTAATTGGGTCGAAACAGTCCGGTTATTTGTTATAGTAGCCAGTGTTGCATTCGAACCGGCCACTGCTCCGTGATCATCAAAAATCGGTGAAAAACGGTAATCATATCCATTGGAATAATCCACGCCAAAGGTGGAGCGAAACTTTAGCCATTTTGTGAAATTGATTTCAATAAAAGTTGTTCCAAGAATCTTTACAGTTTTTCTATTTCCCGGATTTTTCAGTTCAGCATCTTCAACAGGATTGGTAGGATCGCCTCCATCCAATACAGGATGAGCACCCCGATATCCACCGTTTGAAGTCGGATCATAAACAGGTATGTGTGGGAACATCCTGATGACGTTTACTAAATTGGATCGTGAACCTGTTTCATTATTATCATAGGCCTGATCACCGTGGGCAGCATATAAGTTTTCGCCAAAAGCGAAAACCTTACTAATTGTGTGATCAGAATTGATGCGAAAATTATAACGGCGATAGCCCGTTTTAGGAGTAGTTCCGTTTTGATCCATGTAACCAGCAGAAGCATAAAAACGGGAAATATCGTTACCACCGCTTAAGCCAATATTGTGCTGCGTGATGGCACCTGATCTAAAATAAGCATCCTGCCAATCAGTGTTGGTTTGACCATAAGTTTGGGAAGCGCCTGTATAAACCGGTTCATCAATCATTGGGGCTGTTAATCTTGGTACCTGGCTACCTCTATATGCGACAGCATATTGCATGAATTGTTGCGTATTCAGGAGATCTATTCGATCAGTTACCTTTGATGTGCCTGCATAAGAATCAAGGCTCACATGTATCTTACCATCCCTTTTT
>Ga0105249_10004339_pt1 | contig 12268 bp, 13 predicted proteins | sample KBSS44metaG_FD_81522 | JGI IMG/M metagenome (GOLD analysis project Ga0105249, IMG submission 81522) | Switchgrass rhizosphere microbial communities from Kellogg Biological Station, Michigan, USA - KBS S4-4 metaG | ecosystem: Host-associated > Plants > Roots > Rhizosphere > Soil | place... | reverse complement strand
TCGGTAATTTCGATCTGGTCAGATGACAAACCGTTTTCCTTGATTTGGCGCGGAATTAGATATTGCTTGGCGATATTCAATTTTTCCGCGTCCGAATACCCGGCAAGCGAGATGATTTTCATTCGGTCGCGCAGCGGCATCGGGATCGGCCCGAGCTGATTCGCTGTAGCGATGAAAAACACATTAGACAGATCAAACGGCAGATCGAGATAGTTGTCGCGGAACGTGTTGTTCTGCTGCGGATCGAGTATCTCGAGCAAGGCGGACGACGGATCGCCGCGGTAATCGTTGCCGAGCTTGTCGATCTCATCGAGCATCATCACCGGATTATTTACACCCGCACGACGCAAAGCCTGAATGATCCGGCCCGGCATCGCGCCGACATACGTTCGGCGATGACCGCGCAACTCCGCTTCATCGCGCATTCCGCCGAGCGACATCCGCTCGAACTCTCGTCCCAACGCACGTGCGATCGATCGCCCGAGTGAAGTCTTTCCAACTCCCGGAGGTCCGACGAAAAGAAGTATCGGTGACTTTCCATCCGGACGAAGCTTAACAACGGCGAGCGATTCGAGAATGCGCTCCTTGATGTCTTCGAGACCGTAATGATCTTCGTCGAGGATCTTGCGAGCCTCGTTCAGATCGAGACGCTCTTCGCTCGACTTCTTCCACGGAAGCTCGATGACGTATTCGAGATAAGTTCGAATAACGTGATAGTCGGGCGCAGCCTGCGGGAGCGCTTCCATCCGTTTCAATTCGCGCTCCGCTTCCTTACGAACATCCTCGGGAAGATCGGCCGCCTCGAGTCGCTCGCGAAGCTGCGTCGCTTCTGCTTTCTCACCGCTCTCGTCTTCGCCGAGTTCTTTCTGGATCTGTTTGAGCTGCTGGCGAAGAACGTAATCGCGCTGGGCTTTGTCCATCTCGCCCTGAGCTTCGGTCGCGATCTTCGAACGGATCTGCATGATCTCGAGCTCACGTGCGAGCGCCGCATGCGTCAGCGTCAGCAATCCATCGACGGTGCTCGACTCGAGCATCTTCTGCTCGGTCTCCGTTCCGAGATCGAGAACCGACGCGAGAAAGTATGCGAGTTGCACCGGATCCTGCTGCGTCATCACCGCCATGCGGATCTCCGGCGGAACCTGCGGCAACAACGCGAGAGCCTGCTGGATCATTCCCTGAATGTTTCGCTTCAGTGCTTCGATCTCTTCGTCATCGACGCGACGAAGCTCGGGAAGAATTTCGACCTTCGCTTTCAGGTACGGCTGATCGCTGATCCATTCCTTGACCTCGAATCGATCCATGCCTTGGACGATCAACTGCATGACGCCCTCGTTGCGCATCATCCGCTTGATGTTCACGATCGTTCCGATCTTATAAAGATCTTCGAACTTCGCCTCATCGCCTGTCACGTCGCCAGACTTTGTCGTGACGGTCGCGATCAGTTTCTCTTCGGTCGAGAGCGCGGATTCTACTGCGCGCATCGATCTCTCACGCCCGACAGCGAGCGGCACGACCGTCTCAGGAAAAAGCGTCGTGTTCTGCAGCGGAAGCACCGCGATCTCAAATTGTTGCGGCAGCTTATTCGTTACCGCTCCCTCGTTCTGTGTTGTCTCGTCAGCCATAAAAATGCTTCCTCTTTGCGGACTTGGCGCGCTTGGCGTGAAGTCTTCATCTCACGCAAAGCACGCGAAGGTCGCAAAGGTTAATCTCCCTTCCACAACCTGATGATCAGAATCCCGTCTTCGAAATTGTGTTCGATCCGCGCTCCTTCGATCACCCCTGGAAACTGCAACGTCTTTTCAAATCTGCTATACGTGATCTCCATCTGATGGAACGAAACCCCGACCGCACACGAGCGGTCTTTCCGAGCACCTATGATGCTGAGAACGTTCCCCTGGATATCTATCTCGACATCTTCAACCGACACCCCGGCGAGCTCGACCTTTACGATCCAGCCGTCGGACGTCTGATACACATCGGCCGCCGGATACCACAATCGCCCCGACTCGACCTTCTTCGACGAACCCAGAAAACTAAAATGACGGTTGAAAGATTTTGCCATGCGATGTGCGGCAGACTGTTAGTCTGCCGATGGACAGGCTAACAGCCTGTCCTACTTCTTACTCCAAAATGCGCTGCCGCTCGAGATCTCCTCGAGCGCTTCGGCGATCTCGCGTTCGTCTTCCATCTCGAGGGCGATGTCGGCCATCGCGATGATGCCGGCGAGCGCCCCTGCTTGATCGACTACCGGAACACGGCGGACTTGTTTGTCGCCCATGAGACGGATCGCTTCGAATACGAAGTCGTCAGGACTGACAGCGAAGATCTCGGTCGTCATCGAATCGCCGACGGGCGAGTCTGCGTTCTTGCCATCCGCGATCGAACGCACAACGATGTCGCGATCGGTGACGATCCCGACGAGTTTGCCGTCCTCGACAACCGGGATTGAGCCCATGTCGCCATCGCGCATCATGATCGCAGCAGCCTGCAGCGTCGTGTCCCGCGTCGCCGTCTGAACGTTAGACGTCATTATTTCCCGGCACCTGATACGTGCCGCTCGAGAGGCCTCGGTCATGATTATCTCCTTTCGATTATTTTGTTGGACGCCGCATAATAAAGCAAGCGGATTAATTTTCGCTGCCTCGCGATGAAAAAGTGGATTCTCACCAATCAGACGCTGATTGCTTTGATCATAGGCGGATGTTCTGTTTTGATCGTTTTCCTGATCGACTTCCGAGGACCGGTCGCCCTCGCGGCTTTCATCCTTTCGATCGTTTTGATCGCGGTTGGTTCATGGCTTTTCGAGTCCGATACTTCGGAAAACTGGTTAGAGATCTCTTACGGGCGAATGATCTGGAATGTCGTCGGAACGATCTTACTTTTTTCAGGATGGACGATTCTACTTCGCTACGTTCTGGCGACGGCGATAGCGGCGGTTTTACTGAGAATTGGTTAGCGCTTTTTGGGTACCGTCTTCGCCGATAGCTTCGACGGGACATGCATTGAACGCTTCTTCACATAGGGCGAATTCTTCCGGAGACTCAGGCTGTTTGTGAACGTACGAGTAACCGTTCTCGTCGTTGCGGCGAAAGTTCGCCGGCGAGGTGTCTCGACAGACATCGCAGTCGATGCACTGAGAATCGACAAAGAACTTGCCCGCTACATTGTCTGGAACCTTGTCTTTCTCGAAAGCCATGATCTTTACCGCCGAGACGCAAAGACGCTGAGAATGCATGAAAGGATGCTTACTATTCTCTGCGTCTCGGCGTCTTTGCGGTTAATTCTTTTTCTCGGTCAACGAGATCATCCGCTCCAGAGCGACGCCGGCGAAATGTTTCGTTTCATCATCGACGGCGATCTCATTCACGACGACGCCGTTCACGAGGTTGTCCATCGCCCACGCGAGATTCGGCGGAGCGATGCGATACATCGTCGCGCACATGCACAGATCGGGTGCGAGCAGATGGATCTCTTTGTCGGGGAATCGCTGTTGGAGCCGGTTCACCAAATTTACTTCTGTTCCGATCGCCCACTTCGACCCTGGCGGTGAGTTCTCAACTGTCTTGATGATGAAGCTCGTCGAGCCGTCAAGATCGCTTATCTCGACAACCTCGCGCATGCATTCGGGATGTACGAGAACCTGGACACCGGGAATTTCCGAACGCACCTTGTCGACATGCCACGGCTTGAACCTTCCGTGCACCGAACAGTGTCCGCGCCACAGGATCAACTTCGCTTCGCGCAACTGCTCCTCGGTATTTCCGCCGAGATCCTCATGCGGATTCCAGAGCGCCATCTTGTCGAGCGGAATGCCGAACTTCGCACCGGTGTTGCGGCCGAGATGCTGGTCCGGGAAGAAAAACATTTTGTCGAACTGTTTTAAATAAATGTCGAACAGCGGAACCGCATTGGATGAAGTGCAGACGACACCTTCGTTGCGCCCGCAGAATGCTTTGATCGCGGCGGACGAGTTCATGTATGTGATCGGAGCGACCTTTTGTTCGAGAACGCCGATATCGCGGAGTTGCTCCCACGCGTCTTCGACCTGTTCGATCGTCGCCATGTCGGCCATCGAACATCCCGCACCGAGATCCGGAAGGATCACACGCTGCGAAGGTTTTCCGAGGATGTCGGCCGACTCGGCCATGAAGTGAACACCGCAGAAGACGATGTACTCGGCATCCGTCTGCGATGCCATGACAGAAAGCTGATAAGAGTCGCCGGTCAGATCGGCGTGTCGGATCACATCGTCGCGCTGATAGTGGTGGCCGAGGATGACGACCCGCGGACCGAGCGCTTCGCGGGCGGCCTCGATCTGCGTAGCGAGGTCCTCATCGGTCATGACGAGGAAATCTTCGAGCGGCGTAACTTGTTCGACTACGACTGACATTGCTTCTCCTTAGATGCGAAAACGCGTCTAACCTAAAGCAAAAATGATTGCGCTTTGAAGGGTGAAGTGCAAGGAGTGACTGGAGCGCAGGCATCCCTGCCTGCATGAGTGCGAAGCACGAAAAGGGTATAAGTCCTGGAGATTCGAGAGGTGTGACGCCGCTGAAAGACGCGGCGTGGCAGGCAAGGATGCCTGCGGTCCAGTCGTTACGCCTGGCCGGTAAGTTTCTCGATAAGTAGTACGAGCCCGTACGCAAGTGCGGCGATCAGAGCTGCAGCGGGAATCGTGAGCACCCAGGCCCAGACGATTCGTCCCGCGACTCCCCACTTTACGGCGGAGAATCGTTTCGCTGAACCTACTCCGACGATCGCGCCGGTAATGGTATGAGTGGTAGAAACAGGGATGCCCGTGAACGTGGCAAAGAAGAGTGTCGCCGCACCCGCCGTCTCGGCACAGAATCCACCGACCGGTTGAAGTTTTACGATCTTGGTCCCCATCGTTTTGACGATGCGCCACCCACCGGAGAGAGTGCCCAACCCGATCGCCGCGTGTGCAGCCAGGACGACCCAGAGCGGCACATCCGGAAGCTTCCCGCCGGGAGCCATCTGAAGAAACCCGCCGGCCACAAGTACGATCGTGATGATACCCATTGTCTTCTGCGCGTCGTTACCGCCGTGGCCAAGTGAGAACGCAGCCGCAGAGAAAAGCTGGCCGATACGAAAGCCCTTGTCGATCTTATTTACCGAAACCCTGCGAAAAAGCCAGTAAACCGAGACCATCAGGAAGAACCCGAGCGTCATTCCGATCAACGGCGATAGAACGATAAATGAGAGCGTCTTTATCCAACCCGCAGCTTTGAGAGTGGTCTCCACGCCGAAGATCCCGAAGTGCCAAATGTACGATGCGATCGCCGAGCCGGCATAAGCTCCCACGAGTGCGTGCGAGCTTGATGTCGGGAGTCCGAGATACCACGTGATGAGATTCCAGATGGTCGCACCCAACACGGCGGCAAGCAATACGTATAACTGATCGCCAGGCGGGATCGCGGCGATGTTCACCATGTCGCCGCCGATGGTCTTCGCGACTGCCGTTCCGAAAACCAGGAAGGCGATGAAGTTGAAAAAGGCCGCCCAGATCACGGCCACACCCGGACTCAGAACGCGCGTTGCGACAACCGTCGCGATCGAATTCGCCGCATCGTGAAAACCATTCACGTAATCAAAGGCGAGTGCGATGATTATGATCAGTACGACTAAACTGAGTGCCGCTGTTTGTCCTTCCATAAATAGGTTGGTCGTTCATGGTTGGTTGTTCGTTCGTCCGAATGGACCAAAGGGACAATCAACGAACCACGATCAACGAACAACGAACTAGTTGTGCTTTAGAACTATGCTTTCGATGATGTTAGCGACGCTTTCGCAACGGTCGGTCGCGTTCTCGAGAATCTCGTAAAATTCCTTCCACTTGATCACCTCGATCGGATTCTTTTCGCCCTTGAAAAGCTCGCCGATCGCGCGGAAGTAAACATCATCAGCCTCGTTTTCCAGTCGATGAATCTCACGAAAGTGTTCAGTGATGCCGTTCGGCTTCTTCAAAATTGAAACCGCGCCGTTGATTTGAACTCCGAGGTCCTTGATGATCCTCGCGAGCTGACGCGAATGTTGGTTCTGCTCCCGGATGTCATACATGACGATCGCCCGAACGCCGGCGTCGATGTAATCGCAGATGTCGTCGAGCGCGACCGCGAGAGTGTAAATGTCCTCTCGGTCGAACGGCGTGATGAACGACTTGTTGAGCTTGTTCGTGATCTGGTGCGTGAGTTGGTCGCACGCATGCTCGACGTCTTTTATGCGAGTCTTGAACGAGGCGAAGTCCGCATTCGGAGTTTCGAGCATCTCGGTCAGGATCGCCGACGCCTCCTCGATCTTCACCGCCATTTCCGTGAACAGGTCGAAGTAAACGTCTTCCCGCGGTAGTAAGCTAAAGGCCATAATCTCTTCTCCAAAAAAGGCTCAGACCGAACGGCTGTGTTTTATGAAAACAGCTTCTCCTAGATAGACGTTCAGTTCGCAGATGTCTTTTACGTAATCGCCGATCCGCTCGAGGTGCTTCGCAACAAAAAGCAAGTGTGCCGCGCTCTTCGCAGCGGACGGGTTCAGCATCATCAACTGCAAGAGCTCGCTGAACACACGGTGGTAATTATCTTCGATCTCTTTATCGCGACGGATGACTTCCCGTGACAGCACCGCATCTTCCGAAGTGAACGCGTCGAGCGCCGTCCGCAGCATGTCGGTTGCCGTCATCGCCATCACCGGAAATTCGACGAACGTCTTAACCAGCGGCTCGTTATTCAACACGAGCGCGGCTTCGGCGATACTGCCGGCGTGATCCGCGATCCGTTCGAGGATCGGCGTGATCTTCGCGACTGAGATCACGAATCGAAGATCGTGCTCCGTCGGTTTCAGCGACGCAAGTATGTCGATACTCAGGCCGTCGATCTCGAGCTCCATCTGGTCGATCGCCGAATCCTGTTCGAGTACTTTCTTCGCCAGCTCGCTGTCGCGTTCCGTAAGAGCCTCGATAGCTCGGTGTACGGCCGATTCCGTAGCTCCACCTAGGAGCAATATCCTGTCGCGCAGTTCATCCAGCCCGTTGCCGGTCGTCCGGTCACCCATCATAAGTTTCTAACTTTATATCTTTCCGCAATGCGAAATTATACGCATGCGGCATTTTTCCAAAACCTCGATCGGCCCGTCGCGTAACATTTGTGTAACACGGGCCACCCATTCCAGGACTTGAGAGCAAACCGTTTTGCTGCAGTTTCTCATCTGACCTGAGCCAAAGATTTTTATTGCCCAAGCAACGGGCCGTCAATTAGAATCGAGCTGACCCCGGAGGCACCAACATGAACACCCGAACGTACTCAAAAGCCGCAATTTCGGTCCTGATGATGTGGACGCTGGTCGTTTTGCCGCTGTCTGTGCTCGCACAGACACGCATCTCGATGCCGAAGAACAAGTACAGCGTCCAGGACGACATCAAGCTCGGACAACAGGCGGCGACCCAGGTCTCACGGCAATTCCCGTTGTTGAAGGACCCACAGACGCAGAGATACGTCGAAAGCGTTGGTAGACGGCTGGTAGCAGCGATCCCGCCCGAGTTTAATCAACCCGCCTTCAATTATGAATTTGACGTCGTGAACGCTCGTGAGATCAACGCATTTGCACTTCCGGGCGGGCCGATGTTCGTCAATCGGGGAATGATCGAAGCGGCAAAGAACGAGGGCGAAATGGCAGGGGTCATGGCGCACGAAATCAGTCATGTCGCTCTCCGGCACGCTACGGCCCAGGCGACGAAGCAGGGCAGCTTCGGCAATCAGGTTAGTACGCTCGGAATGATCCTCGGCGGAGCAATACTAGGCGGTCAGAGCGGTGCACAGCTTGGAGCTATGGGAGCTCAGGTCATGCAGACTCGCTACAGCCGTGATTACGAAACGCAGGCCGATATGCTGGGTGCCAAGATAATGGCGAATGCGGGATACGATCCGCATGATCTCGCGAATATGTTCCGAACGATCGAACAGCAGGGCAGCGGCGGCGGACGAGCTCCTGAATGGATGAGCACGCACCCGAATCCGGGCAATCGTTACGAGAAGATCACTCGTGAAGCTGGGCTGCTGAAGGTTTCGCAAAATCCGATCAAAGTCACCCGTGAATTCAGTCGTGTCCAGGAACGCCTCCGAGGCATGGGCCGGGCACAGTCGATGGCCGACATCCAGCGGTCGGGCGGTAATGGGGGCGGACAACCAGACCCATCTCAAAATCCGATCTCAGGCGGGAACTACTCGAGAACAGTTGAAAGCCCCTCGATGCAATCACGGGTCTACTCGAATAGCGCGATGAGCATGAACATCCCCGACAACTGGCAGGACTTCAACACCAGCGGCCAGGTATGGTTTGCACCCGAAGGTGCGTACGGCGACCAAGGCATCACGCACGGAGCGATGGTCGGTGCAGCGCGATCGAACGGTGCGAACTTGAGCGAAGCAACCGGAGCATATGTAAGCGAGCTGCTTCAATCGAATACTTATCTGCGTCAGACGGCAGCGGCTCAGCGGACGACTGTCGCCGGGCGGACGGGCTACGCGACGGTACTTTCAGGTAGATCGTCGGTCACTGGCCGAAACGAGGTTGTCACGCTTTATACGGCTCAACTGCGAAGCGGTGATCTGTTCTTTATCGCGACGGTTTCGCCCTCGGACGAATCTTACAAGTACATCCCGATCTTTCGAAGTCTGGTGAGCTCGATCCGGTTGAATGACTAGACCCATCGCACGTGGATCAGGTGATTCACAATTTCCTGACGACGAGGAAGCCTAGACTGGGGCTTCGGGTCTTCTTTTCTGCTCAACAAAGAACAGCAGCGACAGTGTCGCGATCACCGAGATCACCGCACTCATCAAAAATGCTGACGGTGCTCCGAACTGAGTCCAGACAAGTCCGAATATCAGTGATGCCGGGAAGACGGTGATCCCGTATGCGAGATTGTAAAATCCAAATGCCGTACCTCGCTTCTCGTCCGTAACGAGATCCGCGACTAGTGCCTTCTCAACTCCTTCGGTGAAGCCGAAATAAAATCCGTAGACTATGAACAGGACCCACGCCTGCCACGCTGACGTCGCGAAAGCGAATCCGGCGTACACGGTTGCGTAGATAACCCAACCTGTCAGGATCAGCGCCTTGCGTCCGACGCGGTCCGAAATATCGCCTCCATAGATCGAGCTCAACAGCTTACTGAAATGCAGCACCATCCACAGCAGCGGAAGCATCGCGGGAGCGACTCCGGTTTCCTTCGCCTGCAATAACAAAAATGCATCGGTCGAGTTCGACAATGTGAACAGCGCGATCACTGCGAGAAAGCGTTTGAAGTTTGAATCGAATTCTCGGATCGAGAATTTTATCGGGATCGCTCCAGTCTCCGGCAGCGGCTTCTTTTCTTCGCGGACGAAGAAGACGATCACGAACAATCCGATAACGACCGGGATCGACGCGAAAAGAAATACCTGCTGATATTCGCGCGTCGTAGGAGTGCTAGGATCCGCGGCGAGATACGTCAGAAGGAGGAATGCGAAGACCGGACCGACGACGGCGCCCAAATGATCCGCGGCGCGATTGAATCCGAATGCGAGTCCGCGTGCGTGGTCGGGTACCGTCGCCGCGAGCAACGCGTCGCGTGGTGCACCGCGAATTCCCTTTCCGATCCGGTCGGTCGTTCTAACTGCAAGCACCTGCGGCCAACTGGTGACAAATGAAAGCAGAGGACGAACGACGGCCGCGAGCGCATATCCGACAAAGACGGGCAGCTTTCGATTGTGAAACTTATCGCTGAGATAACCGGAGAAGAGTTTGAGGATGCTGGCGACGGATTCCGCAATTCCTTCGATCAAACCGATCGCGAAGGGACTCGCCCCCAGACTGAGTGCGAGGAAGGCCGGCAGCAGCGGGTAGATGATCTCGCTCGAAGTATCGTTGAGAAAACTGACGAAGCTAAGCGCAAAGACGGTTCGCGACAGATTGCGATATCGCCCCAGGATCCCGACAGGTTTTTTCCCACCAGCCTCAGCCATAAATGTTTACGAGCGCAATTAACCGCAGATAATGCGGATGACGCAGATTTTAAAAGATATCTTCTTTGATCTGCGTCATCCGTGTTATCTGCGGTTAATTGCGCCGATCCTTACTAGACTCGTTCTACCGTCGCCTATTCGCTGGCGGCTTCAACTTCGGCGTCCCGTCCGAACTGAAGTACCAGAGTGCGGTACTTCCGACGACGGCGATCGCCAGAATGATCACCACGACGATCATCCGCACGGCCATCTTCGCAGTCTTCTTCAACGCTTTGAAAGCGATGTAAGCCGTGGCCGCGAAGAGAAGGAAAAAGGAAATCGCGACGACTGCGCCGATCATCCCGCCGCTTGGTGCTATATCGAGAAAATTCATCGTCCCTCTTTCTCGCGGAGAGCCTTCTCGATCTCGGCCGCATCTTCCTCGCTCACAGCTTCATCCTCCGCCGCGAGGCTGTATTCCTCATCGGCCCACGCTCCGAAGTCGAGCAGCTTGCACCGCTCCGAACAAAACGGGCGAAATTCATTTCCCTGATACTGCGTTTCTTTTCCGCACGTCGGACACTTAACAACCGTCATAAAACACTCGCGAAATAAAAGGTTACCACACTCACTCCGCCACATTTGGGGGGAAGGCGACACAAAAAGTCTTGCTCAACATCATCCTTAATGCTAAGTATACAAAGGACGTTCGCAAAAAAGCATCAAAGCGAACAATCGGCCGTGCCGGGTCGTACTTGGATCAGGAGCTTAAAGAACGATGAGCGATTACAAAGGGCGTTTCGACAAATGGCAGCGGGACGCGAAAGAGAAATTCGAAGAGATCGACAAGCAGCTTGGCCTGAAAGAAAAGATCGAAGAAGGCGCTCGAGCGGTTGTCGACACGGCCCAGAAAGGTGCTGAAAAGATCAAAGCCGAGGCGGAAAAAACTGACGTCGGAAGACAGGCGGTTAAAGTCGCGGAAGAAACTTTGAAGACCGCCGAGGAAACCGCAAAGAAAGCGTGGAACGCGAGCGAGCCGATCCGAGATGCAGCGGAGGACGCCGGTGAAAAGGCCGGGGATGTCGTCGGTGCGGCCGGCAAAGCCGCCGGCGATGTTATCGGAGTCGCGGCTGAAAAGGCTGGAAGTATTTTTGACGACGCACGCGAAACCCTTGGCTCGAGTGCGAAGAAGTTTTCACAGGCATTCAATTTTGGCGCCGGCTTCACTCGGACTATGGACTCCGCGTATAAGTCGCTCTCGATGGCCTCAAGTTGGATCCAGGAGAACCCGCTTCAAGCTGCAACGACCGGTGTCTCGATGGCCGTCGGAGCCGGGCTCGGAGTCGTGTTCACCGGTATCAGCTCGCACTGGCTTTTTAATTCCGCTCTGCCCGCATGGTCGGTGAAAAAGATCGGTGAGCAGTTCAACGAATTTCTCAAACGCAAAGAAGAGCTCATCGAGAAAGGACGTCTGACCGAAGCCGAAGCCGAACGCATCCGCTTCGAGCGCGACATCGCAAAGCGAATCGGAGCACCGCTGCTCGGCGCATTCTCGTTCGCATCCGGTGCGGTAATGATGACGAACATCTTCAACCCGAAAACAATAACGGGTGCGCCGATCGATTGGATCATCGGCGGAAATCCTCTGCTCGAAGGCGTGTGGTTCTTTGGAAACGGAATGGTTTGCTTTAAGACGAGCTACGACTTTTTCATGATCGCCCTCGATGGACAGGAAGATGTTGAGCGAATGGTGCGCGAGATCAAGGGACTATTGCCGACGGCAAACTAATCTTCGACTTTCTCAAATCCATCTAAGACCACTCTTCATTAATTAATTACATAATTAAGTAATTACGTAATTAATTAATGAAATCCCTGTGTTCGCCATCCTCCTAATTGATCCGGATCGGGAATGGTGTGAAGCATAGGATGAAGATGACGAGCGTTAACAACGCGATCAATTTTCGTTTCGTATCGAGCGGCGTCTGGTCGTAAGGTTCGGGATGACGGATACGCAGCATCACTCCAAGTAACACCGCCACTAAAAATCCACTCGGGCTGTTGTAAAAAACGAAACCGATTATCGACAGAGCGGCCATCAGCACAAATGCAATGCGGCCGGTGAAGAAGTGAACCTTCTTTCCGAGCGCTGCATAGATCGCGTGCCCGCCATCGAGTTGACCGGACGGAATTAGATTAAGCGCAGTCACGAGCAGCCCGACCCACGCCGCATAGAAAAACGGATTGCCGACGCTCACCGTCGGATCGTGTCC
>Ga0105249_10004338_pt1 | contig 12269 bp, 13 predicted proteins | sample KBSS44metaG_FD_81522 | JGI IMG/M metagenome (GOLD analysis project Ga0105249, IMG submission 81522) | Switchgrass rhizosphere microbial communities from Kellogg Biological Station, Michigan, USA - KBS S4-4 metaG | ecosystem: Host-associated > Plants > Roots > Rhizosphere > Soil | place... | reverse complement strand
CCAGGACCTGAAGACCGGCTATCTGATCGGCGCGACGCCGTGGAAGCAGCAGGTCGCGCTGATCTTCGGGGTCTTCGTCTGCATCTTCTCCATCGGCGCGACGTTGAACGCAATGAACCGCGGCCTGGAAAAGTTCCAGCCGATGGCAAGCCCCGTCGCAATGTCGCTGGCGCAACTGCCTGACGGCGTGCAGAGCCAGGGCGCGTTCCCGCGCGAAAAGATTGCAGTGTCGTCGCGCGACGCGGCTGAGAAAGCGCAGCCGCAGATGGTCAAGGCGCACAACTATGTGCTGCTGAACTCCATCGGCTCCGCCACGCTGCAGGACGGCAAATATCTCTATAACACCGCGACTGGGCAGATCGAGATCCAGTGGGTGCAAGGCATCGGCAGTGAGAAGGCCGCCGCGCCGCAGGGCCGGCTGATGGCCACCGTCATCAACGGCATCCTCTCGCGCAAGCTACCGTGGACGCTGGTGCTGCTGGGCGTGGCGCTGGTGATCGTGGTGGAGCTGCTGGGTATCCGCTCGCTGACGTTCGCTGTCGGCGCGTATCTCTCCATCGCAACCACGCTGGCCATCTTTGTGGGCGGCGTGATGCGCTGGATGGTGGATCGTGCGATGGCGAAGGAGCGCGCCAACGCGGCACTCGACTCCGATGTGCATGCGGAGCTGACGGACGAGGTTTCGCCGGGCAGCCTGTTCGCCTCAGGGCTGATCGCTGCGGGTGGAATCGTCGGCCTGATCGGCGTAGGCGTGAAGCTGGCGGAGGGCCTCTCCGAGCAGCGCGGCGGCCACTGGCAGCTCTTCCGCTTCTCCAGCGAGAACCCGCTCTACCATGACTGGGTGGCGGTCGCGATGTTCGCGCTGCTGGCCTTCAGCCTGTACTACTTCGCAAGGAAGCCGCTGAAGAACTAGCGCAACAGATCTTCGAGCGTGGTCGAGAGGTCCGTCTTCTCGTCGCGGTACTTCACGATCACCGGCGTGTAGACGCTAAGGCCCATCGCCTTGCCGTGGCCGCTGGTAACGGCGCGCGAGCCGGGAACAACGACGGCGCGTTCCGGGATGATGAGCGGTGCGTCAGCCGAGGCACGAAGCACGGTTCCGTTCACAACGTCATACACCGGAGTGCCCCGCGTGAGGATCGTCCCTGCGGCCAGCACCGCGCCCTTGCGCACGATGGTGCCTTCATAGACGCCAGTGTTACCGCCTACCAGTGCGTCGTCCTCGATGATCACCGGGCTGGCGTTCACCGGCTCCAGCACGCCGCCGATCTGCGCAGCGGCAGAGAGGTGCACGCGCTTGCCGATCTGCGCGCAGCTGCCGACCAGTGCATGCGAGTCGATCATCGTGCCCTCATCGACGAAGGCGCCGGCGTTGACGTACGCCGGAGGCATCATGACGACCGAGCGTGCAAGGTGCGCGCCGGAGCGGACTGAGCTTCCTCCAGGCACAATGCGGATGCCGTCCGCGGCGCTGAAGCGGCGCGCAGGGTAGGTGGCCTTGTCGACGAAGGAGAGCAGCGATTTGCCGGATGCCTCGCAGCCGTTCATCTCTTCCAGCTGGCCTAAACGAAAGCCTAAAAGGATGCCGCGCTTGACCCACGCATTCACGCGCCAGCCGATGGGCGAGCTGGCATCGGGCTCTGCCGAGCGCAGCGTGCCGGCTTCCAGCGCCGAGCGCAGTTCGAGGAATGCTTCTTTGGCCGCAGCATCGCCAACCGCCGCAGCGCCCGCGGCGAAGTACCGCTCAATCGTTTGCTCCAGTGCAGAATGATTCAATTTCTATTCCTTCCATTCATCGCAGCGTTGCGGCGTGACTTTCGGACGTTTCAATATGCGGTCAGGATTTGGCGAATAGTTGACGTCTGCACATTGGCTTGGCCTGTAGTGCTTGCCGTCAAATTGGTAGAGTGCCCAACTGGAATCTGTTGCTGAGCCATGTAATCGCAGCACGACGTTGCGCATCCCATTTTTCAATTGAGGCAACAATGCAAATTCCTGAGCTCGGCTGGCAATTAACAAATGCATGTCGGAATCTAGCAGCCAGAACGGGCAGTTTCCAACTGCGCCGCACATGCAGCTACCCATACCCTGCACAGCAAATCCACTCTTATCGGGTGCAAGAGTTGCAGGTTCGATCGGAAAGTCGGCCAATCCTACCTTTGCTTCGCGAGGCAACTCATCATCGGAACAGGCTTGAAGTTCCGAACCAGTAATCTTTTTCAAGCGCGCCATCTGAGCTGGCGTGAGGCGTGCCGCACGAACATTGTGCCGCCACTCTATTGCGTGAGTATCTGCTTGTGTCCAGCCCTGCTGGGCAATCGCAGAAGCTGTCATACCGAATAGCGCAATCCATGCGATAGGTAGCTTCATGGCAATTTAGCGCGCGTTCACCGGTACGGGCACCAGCAACCCCAGCTCCGCGAGCATCGCCTCGAGCTTCTTGCGCGTGGGCGCAGTGACCGGCAGCAGCGGCAGGCGCAGCTTGTCCTCGATCAGCCCGAGCATCGCCATCACAGCCTTCACCGGTGCGGGGTTCGGCTCCAGGAAGTGTCCCTGCATCAGCTTCAGGTGCTGTGCGTTGAGCGCACGTGCGGTAGTCCAGTCTCCGGTAAGCGCGGCGCGGACCAGCTTTGCCATCTGCGTGGGAATCGCGTTCGACGCAACCGAAACCAGCCCTACTCCGCCCAGTGCGACGACCGGCAGCGCAAGTCCATCGTCACCGGCGAGCACAGCAAAACTGCGCGGCGCCTGCGTGATGATCTCGGTGATCTGGGCGATGTTGCCGCTCGATTCCTTGATGCCAACAATATTCTCGATCTCCGCGAGACGGAGAACTGTCGCAGGCTCCAGGTTCACGGCAGTGCGCGAAGGGATGTTGTAGAGCAGCACAGGAAGAGGTACCGCCTCAGCAATCGCGCGGAAGTGCTGGTACTGGCCCTCCTGGCTGGGCCGGTTGTAGTACGGGTTTGCGGTAAGGATGCCGGTAAGGCCGGGGACCTGCGCCAGCTTCTTGGCGCGCGCAACAGCTTCGGCGGTCGCATTGTGCGTGCAACCCGCGAAGACAGGCACGCGGCCAGCGGCGGTTGCGCAGACGATCTCCGCCACACGCAGCGTCTCAGCCTCGGTCAGCGTCGAGGCCTCACCGGTAGACCCGCATGGCACCAGGAAGTCAATACCCGACTCAATCTGCCACTCGACCAGGCGAGTGAGCGCAGCCTTGTCCACCGCGCCGTCCGCGCGGAATGGAGTGACCAGCGCCGTTCCACATCCAGAGAGTTTCATCACGAATTTCCAGTTTACCGCGTCTGCCCGGGTGGCGGCGCGGTGTCCGCTGTGGATGCGCCGCTCACCTGCGCACTCTTGAGCAACGGGCCGCATACCTCCTCCGCAGGGATCGACCTGGGCGGCAGCAGCCACATCACAGAAACAATTGAGATCAGCGCCAGTGAAGCGGCCGGATGCCAATACGCTGCCGGAATGGCAGCAAGGTAAAGCCCGACCGACGCGGCCTGCTTGCCCCAGCTGGCGTGCGTCGGCGCCGTGCTCTGCCTGCGCACCTGCACCCAGAGCAGGTTGTAGCTAACGCCGGGCAGGATGCTGGTGGCCGCGTAGAGCGCAGCGGTAAAGTGCGTTAGCCCACGCGTGCCAATCCATTCCGTAGCAAAGGGAAAGAGTGAGAGGCAGAAGAGAAAGATGAGGTTCGCCCAGAGCGCACCATGGCTGACCGATTCCGCCTCATCGATCAGGTAGTGGTGGTTGACCCAATAGATGCCAATTTGCACGAAGGTGAGCAAGTAGAGAAAGACCACTGGAAAGACCTCGCGCAGTCCGGCAAGGCCATCTTGTGCCGGCACCTTCAGCTCCAGCACAAGGATGGTGATGATGACGGCGATAACGCCGTCGGAAAAGGCCTCCAGGCGCGCCGGGCTCAGGCTTTCGCGACTCACACCGCTAACCTAGCACGGTAGATCAACGAACTGCTGCGGCATAAGTGCTAAATATGCCTAGCGCACCACGCGGAAGGTGCGCGACCAGCGAGTCTGATCAAAGATGTGCAGCAGGATGTGACCGATGAAGCTGACGCGTTCGCCAATGGATGTCTTGTACATCTGGTCCTTCGGCGTCTCAAACGACCAGTAGATGAACAGCGGCCGGCCTACGATGTTCTCGCGCGGCACAAAACCCCAGTAGCGGCTGTCCAACGACTGCGTGCGGTTGTCGCCCATCATGAAGTAGCTGTTGGGCGGGACAACGAGTTCGCCGTTCTGGACGTGGTTTGGCAGGTCGACGGACCATGTCGCGGCATTATTCGCGCTGGCCTCCTGCTCAATCCCGGCAAGATCGGCGGGGAAATCATCGCGATAGGGCGTATAAGCATCCTGCGGATCATCATCGCTGCGCGGCATCTGCGCGTAGGGCTGCTCCTGTGCGACACCGTTGATGTAGACCACCCCAGCCTGCAGATGAATGTGATCACCCGGCATACCGATCAGGCGTTTGACCAGGTAAAGGTCGGGCGTCTCCGGGTGCGGCTTGAGGAAGACGATGATGTCGCCGCGCTGCGGCTCGCGATAGTGGGTCAGCGGAAACCAGTGGCTGGGCGGAGCCAGCGAGACGCGATCAACCAGAACGTGGTCGCCGATGAGCAGCGTCTTCTCCATGGAGGCTGAGGGAATCTCGAAGTTCTGGAAGATGAAGGTCATGACGAACAGACCGACCGCCAGCACGGTGCAGATGGAGGAGAGCGACTCGAGCGCGGTCTCGGAGTCGTCCTGTTTTGGCGCGGTCTTCCCTTCGTCCGCTGCGGTCTTCTGGCCGGAGCGGGCTGCGGATTTCGGCTCTGCACTTTCAGCTGTGGTGGAGGCAGTCAGGTCAGGCAAAATTCAGTTCTCCGCGCAGGCTTGCAAGGCGCAGAGCCAGTGTATCGCGCCATACGGCGGATGGGTGTCGGCCTGAGCTAGATCTAGCGCACCGGGTGGGCGGACGGACGTGGCTCGCGGCCATCCACAGCATTGCGAAAGTAAATGCCTGCAACGCAGTATTCGGAATCGACGCGGCGCTTGTGCTCAGCGTGCGGACCAGGCCCGCCTGGCTTGTGATTGCGGTAAAGCTTGACCTCGCCGAAACAGTCCTTGCAGCGAAACTCCGAATCGTCATCGATCAGCGCATCGCCGACCTTCTTGATCTTCCAGAATGACTCGTACCCACCGGCCGCGCGCACGCGTCTGCGCTTTACCTCACACTCGTACAGTTTGGTCTCGCGTTCTGCTGCCATGTTGTCCCTCTTCCCGTACGTGATGGATCGTGGAGGTGCGTGTGCGACTAGTGATTTACTGCGTGCCGCCGACAGTCATCTTGTCCAGCCGGATTGTGGGCATGCCTACGCCGACCGGCACACTCTGGCCGCTCTTGCCGCAGGTACCGATGCCTTCGTCCAGCGCCAGGTCATTCCCCACCATGGACACATACTTCAGCGCCTCGGGACCGTTGCCAATCAACGTCGCACCCTTCACCGGTCGCGTCACCTTGCCGTCCTCGATCAGGTAGGCCTCGCTGGCCGAAAAGACGAACTTGCCGTTGGTGATGTCCACCTGGCCGCCACCAAAGTTGACCGCGTAGAGCCCGCGCGGCACGGACTTGATGATGTCCTCCGGTACGTCGGTTCCGTTCAGCATGTACGTGTTGGTCATGCGCGGCATGGGGATGTGGTGGTAGCTTTCCCGCCGGCCAGAGCCGGTGTTGGGCATGTTCATCAGCCGCGAGGAGAGCTTGTCTGAGAGATAGCCCTTCAGCACACCGTTCTCAATCAGCACCGTCTCCTGTGTCGGATTACCCTCGTCGTCGAGATTGATCGACCCGCGGCGGTTGGGCATGCGCCCGTTGTCCACGACCGTCACCTTCTCGCTCGCCACCTTTTGCCCGATCAGTCCGGCAAACGCTGAGGTCTTTTTGCGGTTGAAGTCAGCTTCGAGACCATGCCCGACCGCCTCATGCAGCAGAACGCCCGGCCAACCGGGACCAAGCACGACCGGCATCTCGCCCGCAGGGGCAGCAACTGCATTCAGCTGCAGGATGGCCGTCCGCGCGGCCTCGCGCGCATAGTGCTCCGGCGAATGCGCGCCTTCGAAGAAGTCCAGCGTCACACGACCACCGCCGCCGGACGTACCCCGCGCTGTGGAGCCAGCGCCGTTGTCGCCGGCAGCGTCTTTAGCAATAACAAAAACATTCAGACGCGCCAGCGGCTGCGTGTCCGAGGCAAATGTACCGTCGCTGGCCGCGACCAGGATGCGGCGCAGCTCATCGGAGAAGCCGGCGCGTACCTGGATGATGCGTGGATCATAGGCCCGTGCGGCCTTATCAGCGCGCTGGATCAGTTCGAGCTTGGCGGCAATCTCTGCATCGGCTGCGGCACCGGTAATGGGATAGAGGCTTTGCTCGGAATCCGGTTGGCGCAAGCCATGCATCGGCTGCTTCGCAGGACCGTTCGCGATCAACGCCGCCGTGCGCGCCGCGCGCAGCAGCCGATCAGAAGAGAGATCGTCGGTATAGGCGTAGCCGGTGCGTTCGCCCGAAAGCACGCGCACGCCGCAGCCCACGCTGATGCCTTGCGAGGCAGTCTTCACCATCGACTCATCAATGCCGAGCGAGGTGGAGGTCACAGACTCGAAATAGAGATCGGCGTAATCGCCGCCGGCCGAGAGCGCCTCGCCGAGGCAGCGTTCAATCAGCCGCTCAGAAATACCAAGTTTGTCGAAGAAGTAGCGTTTGTGGTCGGGCGCTGCGGAATCAAGGGTCACACAACCATTCTAGGCCGCGGCCGCATGCGGGTAAATGCGTCACTCCGCGTCGGGTTACGCTGAAGTACATGAAGGCCCGCCCGCTCTGGCTGTCGATGTTGCTGGTTGTTCTCACCATCGCAGCAGGGCTCACCCTGCGCATGGCTCCGCTGGGGCTGCCGCAGTTTGTCGTGAAGTACGGCGGCTCTACCATGTGGGCGCTGATGATCTATTGGCTGGCAACTACTCTGCTGCCTGCCGTTCGGATTCCGACGGCAGCACTCGCGGCAGGCATGATCGCCATGGCAGTGGAGTTCTTCAAGCTGTATCGCTCGCCTGGAGTCGATGCTTTCCGCGCAACCCTGGCAGGAACACTGCTGCTTGGCAGATATTTCTCATTCAAAGACATCGTCGCGTATTGGATTGCGATCGCCGCCGGCGCAGTGGCCGATGCCCGCCTGCGCGGGTAGCGGCTTTCATTGAGCCGAAATTATGCGTCACAAGCCGCCCAGCAGCAGTGGACCTTACCAGCCCATTCGCTCGCGCAGCTTCACGATGTGAGCAACATGGTGGCGCGAGTGCCACGCATAGAGCAACGTCATAAACTCCACCGCCATCGGACCTCGTACGGCATGATGAAAGGCCACGCGCTGCCACTGGTCTTCGTCGAGGGACTCGAGCAACATCACCCAGCGCGCGTGCAGATTGGTGAGCAGCCCCAGAGACCACGCGACCGGGGCCGCCGAATCGTGCAGGACCGACCAGCCCTTCTCGTTGTACTCAAACGCAGTCGGGTTTTCCGTAGTCAACCCCATCCGCAGCCGCACAAAGGCGACCATGTGGCTGTCGGCGACGTGGTGCACCACCTGCCGCACCGTCCAGCCTCCTTCGCGGTACGGCGTGTCGAGCTGCTCGTGATCCAGTCCGTCTAGGGCAGCGGCAAGACGCGCCGGCAGCTCCGCCAGCGATGCAATCGCGGCCAGCCGGTCCTGCGGCGAGATCGTCTCCGGCCGCTGAAATTTTCCGATTGGGTATCGCAAGTCCGCCGATTCCACCACTGCTTCTGCGCCCATGAACGTCCTCCCTGCAAAATCCAACAAGGTTGATAGTGTGAAAATGGTCTCTGTAAGGCTTGCCTGCAAGGTAGCACAGCGAGAAGTAGCTCTTCAAAAGAACGAGCTAGTCGAATCAGGCTCGCCGCCCCATCGAATCCCTATGCGTATCCACCAAACTCTTCGCGCTGTCGCCGCCGCTGCGCTTGCCTGCTGTCTGGCCGGCCGGGGTTTGGCGCAGACCGGCCAAACTCCGCGCAACTACGCCGGCTTCGACGCCAACGAATATCCCGGTGACGACCAGCTCGCGACGCTGCACCAGAAGTTCGCCTTCACCGGCTACTGGCTGAACAATCCACCCGGCGCAACCTCCAACCCCTGGGCAGGAAAGCGCGACGCGCTACTGCGCGCTGGCTTTGGATTTCTCGTCATCTTCAACGGCCGTCTGGACAGAGAGATAGTCGCCGCTCAGAAGACCGGCAAGCCGCCTGCCACATTCGCCCGCCAGGACGCCGCCGCCGCCGTTGCCGCGGCGCGACGCGACGGCTTTCCTGCCGGCACCATCCTCTTTCTCGACCAGGAAGAAGGCGGCCGCATGCTGCCGGAGCAAGCTACGTACCTTCTCGGCTGGACGGAAGCCGTCGCGGCAACCGGCTATAAGCCCGGCGTCTATGCCAGCGGCAAGCCCGTGCCTGATGAGGACGAGAGCGGCCGCAAGATCACCATCACAACGATCCAAGACATCCGCGCACAGGTTGCAGCAAAGCATCTGCATCCCGTTGCTTTCTGGGTGTACCAGGACGCCTGCCCTCCCGCGCCCGGCTGCGTCGCCGACCCGGCGAAACTGCCAGCGCCGGATTTAAGTGGCACGCTTGGCACAGCCGCATGGCAGTTTGCCCAGTCGCCGCAGGAGAAGGACATTACCAAAGCCTGTTCGGCAACCTACAGTCGCGACGGAAGCTGTTACCAGCCCGGCGCACCGCCTGCACTGGCGCACTACCGGCTGGACCTGAGCGTCTCCAGCTCAGCCGATCCATCCCATGGCCGCTGATTTTTGCAACGAATGGCCCGCTACTGGCAGGCAACACACATCTCAGCCAGTAGCAGCGGCTGGTTGACATGCCTAGCGGGCAGCCGTCCAAAGGGGAGTGGGGATGCAAAGCGATAGCAACGCAGGTTTGATAGAGACCGAGGCCATAATCGTCGGAGGTGGTCCGGCCGGCCTTGCAGCGGCGATTGCGTTGCGCCAGCGAGGGATCGACTGTGTCGTCGTCGAGGCCCGCGCACCGGGGATCGACAAAGCCTGCGGCGAAGGCCTGATGCCGGATTCACAGGCGGTGCTCGCCCAGCTGGGCATCAACCTGAACGCAGCGGACGGCCAGCCTTTCAGCGGAATCCGCTTCACCAATGCAGAGCATAGTGTGGCGGCAGATTTCACCAACGGCTTCGGTCTTGGCGTTCGCAGGCCGCATCTGCATGCTTTGCTGGCTGCGCGAGCAACCGAGCTTGGCGCAAGCCTGATGTGGGAGAGCCACCTGAAGCTTCAAGTTTTCCTTGAGGCGAAATCCAGATATGCGAACGGCCAGCCATCGCTTGCGACGGTGAACGGTAAGGTGCTTCGCTACCGCTGGCTGATTGGCGCCGACGGACAGGCATCTACCGTGCGCCGGTGGGCGGGACTGGATCGCACGAAAAAGCGGTCGCTTCGCTATGGCTTCCGCACGCATTACCGCGTTGACGTAGAGAACGATTTTGATCGGGTTGAGGTGCACTGGGCACCTGGCGGTCAGCTCTACCTCACACCAGTCGCTCCAGACTGCGTCTGCGTGGTGTATCTCTCGCGCGATCCACGGCGCGGCAAGACGGATGTGCTCGCAGATTTCCCCGAGGTCGCGCGTCGTCTCCATGGGCCGTACGGCATGGAAGTGGTCTCGCGACAGCGCGGCGCCGTCTCGGCCACCTGCCGGCTGCGCAGTGTCGCAACCGGCCATGTTGCCCTCATCGGCGACGCCTCCGGTTCTGTAGATTCCATCACTGGCGAAGGCCTCGCCGTCAGCTTTCGCCAGGCGCAGGCGCTGGCCGATGCCATCGCGGAGGGATCGCTCGCACCGTACGAGCGCGCGCACCGCGAGATTGCCCGGCTGCCGCATGCCATGGGCGCTCTAATGCTCGCGCTCGACCGCTGGCCGCGCATGGAGGCCCGGGCGATGGCTGCGCTCGCCGCCACACCTGCGCTCTTTTCGCAGCTGCTCCAGGCGCATACCGGCGCGGCCTCACTTGCCTCCGTGCTGCTACGCTACGGCCCTCGCTTCGTCTGGGAGTTTCTGACGGCCGGAATGATCGAACAACAAAGTGAATCTGAACTTGTCTCGACGATGTCAACGATGTAAAAGGTCAGTTACCCGAGGGCATCCAGCGACCGGATTGTGCCGTCTCTCCGTCTGTTCAACATGATGCCTATACCACGCTCAATCCGATTGCTCGCACTCGCCACTGCGCTTCTGTTGACCAAACCAGTGTTCGGACAGGCGGCCACGCCTATCCAGGTGACGCTTGTGCCTGCCCAGACATCGATACACTGGACGCTTGGCGCCACGCTGCATACGGTCCACGGCACCTTCAAGCTAACCAGCGGCAGTATCCGTGTCGATCCAGCCACGGGCGAGGCCTCCGGTATTGTCGTCATCGATGCCGCCAGCGGCGAGAGCGGTGACGGCTCCCGCGACCGGCGTATGCATGGTGAAGTGCTTGAGAGCGGTGCCTACCCAGAGATCTCATTCCGCCCCACGCATGTGTCCGGCCCAATCAATTTTTCGAGTGGCGGCGACGTCACGGTCGACGGCATCTTTCGCCTGCACGGCGCCGACCATCCTTTGCAGCTGACCGTCCACCTTCGGCCTGAGGGAGCTACGGCGAAACTCTCCACGCGCTTCAGCATTCCCTTTGTGGCCTGGGGTCTCAAGGATCCCAGCACCTTCGTGTTCCGCACCGAGAAGCAGGTCACGCTCGATGTTGAAGCGAGCTTTATGCCGGAGCCGGACCATTCCGCAGCAAAGCCCATCCTGCATCCGGGCGAGGTCCACACAACGCGGTAGCGCGGCGGAACCTAACTCCACAGCTAGACTGGATCACGGGAGTTTTTCTTTGCGGCTTCGTCACAGTATTCCGATTGGACTTGCCTGGATCACAGCGGTCCTGCTGTATTGTGCGCATGCGCAGGGCGCGACCCCGGCCCTGGCCGCGGAGGAATCCGCCAGCCAGACTCCCACCATCACGACTCAGTCCACCCTGGTGCTTGTCCCGGCGCTGGTGCATGACAAGTCCGGACAACTGGTCTTCAATCTGAAGGCTGAAGACTTTGCACTCACCGACGATGGCGTGCCGGAGAAGCTGCGGCTGGAGGCGGACTCCGGCAGCGAGCCCTTGGCGCTGGTGGTCTGCATTGAAGGTGGCGGCGAGGCCGTGGCCAAGATCGACCACTTCGCCCCACTCGTTGCCATGCTGGAGGCTGTGGCCGGCGGTGTCCCGCATAAGATCGCCGTGGTCGGGTTTGACTCGTCACCGGTGCTTGTCACGGATTTCACCAGCAACAATGAAACCGCCGAACAGGCGATCAAAGCCCTGATCCAGGACAACAATGGCGATGGCAAAGGCGCGATTCTGGACTCGCTCTCCTTCTCGCTCGATCTGCTGCGCAAACAACCGCCCACGTACCGCCGTGCCATTTTGTTGCTCTCAGAGACGCATGACAGCGGCAGCCATATCGCCATCGATGATGCGATGCGCAATCTCAGCGATTCCAACACTGCGATCTACTCGATCGCGTTCTCCTCGACCGTCGCCCAGGCCAAGCATGAGGCCGCAAAGATCAGCCAGGCGGACACTCCGGGGCCGGCGCACGGCTGCTTCAGCCGTAATCCCAACGACCCCAACGTCGACCGAACCAAGAGTGCGGCGCAACAAGACCTCGACTGTCTGGATCTACTCGCTCCGCCGCTGGCCCTCGCTCGAGCGGCATTCGTAGCGGTGCGCGGCAGCCTGCAGCAGAACATCCCGCAAACAGCAGCGCGCCTTACCGGCGGTGAGTACTTCACACTCGGCAATCAGAAGCAGTTTGAGCGCGATCTGCTGGCCATCTCCAACCACATCTCCAATCGATACGTCCTCAGCTTCCAGCCGACTGTGCCGCGCGTGGGCTATCACGTGCTGAAACTCTCCATGCCCAGTTACGCCCACCTTCAGGTCTCTGGCCGTACAGGGTATTGGGCCGAACCGGCTGTTCAGCCTCCCTCAACACGGTAGTAATCCGGATCGGTCACTCTCCCCGCAGGCACCGGAGTTGTATGCAGAATTCCCGTTTCTGCAACTTGTGTGACACCTGTGTCCCGAAACAGGGAATTCCACACGATTCCTGCCGATGAAAGCATCAGGATGCAAGCTT
>Ga0105249_10004335_pt1 | contig 12272 bp, 6 predicted proteins | sample KBSS44metaG_FD_81522 | JGI IMG/M metagenome (GOLD analysis project Ga0105249, IMG submission 81522) | Switchgrass rhizosphere microbial communities from Kellogg Biological Station, Michigan, USA - KBS S4-4 metaG | ecosystem: Host-associated > Plants > Roots > Rhizosphere > Soil | place... | reverse complement strand
TATACTGATAAAATACAGGCTTTACCTTGGTTTAGCCTTGTTGGCAGTTGGTGGTTATGTAAATTATTCCGCCAGCTTCTGGCCTGCATTTCCTCTTTATTTGGTTGGTGTTATTTTAATTGCCGGTCATTTTTTCTTTGGCCCTCTCCGATTGATACAAGAGTGTATGGAGAATGGTGATATGGAAGGAGCCGAAAAAATTTTACACTCAATAAAATTCCCCAATCTTTTATTTAAACCGATTCGTTCTGTGTACTACACATTGCGTGGAAATATGGCAATGATCAAACAGGATTTTGAAACTGCAGAACGGGATATCAAAAAAGGAACTGCATTAATGAGCGGTGGCGGTATGATGCAGGATCAATTAAAACAAGCCGAGGGTGCTAATAAATTACAATTGGGAATGCTTGCCATGCAGAAAAATGATCTGAGGGGAGCAGAAAGTTATATCCGTGCAGCTATTCGTGCAGGTCTTCCTGATAAAGAAAATGAAGCAGCTGCTTACTTACAGATGTGCAGCCTCATGATGAATAAAAGAGAGTTTCGTGCGGCAAAAGATTTTTTCAGAAAAGCAAAAGCATTAAAACCAACTACTCCCCAGATCGTCGATCAGATAAAACAAATCGAAAAGTACATTACGAGAATGCCGGGATAAATTTTTACAAATAAAAAAAGCGGGCAATTAAAACTGCCCGCTTTTTTTATTTTATACCGATCGCTTAATTTAATTTTTCAAGATGCATTTCAAGCTGTTTATCTTTTTTGAAATATTCGATGATCAATACCTGTCCCAATTTAGCAGGTAATACCCACGAACGGGAAGCATTTGACTTGGTATTTATCCTGTCTGTTGTGATCTTACCCTCGTTATAGCTTATTGAATTAAATGTACTGCCTTTATAATCTTTTCCGCGAACATAGTCACTGTAACAAACTGTAAAGGAAGACAGATCTTTATTGATTTGGGTATAAGAATAATCGAATTCGCCATAATAATATTTTATCATTTTGGCTATTAATGGTCCGCTTACAAAATCGTATCCGCTTTGCAGTTCAACACTGTTTGAATTCTTATCATAGATCTTAGCTTCTTTCACATTAAAATCTTTATCAAATTTTATCATCATCATATCCGTTACTTTGACCTTAATAGTGCTGATATTCGAATTACGGGTTAACAAAGTAGCGGCTATTCCCAATGCGCTGGCCACTTTCTTATATCCTTCACCAATTGCGTAAATACTGCCATCCGATGTTTGGACCATATTGTGCAGGAACATGTAACCAAAGTCGGTAATTTTTCCTTTTGAATTTACATCGAGGAATTTTCCAAGTTCCAGGTCCCATGAATTATATTTCTCACCTAATATTTTTCCTTTTTCATCAATTCCCCAAAAAGCAAAACCTTTTGATTTATCCTTTGCAATATTATCATTCAAGTCAAAATATTCACCATAGATATAAGCTTTCCCGTCATTTAACACCGAAAGGCTGGCCGGGTAAAACCTGTATTTTGCATCCGTTGGTTTTTCAAATACCTGTTTACCGGTTTCAAGGTCAAGACCGATAATGTATGAATCAGGTTTTTGATCAAATGCCCCACTGAAACGCAGGACTTCAAAGTAAACGGTACCATTAAAATAGCCAAGGTAATCACCTGAGAACTTTTTGCCTCCTTCAGTGGGCGTAAATGTCCATTGCTTTTTCTTTTCAGTTGAGAAATAATCTACCTGGAAAGTATAATCCTTATCCTCCCGGCTCGGCATATTGGAAATAAAGCCTCTTCCATCAATTGGATAAAGACCCTTGTATGTTTTTTCATCATCATTCACCGCGAGATAGGTAGATTCAAGATATCTTTTCTCCTTCTTGGTTAATTGCCTGGTATAAGAGTAAGATTTCTTCTTTCCATCGGCCCCGTAAATTTGATATTCAAATGTTTTGGCATCACTGTTGTAAAAAAGAAATATAAGATCGGTTCCATTGAATGAAGATTCAAGGATGCTTATATCCTTTGAATCCTGGAATTTTATTTCTTTAAGAACCTTTAAATTGTTATCGAAAATACTAAGTGTATATTCATTGGTGTTTTTATCAATCTTGTCAGTAACATTAAAGAAATAATATCCTTTTACATCTGTTCCTTCTTTAATTGCATCAGATGACCGGTGACTTGTTTTCCTGATATTTTGAAACGTGTAAGTTTGAGCATAACTGGCCGTTGCAATGGTCATAATTACAACAGCTAATAATAGTTTTTTCATGCGGTTTGTTTTTTATATAAATTATTGTGTTTTGAATTTTCTTGCTTTGGAATACTCTTCTTCAAATCCTTCATAACCGGTCATAAGCACCTGGTAATAGCGACAGAAAAAATTATTCAAATCTGCGATCTCATTCAATCTTATCTTATCAAACATACGCAACAACAAATTGTAATCAGCCGCGTATTCTCTTCCTTCTTTGCCTACTATCATTCCCAGCCGGTGATCTTTTTGACTTTCATAAGCCAGGTTAAGACCTCTTGCAATAGAGTAAATTGCAAACTGCAGGTTTTCTTTATCCTGGAGCATCAACAGGCAGTAATATAAATTACGGGAAAGGTTCTTGTCTCTGTATAGCTGCTCAGTCATCTCAACCAAAAAATCTTTTTTCAATTGATTAAAATAAGGCTCATTTACAATAAATATTTTACCGGCTTCAACAGCACGAATAGAATCAGTCAAAAAAGCAATGCGATTTTCACAATCAGGGTGTGTCTTCAAAGAATCTTTTTCTTTTTGCGCTAAGGGTGAATCATCATTTCCCATCTGGCCGAATATCATGGATTCTTTCTGGATCCATTTTTTTTTAAATGGATAATCATCAAAATTAAATACCTGCTCCAGGACAAGAGGCTTGGAAAAATTTGATTCGTCTATTTTATCCAATAATCGCAAACAGGTAAGTATTCCATTACAATCATAACCGGTTCTTTTCATGAATGCAAAAGCATATCGATCTGCTTCTGCTTCATTGTCCCGGCTATGACGGCGAAAGCCGTAAGAGACCAGGCTAACAAGACTATCAAGTTGTTTGCCTGCATTGTATTCCTGTTTTGAAATTCTTTTCATTTCAGCTTTGAAAGCTGCGCTGTTGAGCGCTTCCACATTCTTCCTGATAGCCTTATTACTATGATCTAAATAAAAATGTGCAAGTTCATGACATAAAACAAAAACAAGCTCTGCCTCATTATTAAGATTGATCATTAGCCCTGCATTAACGGCCAGCGTGCCTTCGCCCATACTGTATGCATTGGGCCACCAGTCGCGGGAAAACACCAACCGCACCTGTAATGTTTTTAATTCCGGATTTACATCCGTGATCTTTTTTAGTATAGACTGAAGATATTGATGCGCTACAGGATCGGTTACAGCCCGGTTGCTTTGCAATAAGCCTGAGACTTCCTTAAAACGGCTTTCATAAATATATTTATAATCATCCTTAAACTCCTTGTCCAATGAACTGATCAGTTTTTTTTGTTGATCGGATGCTTCTTTAAAATAGGATGTCTTTAATAAGCTATCATCATGCTGAAATTTATAGACTGGCTTTTGCTGGTTGTAAGCGCACAAATGCGGTGCTAAAAAAAGGAGGATCAAAATAAGTTTGAGTCCCGTATTTATGGTGGGCTTGGTCATGTGGCGCTCAAAAATAATTAAGGAATATTTCATATCAAATGCTTGTGCTGAATAAGTTTTCCGGCATGCGGATTTATGATCTAAATTCGTTGGTTCAGAATTAAATAAAAGGCTTCATGTCAATTAATAAGAAAATTTTGCATCAGCGTTTTTTAGAGCAATATGAACAGCTCAATGAGCGGCAGCGTAAAGCAGTTGACACGATTGACGGCCCGGTAATGGTGATTGCAGGACCCGGAACAGGAAAAACTCAAATCCTGGCCAGCCGAATCGGCAAAATTTTACTGGATACCGATGTTACACCCGATAATATTCTTTGCCTCACTTATACAGACGCCGGCGTGGTTGCTATGCGTAAACGCTTATTAAATTTTATCGGACCCGATGCTTACAAAGTGAATATTTATACATTCCATGCATTTTGTAATGATGTGATCCAGGAAAATCTGTCCCTTTTTGAGAAAACATCATTAGACCCCGTTTCCGAATTAGAGCAGATCGAATTTTTTAAAGAACTGATCGATTCGTTTCCTAAAAATCATTTGCTTAAACGTTACAGGGGCGATGTTTATTTTGAGATCACTAACCTGCGGCACTTATTCAGCACTATGAAAAGAGAGGGGTGGAAACCTTCATTTATCATTCAAAAAATTGATGAATATCTCAGGGACCTGCCGAACCGGGATGAATTTATTTATAAAAGAAAATTTAAAGAGTTTAATACCGGTGATCTGAAGAAGGATAAAATAGAAGAGGAAACGGAGCGAATGGAAAAGCTCAGGGCTGCAGTGAATGAATTCGATCGTTACCAGCTGCTGATGCGCAATAAGCATCGCTATGATTTTGATGATATGATCAACTGGGTGATCAGGGCATTTGAGGAAAATAAAAATTTGCTGGCCAATTACCAGGAACGGTTTCAATATATACTTGCCGACGAATACCAGGATACCAGCGGCACTCAAAACAGGATCATCGAGTTGCTGATCAACTATTGGGATAAACCAAATGTGTTTGTTGTAGGTGATGATGATCAAAGTATCTTTCGTTTCCAGGGCGCAAACATTGAGAACATGGAACAGTTTGCAAATAGTTATCAAAAAGACCTGCAAACTGTCGTTCTTACACAAAACTATCGTTCAACACAACCGATACTGGATATTTCGAAAACCCTGATCGAAAGAAATGATGAACGCCTGGTAAAAAAACTTTCGGGATTGAGTAAGGAATTGATTTCTTCCCGGGAGTTAATAAAAGACCTGGTGCATACACCTATTATTAAGGAATATGAAACGCAGCGACAGGAAATGATCGATATAACACTGCAGGTACAAAAATTAATTGCGGAAGGCATCATGCCCGGAAGAATTGCTGTTATCTACAAAGAGAATAAATATGGTGAAGAGTTAGCTGAATACCTGCGGCTGAAGAATATTCCCTATTACACAAAAAGAAACATCAATATTCTTGAACTGCCGCTTGCACAAAAGATCATTCTGCAATTAAAATATCTTGCCGCAGAACATGATGTGCCTTATGGCGGGGATGAAATGCTATTTGAATTATTACACGCTGCATGGTTTCAGATTCCGGCTATTGAAATTGCAAAGCTAAGTGTTGAAGCATCTACTACCCGCTTCAGTGAAGCTCCCGTTTCCTTTCGAAAATTATTATATGATAAAAGCAATGCTCCGACAAAAGATCTGTTTACACCAGCAGTGCATGGAAGTTTAAAACGTGCCAGTAATATTCTTGAAGAATTAATTCATGATGTTCCGAATATTACACTGCAGCAATTATTTGAATTCAGTATTCGCAAAACCGGTGTGTTATCCTACATCATGCGATTACCGGATAAACATTTCCAGTTACAGGTGTTGACCGGCTTATTTGATTTTATAAAAGAAGAAACAAGGCGAAAACCTGCATTAAATTTAAAACAATTGATTAGGCTTATCGAATTGATGGAGTCGGAAGACCTGGTTCTTCCATTGATACAGGTAAGCGGCAATGATAAAGGAGTAAATCTTTTAACAACACATGGCTCTAAAGGATTGGAATTCGAATATGTATTTTTTGCAGGATGTAATGCAGGATTTTGGGAAAAGAAAAGAAAACCCGGTGGCGGTTATAAAATGCCGGATACTATTTTCAGCTCGTTACCAAAACAGAATGACCAGGAAGAGTTGCGACGTTTGTTTTATGTGGCATTGACCCGTGCGGAAAAGCATTTATACATTTCTTATAGCCGGTTGAAAAACGACGGTAAAGAGATGGAGCCTTCGATGTTTGTTGCCGAATTACAGGCTGGTCAGCAACTGCCGCTTGAAAAAGTTTATATCACGGACGAGGTATTGAGTGAGTTCTCTATTTTACATTTCGCAGAAACGGCTATTCCTGAAATTGAGAAAACAGAAAAAGACTTTGTTGATAAGCTGCTCGAAAAATTTACAATGAATGTAACAGCGCTGAACAACTATTTACGCTGCCCGCTTGAATTTTATTTTAAGAACCTGGTCCGCATTCCTACCGGCAAATCCGAGGCAACCGAATTCGGTTCATCGGTTCATTTTGCATTGGAACAATTATTTCGCAAGATGCAGGATAGCAAAACAGAAACATTTCCGTCCAAAGAAATCTTTGTAAAGGATTTTGAATGGTATATGCAACGGCACCGGGAATGTTTTACACAAGAACAGTTTGACAGGCGAATGGAATACGGCCGTGAAATATTGAGTAATTATTATGATGAATATATCAATCGTTTCAACAAAATAGTAACGATCGAACGGAATATTCGCACTATTATAACCGGTGTTCCCATAAAAGGAAAGCTGGATAAACTGGAGTTTGACGGCAAATCAGTAAACGTAGTGGACTATAAAACAGGTGATCCCGAAAAAGGAATTGCAAAAATGAAAGGCCCGTCAGAAAAAGAGCCAAATGGTTGTGATTACTGGCGACAAGCCGTTTTCTATAAGATACTTGTTGACAACTATGAAACGAAAGGATGGAAGGTTGTAAGTTCTGAATTTGATTTTATAGAACCCAATAAAAAGAAAAGATACCGGAAAGAAAAAATAATTATACAGCCGCAGGATATTACAACGGTCACGGAGCAAATAAAAATGGTTTGGGAAAAAATCCAGGATCATGATTTTTATACAGGCTGTGGTAAAGAAAATTGTCATTGGTGCAATTTTGTTAAGACCAATGATCTTGCTGTTGCTTTACATGAAGTAGAGGAAGAAGAGAACCAGGATTAACATGATTTTGAAGGATTATTAAGAAATTTAGGAACTGGTATAAGTTGAAACAAGTTAAGTTTGCGGTTTCAACTATGAAGAAATCTTCATTTATAATATCGACGTTCCCCTTACTCCTTTTAATCCTTATCATCCCAAAAATCGTGGTTCTCTCAGGCTGTGCTACTATTGTTCCCCCCGAGGGTGGATTCAGGGATTCACTTCCTCCTGTACTGATAAAAGCAAATCCAAAAGATTCCGCTTTAAATTTCAGAGGCAATAAAATAACTTTTTCATTTGATGAGTTTGTGGAATTGCAGAATGCACAACAAAATCTTATCATCACACCCATTCCGCAAAACAACCCAGCTGTTGAATCCCGGCTGAATACGGTAACGGTAAAACTGAAAGATTCATTAGAAACCAATACAACTTATACGATCAATTTCGGCGATGCCATCCAGGATATCAATGAAAAAAATGTATTGAAGAATTTCACCTATCGTTTCTCAACAGGTCCGGCTATGGATTCATTAAGACTTTCCGGTAAAGTTATTTTGGCTGAAACCGGGAAACCAGATACAACATTAATAGTAATGCTGCATAAAAACGGCAAAGATTCGGCGGTGATGAGTGAGAAGCCGCGTTATATTACCCGGCTAAACCAAAAAGGAGAATTTACTTTTCAAAGCCTTCCGGCTGCCACCTATTATATATATGCTGTAGCTGCTCAGGGTGGCTCTTACAACTATTTTGGCCGTGATCAGCTTTTTGCGTTTGCTAACGAACCGGTGATGACCCAACAACAAAATGATTCAATTATTTTATATGCGTTTGCTGAAAAAAAGGAGGAAATAAAAAAAACTACAACAGCTCCGCCCGTAGGAGGAGCTGGTCGCAAATTGGCGGGTGCTTCGGGTGCTGACAAACGTTTAAAATATCAAACATCGTTAAAAGATAATAAGCAGGACCTGCTAGAAAATTTTAGTTTCAAATTTGAAACACCGCTGAAATATTTTGATTCAACAAAAATTTATTTTTCAACGGATACCGGTTATATCGCTGTCACTGATCCTTTCCATTGGATGATCGATTCAACAAAAACAAAAGCAGAGTTGATAACAGCATGGAAGGAAAACACAATTTATAATTTAATATTTGACACCGATTTCGCAGAAGATACCATGGGTCGCCGGGTACTAAAAAAAGATACGATCAATTTTTCTACAAGGCAAAAAGGGTCTTATGGTGAATTGAAAATTAATTTTAAAAATATCGACTTTGCAAAAAGTCCCGTATTGCAATTTGTTCAGAATAATACTGTTGTTCTTGCCGCACCATTGACCACGAGTCAATATGCAAGCTCTCTTTTTAACCCGGGGGATTATGAATTAAGGATCTTATTTGACGAAAACAAAAATGGTGTTTGGGATCCGGGTGAATTTTTTGGCAAAAGAAAACAACCTGAACTGGTAAAACCTATTGAAAGGCGGCTGACTATCAAACCCAATTGGCAGAATGAGTTTGATATAACGTTGTGAATGGTCAATTGTCAATTATTCAACGTCAATCACAGTAAGCCTTTTCACAATTCACCATTCACTATCTTTGTCCCATGCAATTTTCCTCTTCTCTTCTTGAAAACGCGGTGAACGAATTTGCCAAACTTCCGGGTATTGGTAAAAAGACTGCTTTGCGGCTTGTATTGCATTTACTCCGGCAGCAGGAACTTGAAGTGTCGCAATTCAGCGAAATAATCGCCAGGATGCGGAGTGAAATAAAATTTTGCCAGCGTTGTTTCAATGTATCGGATGGTGATATCTGTTCCATTTGTTCCAATAGTATGCGTAAGCAGGAGATCATTTGTGTGGTAGAAAACATACGAGATGTGATCGCCATTGAAAGCACTCAACAATATAGCGGCACGTATCATGTATTGGGTGGTATCATTTCGCCATTGGATGGCATAGGTCCCGATCAGCTGAATATTGAATCTCTTGTTCACCGCATTCAAAAAGAAAAAACAGAAGAGCTCATATTTGCCCTCAATCCAACTATCCAGGGAGACACTACTATCTATTACATACAGAAAAAAATTCAGCCTCCGGGTATTCGTATTACAACCATTGCAAGAGGTATTGCATTTGGCGGGGAGCTGGAATATGCGGATGAAATGACCCTTGCAAGAAGTTTACAAAACCGATTGCCCATAGAGAAATATGTGTCGGGATAAATACTATTGTTTGATGGTTAGGCCATTGCAATCAAACCATTTAACCATCAAACAATCAAGTCATCTCTTTTATAAATTTTGTTCAATTAATTGTCTCCTTTATCTTTGCAGTCCAGGTGGATTTGTTTATTGTTCGGCCTGTTACTTAAAACAGAACTAATAAACGGTACGAAACTCGCTCAATAGTTTCCCAACGTTTATAGTTCACAAATTGACTCAGTATGAAAACGATCCAGGATTGTTTGAAAGAACGCATACTTATTATTGATGGGGCTATGGGTACCATGATACAGCGTTATAAGCTCAGTGAAGCTGACTATCGTGGTGAACGTTTTAAAGACTGGCCTTCGGATATCAAAGGGAATAATGACTTACTCTGTCTTACACAACCACAGATCATTAAGGAAATACACAAGCAATACCTGGAAGCAGGTGCTGATATCCTTGAAACAAATACATTCAATGCGCAAAAAGTTTCATTAGCTGATTATCATATGGAAGAATTAGCCTATGAAATAAATTTTGCTGCGGCTAAAATCGCCAAAGAAGCGATAAAGGAGTCCGGCAAAACTGCTTGGGTTGCCGGTGCATTCGGTCCGTTGAATAAAACATTATCACTTTCACCGGATGTAAATAATCCCGGTTACAGGGCATTGACCTTTGATGAAGCCGTTGCTGCTTATTACGAACAGGCAAAAGGATTGGTGGAAGGTGACGTTGATCTCATGTTGATTGAAACGATCTTTGATACATTGAATGCAAAGGCGGCAATCTTTGCTGTTAAAAAATATTTCAGAGACAATAAAAAGCCATCTTTACCCATCATGATCAGCGGAACGATCACCGATGCAAGCGGGCGTACATTAAGCGGACAAACATTGGAAGCATTTTATACATCCGTGATGCATGCAAAACCACTAAGTGTTGGATTGAATTGTGCGCTCGGCGCAAAAGAAATGCGTCCGCATATTGAAGAGTTAAGTCAATTGGCTTCCTGTTATGTTTCGGCCTATCCTAACGCCGGTTTACCCAATGCAATGGGTGAATATGATGAGCAACCGGAGGATACGGCGCATTACCTGGAAGATTGGGCCAAAGAAGGATTTGTAAATATTGTGGGTGGTTGCTGCGGCACTACGCCAGATCATATAAAACATATTGCAGAACACGTAAAAAACCTAACGCCAAGAAAATTGCCTGAAGTGCTTGAAGAATTGACGTATTGATTGTATTTTGGCAGCCGAATAACTCTGCATGGCGAAGCTGCTTCTTATACTTTCAATCCTTATTATAATAGTCAATAACTATTCATTTCTGCGCAATTTACTGGCAAAAAAGAATTGATAAATGCCGGAATCTGTTGTTATCAAGCCTTACCTGCGTCTTTCAGGTTTAGAACCGCTTGTCATTCGACCCGAAACAAATTTTGTGAATGTGGGAGAACGGACCAATGTTACGGGTTCGAAGAAATTTGCACGCCTTATCAAAGAAAATAAATATGAAGAAGCGCTGAGTGTAGCCCGCCAGCAAGTGGAAAATGGAGCACAGGTATTGGACGTAAATATGGATGATGCGTTGCTGGAGGGTGTGCAGGCCATGACCACTTTTTTAAATCTTTTACAAAGCGAACCGGATATTGCAAAGATCCCGGTGATGATCGATTCTTCTAAGTTTGAGATCATTGAAGCAGGATTAAAATGTGTACAGGGTAAATGTATTGTGAATTCTATCTCCATGAAGGAAGGAGAAGAAAAATTCATACAACAAGCTGAGACTTGCTTAATGTATGGAGCTTCTGTCATTGTAATGGCATTTGATGAAAAGGGCCAGGCAGATACCAAGCAAAGAAAAGTAGAGATCTGTCATCGTGCTTACAAAATTTTAACGGAGAAAGTCGGTTTCGATCCGCAGGATATCATCTTCGATCCCAACATATTTGCAATTGCAACCGGGCTGGAAGAACATAATAATTATGCGGTTGATTTTATTGAAGCAACAAGAGAGATAAAAAAGCTGATGCCGCTTACGAAAGTAAGTGGTGGTGTAAGCAATCTTTCTTTTTCATTCCGCGGCAATGATCATGTTCGGGAAGCCATGCATGCCGTTTTTCTTTACTATACTATCAAAGCAGGTATGGATATGGGCATTGTAAATGCCGGGCAGTTGGTTGTGTATGATGAAATTGAACCGGAGTTGAGGAAATTATGTGAAGATGTGATCCTGAACAGAAATAATGAAAACAATGAAGCGACCGAAAAATTGATCGCATTTGCAGAGACCGTAAAAGCAAAAGGAAAGGAAGAAGTAAAAGATGAAGCGTGGCGCAATACACCTGTTGAAGAACGATTGAAGCATGCATTGGTAAATGGCATTACTGATTATATTGATGTAGATACTGAAGAGGCAAGAAAAAAATATCCTAAACCATTGGATGTTATTGAAGGCCCTTTAATGAATGGAATGAATGTGGTGGGTGATCTGTTTGGCAGTGGTAAAATGTTTTTACCACAGGTAGTAAAGAGTGCAAGGGTGATGAAGAAAAGTGTGGCGATATTAACCCCCTATATAGAACAGGAAAAAGAAGAGCGGAAAAAGGCACATCTCGCTGCCGGTACAGAAAATAAAGAAGCAGCCGGCGCTGCCAAAGTACTAATGGCAACTGTAAAAGGCGATGTACATGATATTGGGAAAAATATTGTTGGTGTCGTGCTGGGTTGTAACGGCTACGATGTAATTCTTAATCGTAATAATGATAACAATGAAGCAACAGAAAAGCTGATCGCATTTGCTGAAACAGTAAAGGCAAAAGGCAAGGAAATCGTAAAAGATGAAACGTGGAGAACAACATCGGTAGAAGAGCGTCTGAAACATTCATTAGTAAATGGAATTACCGATTATATTGATATTGATACAGAAGAAGCGAGAATGAAATATCCCAAGCCTCTTGAAGTTATAGAAGGCCCCTTGATGGATGGAATGAATGTGGTAGGTGATCTTTTTGGGGCTGGTAAAATGTTTTTACCACAGGTAGTAAAGAGCGCAAGAGTGATGAAAAAATCGGTTGCTATTCTTACTCCTTATATAGAAGCAGAGAAAGAAGTTCGGCGTCTT
>Ga0105249_10004333_pt1 | contig 12274 bp, 10 predicted proteins | sample KBSS44metaG_FD_81522 | JGI IMG/M metagenome (GOLD analysis project Ga0105249, IMG submission 81522) | Switchgrass rhizosphere microbial communities from Kellogg Biological Station, Michigan, USA - KBS S4-4 metaG | ecosystem: Host-associated > Plants > Roots > Rhizosphere > Soil | place... | reverse complement strand
TCCGGGTGTTCGTCATTGACGGTGCAGGAGATCTCGACTTTCTCGAGCGCATCTTCCAGAAACTGCTGCTCAACTTCACATGGTGGCTCAACCGTGAGGATCCGGAGGGCAACAATATCTTCGGCGGCGGCTTCCTGGGCCTCGACAACATCAGTCCCATCGACCGTTCCCACCTACCCCCCGGCGGCAAGCTCGACCAGGCCGACGGAACGGCATGGATGGCCTATTACTCAGTCGCAATGCTCGCCCTGGCCGTGCTCCTTGCCGAGCGCGACAGCGTCTATGAGGACATGGTTGTGAAGTTCCTCGAGCAACTGGTCCTCGTCATGGATGCGCTTGAAGACTCGGGTTGCTATGACCCTAACGACGGATTCTTCTACGACCTGCTCACCGATGCCCTCGGGAACCGGGAGCCGATCAAGGTGCAGACGCTCGTCGGGGTGATTCCCGCCCTGCCTGCCATGACGCTGCCAACTCGAAATACCGATCAAATCCAACGCATGCGGAAGCGGTTTGCTCGCAGGCTGGAAGCGCAGAATCGGCAGATTTTGGATTGGCGGATACGCGGAACCGGCGATAGCCGCCGAGGCCTGGTGTCTATCGTGCCACCGAACCAACTGGCACGGATCTTCGCGACCTTGTTCGACGAGAGCGCATTCTTGTCTCCACATGGGTTGCGCGCCATATCAAAACGTCACTCCACGCCTTATCAGGTCCCCGGTATGCCCGGTGCAACCATCGAATATGAGCCCGCCGAATCTCACACGGCGATGTATGGCGGCAATTCCAACTGGCGTGGACCGATATGGTTCCCGATCAATTACCTGGTCGTCCGCTCACTGCTGCAGTACGACCAGTTCTTTGGGCCTGAATTCACGATCGAATATCCGACCGGATCAGGACGGAAGTTGGCTTTACGTGATGTCGCCGACGATCTCGCCAATCGGCTGATCAGCATCTGGCTTCCGGGCCCGGACGGCCGCCGGCCCGTCTACGGGGGCGTCGAACTTCTGCAGACTGACCCCGCCTGGAAAGACAACCTCTTCTTCAATGAGTACTTTCATGGCGACAACGGAGCCGGACTTGGGGCCACGCATCAGACCGGCTGGACTGCCCTGGTCGCAGACCTGTTACTCGATCCACCCGGTCGGACGCATCGGTTGATCTTCTACGACGACGACCGCGCGACTCCCGACGTGCCGCTCGCCGCAGGCCCAGCCGGTTAGTGCGACGGACCCGGGAGCGGCGCCATGCCATCAGCTTTGAGCAAGATCACCAATCCGTATCTCTACGAGATCAACACTTGGCCGTGGCTGGAGGCGGTCAGCAAGAACGAAAAAACGCCAATCGATCTTGGATCTGTTCCGGACCGGTACTGGGATGAGATCGCCGATCTTGGATTCGATGGCGTCTGGCTGATGGGCGTCTGGCAACGCAGTCCCACTGGCATCGCGATTGCCCTGTCCAACGACAATCTCAGGGCCAGCTTCGAGGCCGCCCTCTCCGATTGGCAACCCTATGACGTTGTGGGATCGCCTTACTGCGTACGTGGCTATGTCGTTGATGATCATTTCGGTGGACGGGACGGGCTCAGGAGTGCGCGGGAGGCTCTTGCGGCGCGGGGTATGGGCCTGATCTTGGATTTCGTACCCAATCACGTGGCTCCTGATCATCGGTGGACGTCCTCGGAGCCGGAGCTGTTCGTGTCGGGCACGGCGGCGGACCTGGAGCGGGATCCGGCGTCGTTCGTTGAGATTGGCGGCCGGGTCCTGGCCAATGGCCGCGACCCCTATTTCCCGGCGTGGCCCGATGTCGTTCAGCTCAATGCCTTTGCTCCCGCCCTGCGCGATGCGGTGACCGAGACGCTGAACGAGATCGCCCAGCAGTGCGACGGGGTCCGTTGCGACATGGCCATGCTCGTCATGAACGACATCTTCGCGCGGACCTGGGGCGATCGGGTCGGGCCCGCGCCGAGCACCGACTATTGGCCTACCGTGATCACGGCGGTCCGGCAAGCACACCCGGGATTCGTGTTCCTGGCCGAGGCCTATTGGGATCTCGAGTGGGCGTTGCAGCAACAGGGCTTCAACTATTGCTATGACAAGCGACTCTACGACCGCATCCTGCAGGGCCCTGCCGAGCAAGTACGCCTCCACCTACTAGCCGACGACGAGTACCAGCACCGCCTCGTACGGTTCATCGAGAACCATGACGAACCGCGCGCTGCATCGGCGTTCGGCGCGACCCGATCGCCGGTTGCTGCCGTCACCGCGCTGACTCAGACCGGTGCGCGGCTGGTCCACAACGGCCAACTCGAAGGAGCATTGACGCATCTGCCGGTGTTCCTCGGCCGCTACCCCACTGAGCCGACAGATGCGGCTCTTCTCGCGTTCTACCGCGCATTTCTCGCGGCCTTGGCCGACCCGACGTTCCGGCAGGGCCATTGGCAATTGTGCGATCGATCTGGGTGGGCCGGGGATGACAGGTACCAGAATCTCCTCGCCTGGTGCTGGGAGGGCGACACGCGTTGGCTGATCATTGTGAATCTCAGTGCTGGCACCGCGGCAGGTCTGGTGCGTACGCCATGGCATGACCTGCGGGGACGGCAGTGGCACCTTGCCGACCCGACGCAGGACCTCGTCTTTCTACGCTCCGGCGACGATCTTGTTGACGGGCTGTTCGTTGAGCTTGATGCCTGGAAGTGGCACATGTTCCGGGTCAATCCCCCAAGCAATGGCTTGCCGAGCTGAGGTGAGGACTCTACGTGGAGACGAGTGGCACTTGCTCTTGCGCTGATGATGGGCTCAGCCGCAGCGCTTCAGCAGGCGCTTGGGTTTCGTGATCGACGGCGTTACCCGCCGCCAGGTTCGCTCGTTACAGATGTAACTTTAGCGTTGTGACAAACATTGCTGAGTCCGAAGCTCGCCATTGGATAGTAGTGCTGGCTCGGCTACCGGCTGAACCTGCGCGCCACCGAATGGCAGTGTGGCGGGAGCTGCGGCGTTCGGGAGCCATCCCGTTGGGGCAGGCGGTATGGGCCATTCCGGACCTGCCCGCAGCGTTGCCGTTGTTGGAGCGGCTGACGGGCCTCGTCGAGGGGGCCAACGGAACCTTGTTGCTGCTGGCCGCGAAGGGCTTCGGCGCAGGAGATGTGTCCCGCCTTGAGCAGTTGTACGCGGCTGCCCGTGAAGAGGAGTGGGCAGAGTTCGCTGCCGACTGCGGCAAATACCTGGCCGAGCTGGACAAAGAAAATCGACTCGGCAAATACACATTGGCTGAGCTCGAAGAAGAAGAACAGAGCCTCGACCGGCTACGCCGTTGGTATCGGGAGCTACGGAGTCGCGATGTGCTCGGGATCACCGCGACCACGGACTCAGCCACATCTCTCAAGCAGTGCGAAGAACGGTTCGAAGCGTACGCGGAGCACGTGTACGCGGCACTCAGCCGTCCCACAGGCTGAATCCTTAGAGACTGGCGTGGGCGCACGCATCGGCGGAAGGCAATGATGTTCAAACCCAAGGACACATTGGACCGGGCCTTCGAGATTGGCATCATCCTCAAGGGCCTCAACGGTCTGGCAGAGCTGGTTGGCGGCCTGCTTTTGCTGTTCGTAAGCGCGGGCGATATCCATCATCTCGCTGCGGCGTTGACGCAGGCTGAGCTGTCCGAGGATCCACACGATTTCATCGCCCGCCACCTACTGCACACAGCCAACGGGCTCACTGGCAGCGCGGTGATCTTCGGCGCCGTGTACTTGTTGGTGCATGGCGCTGTGAAGGTTGTGCTCGTCATCGCGCTACTGCTCAACAAGCTCTGGGCGTATCCGTGCCTGATCATCGTCTTGTTGATCTTCATCGGCTACCAGCTCTATCGAATTGCGCTGGAGCCCAGCGCGGGCCTGATCGCCCTCACAACGTTCGATGCGGTGATCGTGGCATTGACGTGGCGGGAATATCGCCGGCAGCGACGACCACCGAACGACAGATCATCTGGCACGACCCCCGCCACATCGCCCGCGCAGGTAGTGAAGCAGTGAGGGGACCTGCACCTGGACGCCGGCTGGTGGTTTCCGATGCTGTCGCCGCGCCCCTCACGCCTGGCTCTGTAGGGTCGTGGTCGCCTTGGCGCACGGTCGTCGGATTTGGTGTGGTGAGCCTGGCCGCGGACATGGTGTACGAGGGGGCCCGCTCGGTCACTGGTCCATTGCTCGCATCGCTCGGCGCCTCCGCAGTTCTCGTGGGACTGATCAGCGGCGCGGGGGAGGCCACGGCGCTGCTGATGCGCGTGGTCTTCGGATCATGGGCGGACCGCACCAAGAGCTACTGGCGCCTCACGTTCGCCGGCTATGCCCTGACTGCCGTATGCGTACCCGCGCTCGCCATTACGCCATTCCTGGCCGGGGCCGGGCTTGCGCTGGCTTGCGTCCTTATCCTGGGGGAGCGGCTTGGGAAAGCGGTCCGTAGTCCCGCCAAGACGGCACTGCTCGCTCATGCCGCCAGTGCAGTTGGCCTGGGACGCGGCTTCGGCGTCCATCAGGCACTTGATCAGATAGGTGCCGTCGCGGGGCCCGTCCTCGTCGCGGCGGTGGCCGCCGCGGCCGGGACACTCTGGCCGGCGATGGCGGTGCTGATCATTCCGGGCGCGATCTCGATGCTCATCCTGGTTCGGATCTGGCGGAGTATGGGCAACCCTGTCGTGGGCGGGATGGAGCCGGATTCGATCGACACAGCGGCTCACTCGGAACGTCGCGAGTCGCTGCTGTCGAGGTTGCACGGTCGGCTACCGCCAGTGTTCTGGCTGTTCGCGGCTGCTTCGGCAGCAATCAGTGCAGGGCTGGTCACGTTCGCGGTCATCTCCTACCACCTCACCCAAGATCATGTCGTAGGTGTCGCCGTCGTACCGCTGATCTATGCCGCGGCGATGGGTGCGGGATCGCTGGCCGCGCTGGGATCCGGTTGGCTCTTCGATCGCACCAGGGGCGGCGCGCTATTGGGCTTGCCGCTCATCGTGTCCGCCGTGCCAGTCCTCGCGTTCGCCTCGTCGCCACTCGTCGCCATTGCGGGTGCACTGCTCTGGGGCGCAGCGGGAGGCGTACTCGACTCCACCATTAAGGCGTTGGTGGCCGACCTCGTACCCGCGCCCAGACGCGCCACCGCGTACGGGGTGTTCGCCGCCGTGCAAGGCGTAGCGGCTGTCGCCGGTGGAGTGATGGCAGGTGCTCTATACGAGCGATCACTGCCGATCCTCATCGCGGCTGTTGTGGCAACCCAGATCATTGCGCTGATCTTGCTCATCACGACGCTGCGGCGCCGTCAGAAGATTCGAACAGACGTAACATCCGACGCTTCGTGACGGCGAGAGGAAAGATCGCCGTTAGTCCTCGCGGCTGTCACCGTCCTCGAGATGGTCGGGTTCCTCAGTTTGTCGAGTGAGTTCGTCAGACTCCCTAGCGAATGGGCGGCGCCAGCTTGCACCGGGTGGCAGCCCACGTAGCGACGGCCGGTCGGGGTGGGGGAGGGCTGCATGGATGATCGGCGGTAGCTGGGACAGTGGCTTGGTGCGCTCAGCGTCCTTCCACTGTTGCCGAGAACGGGCGCGATCTTCGAGATTCAGTTGGTTCAGCACATGCTCGACCGCGGCGAGGATGGAACCGCGTAGCAGCCACGATGACTTGTTCTCCTGGACGTTGACCATGATCAGTTCGGTCAAGATCGCCTGCGTTTCACGCAGGATCTCCAAGCTCTCATCGAGTGACCGCTCAGCCTCCTCCTCGCGTCCCTCTACCTCGGCGAGGACCAGGCTGCCGAACGCCCGTATGCAATCGGCGATGTCGTGCAGAACGACAGCGAACGCGGCGCGCAGTTCTTCACCGTACGGGTCGTCTGGTCTGTCCTCGGCCGGAACTTCAGAGAGCAAGACCACGAAGAGGGCGCGAGTTGCCAACAGGCAGCTTTCCAACGTGTCGAGCCCGCTCGCCAAGACCGGCTCGATGTCCGTCGTCGCCAGAGCGCGCGGATTGAAGCGACGGCTGTCCTTCAACGAAGCGACGGTGTCGGTGGCAGACGTCAGGCGACGAGCCCCGGCCCGTACTCGATCGAGCCAGCCCTGTACCTGTTCCCGGGTGATGGGACCCTCGGTCAAGGCTTGGCTTGCTGAGTCGAGTGGGGCGGCCGTCGCTTCTGCGACGTCGATCATGGCTCGGCCGGCGCGTCGGGTGGGTAGCGCCGGCGGGTAGATCAGATTGAACGCGACGCCCACTCCGGCACCGATCAACGTGTTGAGCACTCTGATCTCTGCTGCGATGTTCGGATTGGTCACGCCCAGGATCAGCATCGCACTGATCGGTGCCTCCAAGGCCTGCTCGCCCAGACGGAAGATCCTGCCAAGCACCAGCGAGGCGGCGATTGCCAGGCCCAGGCTCCACCAAGTGAGGCCGATCCAAATGGAAAGCAGGGTCGCAACCAGGACGCCGGCCAGCACTGCACCGACCCGAACCGCGCCCATCTTGAGAGTCGAGTATGACGAGGCCTGCATGACCAGCAGAGTCGTGAGCGCTCCGGTCAGGTCAATTGCGCCATTTGTCACGACCAAGGTCAGTAGGTAGGAGACCACGGCCGCCGCAGTCAACCGGAGGATGTTGACCATGGCGGGGCGTAGTCGGCGCGGTACGTCTCGCCACCGGTTTGGTCGCCCTGGCCATGCCAGGTCGGCCAGATATTGCCACCGGATGTAGCGGACTGCCGACTCGATCTTGCTCATTCGGCACCTCTCCGACGTCAGGGTGGATCGTCGGACTTCTTATCATGCTCGACGCCACCTACGTGACTCCTGCCATATAGGGCGCCTGCCAGCAAGCTTGACCATGTCATGAGCCGACGCGAGCATGGCAGTCCTCAGCCGAATGCTCCCAAGGAGCCCCGATGACCGATGCGGCCGTACGCGCCAAGACGAAGGTGCCCCGCGCGTGCTCGGACGTGTTCCGCCTATGGGTGTCGCTTGCGTTGGGCGTTCTGGTCGCACTGGTCTTCGAGATCGTTGTGATCGCGCTCCAAGTCACGGGCGCGCGGGGGCACACCGACGAGCAATTCGAGCTCGAGTTCGGATTCGGAGCGAGACTGGCCACGTGGATTGGGTTCGCGGTCTCCTACCTTGCCTTGGGACTGCACGCCTTCGCCCGCTGTGATCGGGCGGAGCTGGTGCGACGCGTCCTGGCAAAGCCACTACCAGCATCATCTGTCAAGAGATGGTTGCTCGCCGGGGGTGGTGGTACCGGGTGGCCAATCGTGATCGCAGGAATTGCATTTTTTACGATCATCACTGCAGTACTCCGGCGCAGCCAAAGCACGCCTCTTGTGTTGGGGCTCGCTGCCTTCACCGTCGTGACCTGCTGGATGGTGATCACGTTCAGCTTCGCGCTGCAGTATGCGCGCCGTGACATCGAGCAAGGCGGGCTGCAATTCCCCGGGGCGCACCAGCCGGTGTTCACCGACTATAACTACTTGGCCATCGGATGTTCGGCAACATTCGGGACCACGGATACGACTGTGGTTAGCAGCTCGATGCGCCGGATCGTCAGCGTGCACAGCGTGCTTGGACTGCTGATGAATACCGTCGTTGTGGCGGTGCTGCTGTCGATCATCGTCACTAGTTGAGCCACTATCATTTGGGTTGTGATTATTCGCCGATTCGGCTGCGAATCGTTGGGGCGTATAATTCCGTATGAAGATAAAGAGGTTCACTTGCCCGAATTAGCCACCGACTTCCAATCCCTGCCAGAAGAATACCAGCTTGTCATTCGCCTGGCCGAGGAGACTCACAAGATCGCTGTTGCTCCGCTTCAGTTGTTGGTGGGAGGTTGGTCGGGGGCTGTAGTTTATCTTGTCAGTGTCTCGAACAATGAAACCAAACGCGTCGAACATTGCATTCTGAAGCTAGACCGCAAGGGCAACAGCGCCAAGTCGGACGAAGTAACACGGCATAACACCCTGATCAGACAGCCTCACCTATGCTCAGTTCCACAGCGGTCTACTCAATATGTGGCTGAGGAATTACGAAATTGCCCTAGACAACGCCGAAGCTGTATTGGAACTCGCCGAGACCTACGACTTCCACATTTGGAGTGCGGTTGGCTCCTGCCTCCGTGGTGCCGCCTTGGTCAACATTGGGAGGATAGACGAGGGTCTTGCGTTGACCGAACAGGGGCTGAAGGCGTATCGCGGGCTCAAAACCCCTCCAGTCTTTTGGCCACTGCTTCTCCATCTTTGTGCAGGCGCATATGGTTCAGCCTCACAGCCAAAGGATGGGTTACCTATGCTGGATGAGGCCATGGCGGCGGAGAAGTTCAGCACACGTTCGTCTGAAAGCTTAGCGCCGCACTTTTTGAGCCTAAAGGGCGACTTTCTCCTGGCGCTGTCGTCCGATAATGCTGTTGCCGCGGAATCTCTCTATCAAGATGCTTTGAACAGTGCTCGTGAAGTAGGTGCAGCGATGGTTGAACTACAGGCAGCCATGAGATTGAGCCGTCTGTGGCAGAATCAAGGGAAATCCGAGCAAGCGCGAGAATTATTGAACGCGGCGTACTCAAAAATCACTGAAGGCTTCACCACTGCGGACATGAAGGAAGCAAATGCCCTTCTCGCCGCACTATCGTCATGACGCCAAATCCTGACGAAATCGGGGTTGGCGCGACTGGCGAGTTGAGTTTGCGCGTGAGCGTTGCCACGCTGGTGAGGGTTCTTTTCAAGAATCCTAACGATGATGAATTGATGTTGGCTCTGGAACGCAAGGCGACTCTGCGTAGAACAGCAGAGGGCGGAGCGGTTCGAGTGAAATCTCAACCTTTTGGCGGCGCAATACGAATATTTGACTTGGGGACGGTGCACGACCTGGTCGACGGCTTTCATTTGATAGCGAGCGCTCGCGAGCCGAGCAGGACTTCCGCATATTCATCAGACCGTCATCCTGGTCGACGCTCCGGGAGTTCTGTCTACAGCACATTGTTCTTGACGACGATCTCATTCTTGAGACCAGTCCAAGTCGAGAACTGGTCGAAGAATTCGCCGAAACATTAGGCGTTGACTTGAGGCCAGAGCAGTATGTCAGCCAGCCGGTAACAACTATAGTCGAGAATAGGGTGATATCGACCGAAAACATTTATTCGCCAGGAACTCCCACGGTTAGACTCTACCGCATTTACGAAGCCACAATTACAGATTTGTTCTTGCCGCATGCGATACTCAGGCACGGCAACGATTTGTCTCATCAGAGACTATGTGAACTGGCAATTGCAGATGGTCAAGACGGCGGGAAGGGAAAGGCAAATTCCGTTTTGACGCTGCCATGGGAACGTCTCCTAAGTGTTTACCGAGCCATGGTGCCAGCAGAACGCAACATCCCCATGGTGTTTGAGGGGAACCGGTTGGATTCGGCTGTCGCAGCGATTTTGGAAGAGATCGCCGTGCCACGGTATCAAAGCGTGTGGTAGTGGTCCGGCGTTGAGATCCTCTGCCTGCGGCGGCCGCAACGGCTCAGCGATGATCTTCCGCTGGTTGACCGTCTTGGGTCGGCCTCGCCGGTCCACATCGACAACAATCAACACCGCAGGCACGGCCATGCGCAGCTCCACCGGCCCCAAGGCTGTCGTGATCGTCCCCCTTCTTCAGCCCAAGACTTCGTGCACGCCCGTGAGAGAATTTGCGAGATATTTGAGCCTCCCACGGCGTCCCCCCGTCCCGTAATGCCGGGATCACCGGAGAGCGAGCAATACATGGCTGTTGATCTCAACACCTCAGCGGACCGAGCGTCCGCCGAAGTCGAGCCCGCGGCACGTAAGCATGCCCGCTCTCAAGTTCTACGAGATGATCGGTGGCCTGACCGGCTGGCGACGGCGATGTTCGCGTTTGCGGCGCTCGTCGTGGTCGCCACGTTCATTCCGCCGCTGAGACGGTACTTCGCCCAGTGGCACGACGTCGTCTCGATGTTGACCATCCCGATCGTGCCAAATCTGGTGTACGCGGCACTGCTCATCGCTATCGGTGTCGCATTACGCCGCCGGCTGCGCGCAGCCTGGTGGATCTTCGTCATCTGGTGGATCATCCTGCCTCAGCTGGCACGCATCCTTTCGCTGATCGATGGTGGCCCGCTGCTGCAGATAGCGGGCCTGGTGATCATGAGCGCCGTCCTTGTGATCCTGTGGCGTGCCAAGCCGCAATTTCAAGCTCGCGGCAGGTTGAGGAACCTGTTTGCCGCGGTCATCTGTTTCCTGCTTGGCGGTGCGGTGATCTTGGTCCTCGGTACCTGGCTCGTGAGCACGTTCGGCACCACGCCGGATCTACCAACCGCGACACTCCATGTGCTCGACAAGATGCTGGGCGATATCGGACTGGTCGGCACCGACCAGGTGCACTCTCCTCCCTGGGTCAGAATCTTGTTGGACGTCCTGGGCGCGGCGGTCCTCCTCGCCTCGACCTACCTGCTCTTCAAGCCCCCGCCGGAGACGCACACCCTGAGTGCCGTGGACGAGGCCCGGGTGCGGACCCTGCTGCGCTCTTTCGGCGATTGGGACTCACTTGGCTACTTCGCCACCCGCCGAGACAAGTCCATCCTGTGGAACACCGGCGATCCGGCGACGGCGCAAGCAGGCGTTTCGTATCGGGTGATCGGATCGGTGAGCCTGGCCAGCGGCAACCCTGTGGGCGACCCCCAGCATTGGGGTTCGGCCATCGAGCAGTGGCGTGCCAAGGCTCGCGCTCACGGTTGGTCATGCGCTGTGATGGGCGCGGGCGAGCTGGGCGGAGCCGCATATACCGAGGCCGGACTGACCGCGTTCGAGATCGGCGACGAAGCGATCCTCGACATGCGAGCCTTCTCGCTCAACGGCCCCGGAATGAAGTCGGTGCGCCAGTCGGTCAGCAGATTGCAACGCCGCGGATACACCACGACCGTCACCCGGCACGGTGACGTGGATGCCGCGCACTTCCAAGAACTGTCGAACTCCGCCTCCCGGTGGCGGGGCGACGGCGGTGACGAGCGCGGGTTCTCGATGGCGCTCGGCCGTCTAGGGGATCCCCTAGACGCCCAATGCGTGCTCGTGGAGGCTCACGATGCCGAGGGCAAACTTCGAGCATTCCTGAGTTTCGTGCCATGGGGTCGCAACGGCCTCTCCCTCGATTTGATGCGCCGTGATCCCACCGCTGACAACGGTCTGGTCGAGCTCATGGTGGCCTCGCTGGCGGAGCGAGCCGCTGTCTTCGGCGTTGGACGGGTGTCCTTGAACTTCGCAATGTTCCGTGAGGCCTTCGAACGCGGCGCGGAGCTCGGCGCCGGGCCGATTGCGCGACTGTGGCGGCACGCGCTGGTGCTCGCGAGCCGGAACTGGCAGCTGGAGTCTCTCTACCGCTCGAACGCCAAGTATCAGCCCGACTGGCAGCCCCGATACATCTGCTTCGAGTACCCCTCGGATCTGCCTCGGGTCGGCACCGCGGCGGGCAGCGCAGAAGGGTTCCTGACACGACCATCGCTGGCGACGCTGAGCCGGCATGGCAAGGAACCAGCCGCAGGTGCGCTGGAACGGGCCGGCGAGGAGTACGCGGCCGAGGTGACCGCCCACATTCCCGCTGAATCAGACGCCCTCGCCGATGCGCTGTCCACCGAAGGGCTGCCCGAACAGGTCCGCGTACGCCGCGAGAAGCTGGAACGGCTGCGGGAACAGGGAATCGATCCGTACCCAGTCACGTTTCCGCGGACCCATATGCTGGCCGAGGTCCGAGCTGAGGCCGGTGATCTTCCTCCCGATACCCGGACCGGTCGTCGGGTCTCAGTTGCTGGCCGAGTCATCCTCAGTCGGGATGGCGGCAAACTCTGTTTCGCCACTTTGCGCGATGGCTCCGGCGACTTGCAGGTCATGATCGCGCTCGACGCCGTGGGACCCGAGATGCTGCAGCGCTGGCGGCAGGACGTCGACCTTGGTGATCACGTCGGCGTCACCGGTGAGGTGATCACCACCAAGCGCGGGGAGCTGACTGTCCGCGCCGACTCGTTCAAGATCACCAGCAAGTCGCTTCGCCCCTTGCCGGACAAGCACAAGGGGCTCACCGATCCCGAGGCCCGCGTCCGGGCTCGCTACGTCGACTTGATCGTAAGGCCGGAAGCCCGTGAGGTGGCGTACGCTCGCGCCACTGTCGTCCGCAGTATTCGCGAATCGCTGCATGATCGCGGCTTTACCGAGGTCGAGACCCCGGTTTTGCAGCTGATCCATGGCGGCGCGAACGCCCGG
>Ga0105249_10004331_pt1 | contig 12276 bp, 10 predicted proteins | sample KBSS44metaG_FD_81522 | JGI IMG/M metagenome (GOLD analysis project Ga0105249, IMG submission 81522) | Switchgrass rhizosphere microbial communities from Kellogg Biological Station, Michigan, USA - KBS S4-4 metaG | ecosystem: Host-associated > Plants > Roots > Rhizosphere > Soil | place... | reverse complement strand
CGCCGGCGGCCATCGAGCAGGCGACGCCGACCTCGCCCTGGCAGCCGACTTCGGCGCCGGAGATTGATGCGTTCTCCTTGTAGAGGATGCCGATCGCGCCGGCCGTCAGCAGGAAGTCGATGATGCCGTCCTCGTTCGCGTTCGGGCAGAAGCGTTCGTAGTAGTGCAGCACCGCCGGCACGATGCCGGCCGCGCCGTTGGTCGGCGCGGTGACGACGCGGCCGCCGGCGGCGTTTTCTTCATTGACCGCGAGCGCGTAGAGGTTGACCCAGTCGAGGATCGTCAAGGGATCGCGCAGCGCGGCTTCCGGCCGTTCGCGCAGATCCGCGAGCATCGCCGGCGCGCGCCGCTTGACGTGCAGGCCGCCGGGCAGGGTGCCGCTCTCGCGCGTGCCGCGCGCGACGCAGCCTTGCATCGCGCGCCAGATCGTCAGCAGGCGTTCGCGGATCTCGGTTTCCGAGCGCCAGGATTTTTCGTTGGCCAGCATCACCTGGGCGATCGTCTGGCCGGTCTGCTCGCAGATCGCCAGCAGTTCGTCGCCGCTGTGGAACGGATGCGGCAACGGCGTGGTGTCGGCGACGATGCGATCCTCGGCGGCCTCGTCCTGGTTGACGACGAAACCGCCGCCGACCGAGTAGTAGTCGCGCGTGGCGAGCAGTTCGTCATCGGCAGCGTAGGCGGAAAAGCGCATGCCGTTGGAGTGGTACGGCAGTTTCTGGCGCTTGTTGAAGACGAGGTCGGCCTTTTCGTCGAACGCGATGTCGTGCTTGCCGCCGAGGTGCATCCGCTTTTCGCTGCGGATGCGTTTCAAGGTGGCCGGGATGGTATCCGGGTCGATCGAGTCCGGCATCGAACCTTCGAAGCCGCACAGCACGGCCTTGTCGGTGCCGTGGCCGCGGCCGGTCAGGGCGAGCGAGCCGAACAGTTCGCAGCGCACGCGCACGACGCGATCGAGCACGCCGGGTTCGTCCAGCCAGCGCGAGACGAAGCGCGCCGCGGCGCGCATCGGTCCGACCGTGTGCGAGGACGAAGGCCCGATGCCGATCTTGAACAGGTCGAAGACGCTGACAGCCATGGAGTGGACCTTTGTGAGAGTGGTTCGGCGCCGCACGCGCGCCTTGGCGACATGTGCGCGCAGGGGCGGCTATTCTAGTGCTTCATCGAGACCGTGCCGTGCCGGGTATGCAGCTGATCCTTTTCCAGCGTGACGATTGCCAGCTGTGCGACCAGGCCTTGGCCGTGCTCGCCGCCGCCCGGGTGCCGGATTTCGCCAGCCGATGGATCGACGACGACGCGGCCCTGGAGGCGCTCTACGGCACGCGCGTACCGGTGTTGCGCGAGAACGCCAGCGGCCGAGAGCTCGAATGGCCGTTCGATGCGTCCGAGCTGGCGCGCTTCCTGGAATCCGTCGCCGCGTGATCAGGAACGCCGCCTGCGGGGGCAGGGCTCGGGTTTTCCCGAGGTCCGATCGGAACCTCGGCAGCGGATACTTGAAGCGGCGTACTCCCGGCTCGGGTTCCTTGCCGTGAAGCCATCGTTTCGACCGAATGGGTTTCGTATGCGCACCGCGTTGCTTCCCTTACTTCTTGCGAGCGTCATTGGTATGAGCAGTCCATCCCAGGCACAGGAAAAGCCCCACAGCCCGGTCGCCGGTTCGGCCGAGCGCAAAGCGATCCTCGACACTGCGCGCCAGCCGGCCGTCAACGAACTCGGCAAGCCGGTCGAATTCGTCGTCAAGCAGATCGACGTGCTCGACGGCTGGGCGTTCCTGCATGCGCGCATGCAATCGCCGGGCGGACAGACGATCGACTACGCCGGCACGCGCTACGCCGAAGCGGATGCGCACGGCCACAAGTCGTCGAGTTATGCAGCCCTGCTCAAGCGGCAAGGCGACGCGTGGAATGTCGTCGCCTACAGCGTCGGGCCGACCGACGTCGCATGGATCGGCTGGGCGCAGGAATACGGCGCGCCGGCAGTTCTGTTCGAAATTCAAGGCGAGTAATCGCGCCGCAGCGGGTGCCCGCCTACCCATGGCGGGCGTTTGCACGCAGGCGGCGTCGCGATTCGTTTCTCCTACCGCAAAAATGACACGGGGCGCGGACCTTTCGATCCGCGTCCCGCATCATGCGCCCCGTGCAGGGCAGGCTCTTCTGGCGGCGACTTACGGCGGCGCCAGGATGAACGAGCCGGAGATGCTCGCGGAGTAGGTGTCGTAGTTGATCTGCTGGTTGCCGCGATCGGGATGGTTGTTCGAGCCGATCAGCGTGACGTGGCCATGACCGTCGTTGCTGGCGACGATTTCGGTGTGCGACTCGCCGTGCGCGCCGTTGCAGATCCAGACATCGCCGGGCTTGGCGTCGGCGAGGCTGACCTGATGCCAGCCTTGGGCGCGCAGCCGGTTGTTGAGGTCGCTGACGCCGAGCGTGTGCCAGTTGATCTGGCCGGACTGCTGCAGCATCGACGAGACGAAGTTCGCGCACGACTCGCTGGTGGGGCACGGCTTGGTCACGCCGGCGCGTTGCAGGTCGGACTCGAAGCGGCCCAGGTACTGCTTCGCATGCGCGGCGGCATCGGTACCCTTGACCGAACCGGAAGCCGTCGGGCCGCTGGCCGCTTGCGTACCACCGGTTGCGGCGGCTTTCGAGCCGCCCGGGATGTGGATCGTCTGCCCCGGATAGATCAGGTTCGCATTCTTGATCTGCGGGTTCGCCGCGAGCAGCGAGGACAGCGACACGCCGTTGCGCGAGGCGATCGCGGACAGGTTGTCGCCGCTGCGGACGGTGTAATTGCCGCCGCCACCGCCGTTCGAGGCCGAGGCACCGCCGGGGAGGTGAATCGTCTGGCCTGCGTAGATCAGGTTGGGATTCTTGATCTGCGGGTTGGCCGCTTCGAGCGCGGACAGCGAGACGCCGTGCTTCGCCGCGATGCTCGACAGCGTGTCGCCGCTGTGCACGGTGTAGTTGCCGCCACTGCCGCCCGACGGGGGCTTCGGCGCCGACGGCTGCGACGGCGCGCTGCCGCCGCTCGAACCCGGGCTGGTCGGCGTGAAGCCGTTGAAGATTGCGTTCGCGTTCGCGATGCGGTTGTCGAGGTGCGGTACGCCGGGACGTTCGTACTTGTTGCAGACGATCGTCGCCGCTTGAGTAGCGGTCGTCGCGCCCTTCAGCGCATTGCCCGCACCGGATTCCGTCGTCGTCAGCTCATGCTGGATGAACTGGAGCTGCTCCTGGAACGTCGACTGGTGGATGTCGTGGCCGGCCCACGCCTTGAACGCCGCCTGGCGCGGACCTTCCCACTGCGCGAGGCCGTAGCCCGGGCCGCCGCCGTCCTGGCCGCGATTCGGGTCGACGCCGCTTTCGGCCTGCAGGTTGCCGACGATGCCGGCGGCCTGTGCGTGCGTCCAGCCCTGGCTTTCGAAGTAACCCATCGCCTCGTTGATGCGCGCCTGCTGCGAGCCCGGCGTGGCCGTGCTGGCCGCCTGAGGACCCTGCGCCGCCGCCGCATGCGAACCCGATGCCTGGCCGCCACCGCTGATCGTCAGGTGCTGGCCCGGATAGATCACGTCCGGATTGCGGATCTGCGGATTCGCAGCCAGCAGGTCGTGCACGGAAACGCCGTGCTGCGCAGCGATCTGCGACAGCGTGTCGCCGTGCTGCACGGTGTATTCGTTGCCGCCGCCCGAGGAGGAGGGGAGGGTCTGGGTATGGTTGACTGCGCCGATCGCTGACATGGGGAAATCCCGATGGAAAAAGGAAAAGTGCCGAGCGAGTTGACCAGCTCCGGCCCCTCCATCCAATCGGGAGTTCCCCTAGCTAGGGAATTCCCTAGTCGCTCAAGACTTCTCGTTCAACGCCGCCTCGATCGACGGCGTGCGCCAGCCGGAGCGCACGCCCCAGCCGTAGAACACGAGCCCAAGCACGGCGACGACGAGCAGATCCCAGCCGTAGGCGATGTAGCCGTGGCCGCCAAAGCGCTCGCTGCCGGCGTAGGAAACCAGCGCGATCGCGGGCAGATAAACGATCAGCCACCAGGCGCCGTCGAGCTGGCGGCGGAAATCGCGCCAGCCGCAACGCAACTGGTAGTAGAAGTAGACCGGCAGCGCGACGACCATCAGCAGGATGATTTCGCCGGTGAGCGGCCACTTGGCCCAGTAGAGCAGCTCGGTCGCGAAAACGAAGGCGAGTGCGGCGAGGATGGGCAGCGCGCGCAGGCGCAGCGGTCGATGCAGGTCGGGCGCGGTGCGGCGCAAGGTCATCGCGCTGACCGGGCCGGTCAGGTAGGAAATGATCGTCGCCACCGAGATCACCGCCGCGAGCGTGCCCCAGCCTCGGAAGAAGAACAGGAACAGGAACGACACCACGAGGTTCAGCCACATCGCCGCGCGCGGCACGCCGTATTGCGGATGCAGGCGGCCGAGGAACTTCGGCAAGGTGCCGTTGCGTTCCATGCCGTAGATCATGCGCGAGGTCGTCGCGGTGTAGGTGATGCCGGTTCCGCTGGGGCTCACGAACGCGTCGATGTAGAGCAGCATCGCGAGCCAGTGCAGGTTGACGATGATCGCGAGTTCCGCGAACGGCGAACGGAAATCGATGCCGTGCCAGCCGGCCTTGGCGAGCATCTCGGGCGGCACCGAGCCGATGTAGGCGACCTGCAGGATGACATAGACGATCGTCGCCAATGCAATCGACCCCAGGATCGCGAATGGAATGCTCCTGCCAGGATTCTTCGCCTCGCCGGCCAGATTCACCGGACTTTGGAACCCGTTGAAGCTGAACACGATCCCGGCCGTAGCGACGGCGCTCAACACGGCGGCCCAATCGATCGTGTGCTCGTCGCCATGGATGCCGACCGAGAAGTTGCCGGTATGGAAGCCGCTCGCGATCAGCGCGATGCCGGTCGCCGCCGGCACGACCAGCTTGAACACGGTGATCAGGCTGTTCGAGCGCGCGAACAGCTTCACGCTCCAGAAATTGAGCAGGAAGTAGATGATCACCAGCACCGCCGCGATCGCCAGTCCAGGCTCGGTCAATTCGCCGTGCCCGTCGGGCATGTGCACGTACATGTCCTGCGCCCATTTCCACGGCCATGAGGCCATGTACTGCACCGAGGCCTCCGCTTCGACGGGGATCACCGAGACGATCGCGATCCAGTTCGCCCAGGCTCCGATGAAGCCGACCAGCGAGCCGTGCGAGTAGTGGCTGTAGCGCACCATCCCGCCGGATTCGGGGAACATCGCGCCGAGTTCGGCGTAGGTCAGCGCGATCGTCATGATGATCGCGGCGCCGATGACCCAGGCCCAGACGGCGCCGGGGCCCGCCAAGCCGGCGGCGCGCCACGCGCCGAACAGCCAGCCGGAGCCGATGATCGAGCCCAGGCCCGTGAGCATCAGGGCCCAGGGGCCTACGTCGCGGCGGATGGCGTAGTGGTCGGACATGCGGAACTCCGTTCGAAGAGTGGCGTCGATGCCGTGCCGCAGACCCCGGCACGGCGCACCAACGTTCCATGATCGCAGTTCGCGGCGAGCGTGTCAGCGTAGCCGAGGTAGAACGCCTGCCCATCACGTCATTCCCGCAAAAGCGGGATCCGTGGGCTTTCAGGATCAATCTGGATTCCCGCTTTCGCGGGAATGACGAAGAGAGCGCTCGTGCGGGGATGACGAAAGGATCGTTCGCCGGAATGACGAAGCAGAAATTCGTGGGTTGCAGTGGACGAACGAGGCAGGCATACGCCGGCCCCGTTTGCCGCTAGGCGAACGCGTCGATTGCGAGCGAATCGATCAGAGGAACGACTTGGCGTGATCGAGCACGCTCGAACAGGCCTTCTTGGTCAGCGAGTCCTTGAGCCCGCCCATTTGGCCGCCGCCGAGGCTGCCGAGGTCGATGCTCTTGCCGTCGCCGGTCTTGACCAGGCCCTTGGCGCCGTCGGCGTAGTCGGCCTTGTCGGTGTCGGTCGCGTCGCTGCCGGTGACCTTGCCCATCAGCTTGTCCTTCACGGAACCTGCCGCGTCGCCGCCGAGGAAATTGTTCTTCACGCAGAACTCGACGACGCCGGCCGCGTTGCCCGCGCTGCCCGACGCCAGCGAGGAAAGGTCCGCACCGCCGGCGGCATCCTTGAGCGCGCCGAGGTTCTGCGCACTCGCCGTGGCGGCGAATCCGAGCAGCGCCAGGCTGCCGCCGAGAAGCATCGAAATTGCAGGGGTCGATTTCATGTTCCCACCTCCGCTCGAACGCCGCGCGGAGTGCGCGGTAGCCGGACTCTACTGCGCGAAGCATTTCGCGAGCGTGAAGCGGCCGCGCTTCAGGCCGGCGTGCGGTTGCGCAGGCGCTTGAGGATTTCCGCGCGCGCCTCGCGCAGGATCGAGTCGCGGTCGAGGCTGTCGACGATTTCGGCGACCGCGCGCTTGGGCCCCTTCTCGCCCCACGACTTGCCGGCGATCAGGTATTTCTCCGCGGCACGGCCGACCAGTTCGGTCGCGTACCAAGCCAGGGCGCCCTGCGCGCCGGCCGTGACGACGGTCGAAAAGCCCGCGCTGAGACCCTTCAGGGCCGACGCGACCAGATGCACGCCCCAGATCGCCCCCATCAGCGCGGCGAGCTGGGCCGAGATCACGACGATCAGCGAGCTGGCCTCGGCCCGGGTCAGCGGCAGCCCATAGACGCGGCCGAGATGCATCACCAGCGCCGCATCGAGCGCGCCGGCGGCGAGCAGGTCGGCGACGGGAATGGGGTTGAGCGCGACGGCGAGGCTCTTGGCGAGGCAATACTGGCGGATCACGTTGGCGGCGAGGTCGCGGCGCGCCTCTGCGATGCGCGCGCCGATCTGATCGGAGACGCGACCGGCGAACAAGCTCGCGTTCAACGCAGCGAGCGTCTTGCCCTCGTACGCGACCACCGCGGTGAGGCGGTCGCGCAAGGCGTCGAGGTCGGGCAGGCGCTCGGCGAGCTCAGCATGCTCGGTGCCGTCGTCGGCGACGCGGATGCGCTTGAGCGGCGCCGGCTGCGCGCTGATCGCGACGACGTCGTCGGCGCGCACGCAGCCTTGCGCACGCTCGCGCAGGCGCTCGAGCAGGCGTTCGCGCTCGTCGTCGCCGTAGCGATCGCTCTTGTTCAAGGCGAGCAGCAGGGGCCGTTCGGTGCGTGCGAGCAGCTGAAGCGCGTCGCGTTCGCGCTGGGTCATGTCGCCGTCGACGACGAAGATCACCAAGTCGGCGACACCGGCGACGTCGAAGGCGAGCTTCTCGCGCGCTTCGCCGTCGAGTTCGTCGATGCCGGGCGTGTCGATCAGGTGCACGCCGCTGCCGGCAACCTCCTGCCACGGCCGTTGCGTCGCGTCGCGCGTGGTTCCGTGCAGCACGCCGACGCTGAACGCATTCTCGCCGAGCAGCGCGTTGGCGAGCGCCGACTTGCCGACGCTGACGCGTCCGAATACCGCGATGTGCAGCTCGCCGCGTTCGAGCTTGCCGAGCATCGACTCGAGCCGTCCGAAATCGGCCGCGAGACTCGTGCGCACGCTGGCCGGAATGTTCGGATCGTCGAGCAGCGCGCGCAAGCTCGCGGCCGCCTGCAGGTTGTGCGCGTCGCCGCGCGCCGTGGCGGCAGCATCGTCGGCGCGCGCCGTTTCGTCCTGCCGCGCGAAGCGCCGCTGCAGGCGATGCCAGAGCGCGCGCGGACCTTCCACTTATTTTGCGGCGAGTGTCAGATGACCGTGCACCGGCACGTCCGCGCCGACGTCGGACCAGTCCTTGCCGTCGCCGAGGCCGTAGTCCGCGCGCTTGAGCGTGGCGTCGACGTCGAGCGTGGCCGCGTCGCCGTTCTCGGCGAACTTCACCTTCAACGTGACCGGCTGCGTCTTGTCGCGGATCGTCAGCTTGCCCTTCGCCTCGACGCTGCCGTCAACCGCCTTGACGAACGAGTCGGTGACGAAATGTGCCTTCGGGGTTTTCTTGACGTCGAAGAAATCGGAGCCGTGCAGGGAATCGTCGCGATCGCTGTTGGCCGTGTCGGCGCTGGCGAGGTCGATCGAGACGTCGAACTTCGACTTGGAAAGATCGGCCGCGTCGTAGGCGATCTTGGCGTCGAACTTCTTGAACTGGCCGTCGAACGCTTCGCCCTGGTAGCTGCCCTTGAAGGTCAGCGAGCTCTTGGCGGCGTCGACCTGCCAATCGCGCGCGAAGGCGGCGGAGGGCAGCAGCAGGGCGGTGAGGATCAGGGCGCGCAGCATGGTCGGTACTCCTCGAATCAGGAAAGGGTCTTCGAGTGCCCCGGCAGCATGCGCCGCAGCGTCTCGTTGCGATGGTGGAAGTGGTGGATCAGCGCCATCGTCGCGTGCCCGGCGGCGACCACGACGAGCACCCAGAACAAGGTTTCGTGCGCGCCTTCGGCGAACTCCTTGATCGCGTCGTTCTTGCCGCCGGTCAGGCTCGGAATGTGGATCAGGTTGAACCAGTACAGCGGGCGCAGGCTCGATGCCGAATCGAACAGCCAGCCCGACAGCGGCACCGCGAAGATCAGCAGATACAGCAACGCATGGCCGGCACGCGCGCCGAGCGCCTGCCAGGGCGGGATGCCGGCCGCTTCGTGCGGGCGCCGGTCGAACGCGCGCCAGAGCAGCCGCAGGATAGCCAGCGCGAAGATCGTCAGCCCGAGCGACTTGTGGAACGAATAGACCGGGATCGTTCCGGGCCGTTTCGGCAGCTCGACCATGACCAGCCCGACGATCGCCTGCACGAGGATCAGCGCGACCACGGCCCAGTGGAAGAACTTGGCGAGACTGCCCCAATGGGCCGCATCACTTTTGAGCGCCATCTTTTTCTTCCCGTGTGCTGGACTTGGCGGCATCGCCGTCGCGGATGCCTTCGATTTCGAATCGCAGTTCGATGTTCTCGCCGATGACTTCGGCGTAGCGCTTCATGCCGAACGCCGAGCGCTGCAAGGTCGCCGTCGCCGAGAAGCCGGCCTTCTGCTTGAACAGGTAAGGATCGTTGGCGACGCGATTGAGCGTGAAGCCGACGTCGACCGGCTTGTTCTCGCCGCGGAAATACAGATCGCCGTGGATCACGCCGGTCGTGTCGGTTTTCTTCTCGACACTGCTGCTGATGTAGCGTGCGGTCGGCCAGCGTTCGACATCGAGGAGCTGGCCCGACTTCACCATGTCGGTCCACTTCGGATCGCCCATGTCGGCGCTGGCCAGGTCGATCGTCACGTCGACGTGGCTCGCGCTCCAGTCCTTCGCGTCGAACTGGAACCAGCCGTCCTTCACGCGCAGGCGCCCGAGCGGATGCGAGAAATGCTGATGGTCGGTGCTGAACCACAGTTGTGTGTGGACCGGATCGAAGCGATAGGTTTCGGGCGCGGCGAGGGCGAGCGCCGGCAACAGCCAAAGCGTTGCGAACAGCGCGCCCTTGCATCCGCCCGCCCAACGAAAGAGCCGCCGAAGGGACGCGCCGAGGACGCTCGCGCGTTCAGGCCCTTTCATGCCCGTGGCAATCGGATTCCGGGACGGGGGCGGGGAAGCTGTTTTATCGATACGTCGCATGTCCGCAGCTTGGCAAAAACCCATCGTCGGCGCTACCGCCGCCACGTGAACGATGTTTCCCGGAATTGTCACCGCGATGTGGTGTCGCGGGCGTCGCTGCGCACCGCGTCGAGCGCGAGGCGGGCGACGCGTTCGACGCGCTCGCGCGCAGGCTCGGCCAGCAGCGCGCGCACGCGCGTCTCGACATCGGCTGCATCGAGCGTAGCGTGCTCGGCCAGCGTCGCCGCCAGCGCGTTGCCGAGGCTGTCGAAAACCAGGCCGTAGGCGATCGCGTGCAGCACGCCGCCGCCGAGCGTGCCCAGGCCCGGGAATGCCTTCAGTGCGTTGCCGGCAATCGCGAGGACGATCGCGGTCGTGTTGCGCACGGTCAGGCCGACGCGCGACAGCAGCGCCTCGACGTCGAGCTCGCGCACCGGCACGCCGTGGATGCGCGCAAGCTCGCGCACCAGCGCCGTGCCGAGCGCGCCCTGGATCAGGATGTCGCTGCCCGGGGCGACGGCGGCCATCGCGCCGACGATCGCGCGCCGCGTGTACTTCGTCACCGTCTCGGCGGACTCGCGCACGGCCGTCGCGCGTGCGAGCTCGTCGCCGCGGCGCCCGACCTCGGCCAGCACGGCGGCTTCGCGCGCCGCTTCCAGGCCAGGTGCGCCGCTGCGCGTGACGGCCGCCAGCGCGTCGAGCAGGGGCGCGATCTCGGGAACCCTTTCGCGTTCGACCTTTTCGCGGCGGCCGTCGCCGAGCGTGCGCTCGTAGCGCTCGCTGCCGCCGGCGCTGATCGCGACGATCGAGCGCGCCTGCTTCGTGTAGCGCTGCTCGAAACGCTGCAGCAGTGCCGTGCGTTCGGCGTCGCCGTAGAGGTCGGCCTTGTTGAGCGCGAGCAGCAGCGGCTTGCCGAACGACGACAGCCAGCCGAGTTCGGCATCCTGCGCGCGGGTCAGGTCCGACGCCGTCAGGTAGATCACTGCATGGGCGCGCAGCGCCTCGTCGCGCGCCAGCTGCTCGTGCACCTTGCCGTCGACTTCGGCGCTGCCGGGCACGTCGGCGAGGATCAGCTCGCGGCCGTCGCGGAGCGTGCCGCGATGGTGCGCGACCGTGCGCGTGGTACCGCCGCGCACGTCGATGTCCGGCGCGGCCGTCGGCGCCAGCGCGCGGATCAGGCTGGATTTCCCGGTCGAGATCTCGCCGAACAGCGCGACGTAGACCTCGCCGCTGTCGCGGCGGCGATCGAGCTCGGCCAGTTCCGCCTCCAGCACGGCGGTTTCCGTCTTGCGCTGGCGCAGCAGCTCGAGGCGCGCGTCGACTTCGGGCCGCGAGATCGGGATCGGCGCCTTCAGCGACGTCTTGGCGGCCGGCCGCGCGATGCGCCAGAGCAGCCAGCCGAGTGCGCCGAGGGCCAGCGTGCCGGCCAGGATCAGCGGCAGACGCAGCCACAGCGGCATTTCGGCGAGGCGCTGGTAGAACTCCAGCAAACTGTTCAAGGTCGCCACGACGAGCCCGAGCAGCAGGGCCGCAGCGATCGCCACGGCGGCGAAAAACAGCAGGCGAAGCGGAAATCGGGCTTGCGGCATGTGTGGTCCGTGGGGCTGCGCCGACGTCGTCGAGCGAGTCTACTCGCCGATTCTGCCAGTGGGCTCCCCATCGGCGGCGCGTGCCGGTCGGCATGGAACTGTTGCAAATGCATGGCGCGCGCGTGTAGGGCCCGGCGAAGGTCTTGCTTTGATTTCGCACCGGCGTTCCCCGAGAATAGGCGCCCGTTCGCGGCCGGCATCGCGCCGCCGCCCTCCGGATTGCGCTGCTGCGGCGTGTTGCCTGCGCCGCCTTCGCGCGTCCCCACGCCAAGGTGCCTGCATGAATTTCCACGAATACCAAGCCAAGGAATTGTTCGCCGAGTACGGCATCGCGGTGTCGCCCGGCAAGGTCGCGGCGACGCCGGAAGATGCCGTCGAGGCCGCCAAGGCCCTGGGCGGCGAGCAATGGATGGTCAAGGCGCAGATCCACGCCGGCGGCCGCGGCAAGGCCGGCGGCGTCAAGTTCTGCAAGTCGCTCGACGACGTCAAGGCAGCCGCGGCCGGCATGCTCGGCAAGAAGATGGAGACCTACCAGTCGGGCGGCCGCGCGCTGCCGGTCAACCTGGTGCTGGTCACCGATGCCAGCGACATCGTCAAGGAGCTGTATCTGTCGATCCTCGTCGATCGCGACAGCAAGGCGGTCTCCTTCATCGCCTCGGCACAGGGCGGCGTCGACATCGAACAGGTCGCGCGCGAGACGCCGGAAGACATCCACACCATCGAGGTCAACTTCGTCGAAGGCCTGCAGCCGTACGAGTGTCGCCGCCTCGCGTTCGACATGGGCCTCAACGCGAAGCAGGCGAACCAGCTGACCAAGATCATGCTGGGCCTGTACAAGCTGTTCAACGAACAGGATCTGGCGCTGGTCGAACTCAACCCGCTCGCGATCGTCGCTTCGGGCGACCTGATGGCGCTCGACGGCAAGGTCAATTCCGACGACAACGCGGAGTTCCGCCATGCCAAGCTCGCCGCGATGCGCGATCTCAGCCAGGAAGACGCCGCCGAAGCGGCCGCGGTCCAGCACAACCTCAACTACGTCACGATGGACGGCAACATCGGCTGCATGGTCAACGGCGCCGGCCTCGCGATGGCGACGATGGACGTGATCAAGCTCGCCGGCGGCGAGCCTGCGAACTTCCTCGATGTCGGCGGCGGCGCGACGAAGGAACGCGTG
>Ga0105249_10004326_pt1 | contig 12281 bp, 13 predicted proteins | sample KBSS44metaG_FD_81522 | JGI IMG/M metagenome (GOLD analysis project Ga0105249, IMG submission 81522) | Switchgrass rhizosphere microbial communities from Kellogg Biological Station, Michigan, USA - KBS S4-4 metaG | ecosystem: Host-associated > Plants > Roots > Rhizosphere > Soil | place... | reverse complement strand
TGGCCCGCTACCGCGACGACTACGGGCGCTGGCCGCAGTCTGTCGGATTGTCGGTGTGGGGTACGTCGGCGATGCGCACCGCAGGCGACGATATCGCCGAAGTGCTTGCGCTGCTGGGTGTCCGGCCGGTCTGGGACGACGCGTCGCGACGAGTGGTGAATCTCGAGGCGATGCCGCTGGCCGAACTCGGCAGGCCGCGTATCGACGTGACCGTACGCATTTCCGGGTTTTTCCGGGATGCGTTTCCACATGTGGTCACCATGTTGGACGACGCCGTGCAACTCGTCGCCGCACTCGACGAGTCGGCCGAGGACAACTACGTCCGCGCCCACTCACAGGTCGATCTCGCCGAGCACGGCGACCAACGCCGCTCCACCACAAGGATTTTCGGCTCCAAGCCGGGCACCTATGGCGCGGGCCTGCTGCAGCTGATCGACAGCCGCAACTGGCGCGACGACGCCGACCTGGCTCAGGTTTACACGGCGTGGGGCGGTTTCGCGTACGGTCGCGGCCTTGATGGCGCACCCGCTGCCGATGACATGAATCGGCAATACCGCCGGATCGTGGTGGCGGCCAAGAACACCGACACCCGTGAGCACGACATCGCCGACTCAGACGACTATTTCCAGTACCACGGCGGTATGGTCGCCACCGTGCGGGCGCTTACGGGCGAATCGCCTGCCGCTTACATCGGCGACAACACCAGGCCCGACGCGGTGCGCACCCGGACGTTGTCGGAAGAGACGACCCGCGTGTTCCGGGCGCGAGTTGTCAATCCGCGCTGGATGACTGCGATGCGGCGGCACGGCTACAAGGGTGCCTTCGAAATGGCCGCCACGGTCGACTATTTGTTCGGCTATGACGCCACCGCAGGCGTGATGGCCGACTGGATGTACGAACGACTTTCCGCGGAATACGTACTCGACGACGAGAACCGCAAGTTCATGGCCGAGTCGAATCCGTGGGCGCTGCACGGCATGGCCGAACGCCTGCTTGAAGCCGCGGGCCGCGGCATGTGGGCACAACCGGAACAGGCCACCCTCGACGGGCTGCGCCAAGTGCTTCTCGAGACCGAAGGTGAACTCGAAGGCTAGGTTGGGTTGGTGTCCGTCACCTTCGCTGATGTCGCCAAGTCCGAGTACATCCTGCTGACTACGTTCACCAAGGACGGCAGGCCCAAGCCGACCCCCATTTGGGCGGCGCCCGACGGTGATCGGCTACTCGTCATCACTCAAGAGACATCGTGGAAGGTCAAGCGGATCCGCAACACCCCTCGCGTGACCGTGGCCGCGTGCGATATGCGGGGCAACGCGAAGAGCGAGGCGGTCGAGGCCGCTGCCTCGATATTGGACAAGTCAGCTAACGGCGCAACCTACGACGCGATCGGCAAGCGTTACGGACTGCTGGGCAAGACGTTCAATGTTTTCTCCAAGCTACGTGGGGGAATGACGAAGAACGTGACCATCGAGTTGCACTCCGTGTAGCAAACCCGTTATATGGGTACTGACTTTTGCATCGTTTCTGCATCGAAAGCGGTTTACCCATGCCAGACACATTCGAAGACATCGCCGAGGCGAAGTACCTGCTGCTGACCACGTACACCAAGGACGGTCGGCCCAAGCCGACGCCGGTCTGGGGAGTGCGGGACGGCGACCGGCTGTTGATCTCCACCGATGACGGGTCGTGGAAGACCAAACGGATCAACAACATGCCGCGGGTGACGATCCAGAAGTCCACCGCCCTCGGCAAGCCGAAAGGCGAGCCGGTGGAGGCGGTGGCCAAAAACCTGCCGAAGTCAGAAAACCGACGGGTTTTCGACATGGTCACCCGGAAGTACTGGTGGCACGCGTGGTGGTGGATTCCGCAGGCGATCGTGCGCGGCGGCATCGACAAAGTGCACAGCGCGATCGAGGTTCAGCGGGCCTAAACGGAACCTTGCCGAAGGCGGCGACGTTCCACCTACATGGCGATGCGGTTGTTTCTGATCTACGTGGTCGTCGAGTTGGCGGCCATTGTGGCTCTGACGTCGACGATCGGCTTCGGCTGGACCATCTTGGCACTGCTCGCGACCTGGCTGGTCGGCGTCAGCCTGGCCGGTTCGCAGCTCAAGCGGCATCTTCGTCGGCTTCGCTCGGGTTTGACCGCCGCCGGCGTGCAAGGGGCGGCCGCGGATAGCCTGCTCGTCGCGCTCGGTACCGTGCTCGTCGTGATTCCTGGTCTGGCCAGCTCCGTGGTGGGCTCACTGCTGCTGTTGCCGCCCACCCGCGTCGTCGGTCGCCCTCTTGTGACGGCGTTGGCCGCGCGTCGGGTGCCGTTGGTGGTCGCCGCCGGCGCGGGCGCCACCGCCACCGGCTGGGGATATGACGCCTCCGGCCGAGGCGACTACATCGACGGCGAGGTCATCGACGTCCAGCCCTACCGGGTCGTGGAGCGCAAGCCCGAGTAAGTGACGACCCTCCTTCTCAACGGCCGGGTGCACAGTCCGGTCATGCCTGACGCCACCGCGATGGCGGTCACCGATGACGTCATTGCCTGGGTCGGTACCGATGATGTTGGGCGCCAACAGTTTCCGGACGCGCAGATCGTCGACCTCGAGGGCGGTTTCGTCGCGCCGGCATTCGTCGACAGTCACGTCCACCTCACCGCCACCGGGCTCACGCTGGCCGGACTCGACCTTCGGGCCGCCACTTCGTTGCGCGACTGCCTTCAGCTCATCGGCGACTACGCGCGCACACATCCCGACGGGCCGATCTGGGGTCACGGTTGGGACGAATCCGGCTGGACCGAGAACGCCGCTCCCAGCACGGCTGACTTGGATGCTGTGGTCGGCGATCGGCCGGTCTACCTGGCCCGTGTCGACGTCCATTCGGCGGCGGCCTCGACCGCGTTGCGCCGGTTGGCCCCGGGTCTTCCGGACGCGGCGGGATTCGACCCGCAGCGGCCGTTGACCAGCGATGCACACCACGTGGTGCGCGCGGTCGCCCGCGACCGGCTGACCGCCGCCCAGCATCGAGAAGCCCGGGTCGCCGCCCTCGACGCTGCCGCCGCGCTCGGCATCGTTGCGGTGCACGAGTGCGCAGGTCCCGACATCGGCGGCCTCGACGACTGGACCCACGTCCGCGACACCGACCACGGCGTCGAGATCGTCGGCTACTGGGGCGAGCACGTGACCACCGCCCGGGCGGCGCGTGAGCTCATCGACAGCACCGGGGCCCGTGGGTTGGCCGGTGACCTGTTCGTCGACGGCGCTATCGGTTCGCGCACCGCGTGGCTGCAGGAGCCCTATGACGATGCCCCCGAGCAGTGCGGCAACGCCTACCTCGACGTTGACGCGATCGCGGCCCACGTCGGTGCCTGCACCGAGGCCGGCGTTACCGCGGGCTTTCATGTCATCGGCGATGCGGCCGTCACCGCCGTCGTCACCGCCATCGAGCGGGTCGTCGATCGGTTCGGCGCGCCCGCGGTCGCGCGATGCGGTCATCGGCTCGAGCACCTCGAGATGGTCACCGAGGACCAAGCCCGCAAGCTGGGGTCGTGGGGTGTGATCGCCAGCATGCAGCCGAATTTCGATGCCCTGTGGGGTGGAGAGGACGGGATGTATGTGCAACGTCTCGGGCTTCACCGAGGCACCAGGTTGAACCCGTTTGCGCTGCTAGCATCCCAAGGCGTGCCAATCGCGTTCGGCTCCGACAGCCCGGTCACGGGCCTGAATCCGTGGGCGACGGTGCGCGCCGCGAGCCGACATCACACTCCAGGCAGCGCGGTTTCGGTGCGAGCCGCGTTTGCGGCTGCCACGCGCGGCGCTTGGCGTGCCGGTGGCGTGCGCGACGGGATCACCGGGACGCTGGTCCCCGGCGCTGCGGCGTCCTACGCCATCTGGGAGGCCGACGAGCTCGAACTCAGCGCACCAGCCGATGCGGTCCAGCGGTGGTCGACCGATCAGCGCTCCCGGGTGCCTGCGCTGCCGCGACTCGACGACCCGTTGCCGCGCTGCAGGCAGACGGTTCATCGGGGTGCTGTTATTCATGGCTAAGCCGGGCCGCCGTCGCGAGCGGTCCCGCGCCGTCGACGACACGGACATCTTTCCCCCCCTCGTCGACGACAACGAAGAGCCCGTCGAGGGGGAAGACTACGCAGAGCTCGTCCCGTTGGGCGAGTCGGACAAAATAGTTCAAATCCGCGCTCGGGCAAAGCGATTCGGCCAGGCGATAGTAGACCGGGTGGCGCAGTTGGGTGCGACGATCGTCGCGGGGGTGGCGCTGTGTGTGAGTTTCCCGCCGTTCGGTTGGTGGTTCATGGCCTTCGTCGCGTTCGGCGTGCTCGCCTGGGTGCTGACCCGGGATACCACGACGCGTGCTGGCGGCTTCGGATACGGATTCCTGTTCGGGTTGGTGTTCTACCTGCCACTGCTGCCGTGGATCAGCGGGCTGGTCGGGGCGATACCGTGGATCGCGCTGTGCATGCTCGAGTCGCTTTTCCCCGCGCTGTTCGGCTGGGTGGCCGTCTTCGTTCGGCAGTTATCCGGCTGGCCGTTCTGGTTCGCCGCGTTGTGGTCGGTCCAGGAGTGGCTGAAGTCAACGGTCCCTTTTGGCGGATTCCCTTGGGGGGTAGTCGGTTTCAGTCAAACCGACGGCCCGCTGCTGGCGCTCGCACAATTCGGCGGCGCCCCGCTGGTGTCGTTCGCGGTGGCGTTGATCGGGTTCTGTCTCGCGGCGCTGACCTTCGAGGTAGTGAAGTGGTTGCGCCACAACGACGCTCAGGCTGCGACGCCGTCGGTGGTGGTGCTCCCCGGGGTGTGCATCAGCGCCGTGCTGCTGGTCACCGCGCTGGCGTGGCCGCATGTGCGGCAGTCAGGCGTCGGCGCGGGCGACGACCCGGCGATCACCGTCGCCGCCGTGCAGGGCAACGTGCCGCGGCTCGGGCTGGAATTCAACGCTCAACGCCGAGCCGTCCTCGACAACCACGTCCGCGAGACGCTGCAGTTGTCCGACGATGTGCATGCGGGCCGCGCGCCGCAGCCGATGGTCGTCATCTGGCCGGAGAACTCTTCGGATATCGATCCGCTGACCAATCCGGACGCCCGCGACGAGATCAACACGGCAGCGTCGGCCATCAATGCGCCCATCCTGGTCGGTGGTGTCGTCGCCGCCCCCGGCTACAGCGCGGACAATCCGGTGGCCAGCAACTCGGTGATCGTCTGGAATCCCGGCACCGGCCCGGCCGACCGGCACGACAAGCAGATCATCCAGCCGTTCGGCGAGTACCTGCCGTGGCGCGGCTTCTTCAAGCACCTGTCCTCATACGCCGACAGGGCGGGGTACTTCGTGGCTGGCACCGGCAACGGGGTGGTCACCGCAGCCGGTGTGCCGATCGGCGTGACGACGTGCTGGGAGGTGATCTTCGATCGAGCGGCGCGCGAGTCGGTGGAAAACGGCGCCCAGCTCCTGGCCGTTCCGGCCAACAACGCGACGTTCACCGAGGCGATGAGCGAGCAGCAGCTCGCGTTCGCCAGGCTGCGAGCCGTTGAGCACGACCGATATGTCGTGGTTTCCGGCACCACGGGGATCAGCGCGATCGTCGCGCCCGACGGTCGCGAGCTGGCTCGCACGTCGTTCTTCGAGCCCGCCTACCTCGACTCACAGGTGCGGCTGAAAACGCAGCTCACGCCAGCGACGGAGTGGGGGCCGTGGGTTCAGGGCCTGCTCGTCGTCCTCGGCGCTGCCGCTGTGATCACCGCAATACTGCACAATGGGAGTTTCGTGCGCCGGCCGGGCCGGCGCGGCAATGAATAAAAGGAGACCCATGAGAGTCCCTAGGGGCGGAACGCAGCGACCGGGGGATCGGGGAGCTCAGCGCCCGAGTGAGCGCACTCTGGTCATCATCCCCACGTTCAACGAGCGGGAAAACCTGCCGCTGATCGTCGAACGCGTGCACAAGGTGCGCCCCGACGTCCACATCCTGATCGTCGACGACAACAGCCCCGACGGCACCGGTGAGCTGGCCGATGAGCTGTCGCTGGCCGACACCGACCGAATTCATGTCATGCACCGGACGGCCAAGGGCGGCCTCGGCGCCGCGTATCTGGCGGGCTTCGCGTGGGGCCTGAACCGCGAGTACTCGGTGCTCGTCGAGATGGACGCCGACGGCAGCCACCCGCCCGAACAGCTGCATCGGCTGCTCGATGCCGTCGACAGCGGTGCGGATCTGGTGATCGGGTCGCGCTATGTCCCTGGCGGTGAGGTGCGCAACTGGCCGCGTCGCCGGCTGGTGCTGTCGCGCACGGCCAACGGCTACTCGCGAATCCTGCTCGGTGTCGATATCCACGACATCACCGCGGGCTACCGCGCGTACAGGCGAGAGGTGCTGGAGAAGATCGACCTGGCCGCGGTCGACTCGAAGGGCTACTGCTTCCAGATCGACTTGACCTGGCGCACCATCAACAACGGCTTCATCGTCGTCGAGGTGCCGATCACGTTCACCGAGCGCGAGTTCGGCCAATCCAAGATGAGCGGATCCAACATCCGCGAGGCCATGTTCAAGGTCGCGGAATGGGGTTTCCGCGGGCGCATGGATCGCGCTCGCGGTGTTGGCGTTACGCGCTGAAAATCAGCTGCCGCGGCGGCGTGTCTTGATGAGATCGAGGCGCTCCTTGAGCAGCTCTTCGAGCTCCTCGACCGAACGGCGCTCGAGCAGCATGTCCCAGTGCGTGCGCGGCGGCTTGGTCTTCTTCGGCTCCGGCGCGTCACCCTCGATCAGAGTGCCTTCCATGCCGTTCCGGCACAGCCAGGTGTGGGGGATTTCGGCGTCGTCGGCGAACGGAACGTCGAACTCTTCGCCGTTATCAGTGCGGTAGCGGGCGACCTGACGCGGCGCCAGGTCGTGGTTGCGGTCGGTCTCGTAGCTCACGGCTCCGAGGCGACTGCCCCTCAAGACACGATCAGCCATCGTCAACAACTCCTCAAGTCACTATTCGTCCGGGTAATCAACGCAGCAACACGGCGTGCAGTTCCCGACTCGACCCCTCATGATACCGGGATCCGAGGGTCGGCCGGATTACAGTCAGGGTCCGTGGTCCACGGAAGAAGAAGTTTGAAGCCTTCGCCCTGTCGCTGGTGTGGTCGTGAAGTTGGCGATGTTGGACTCGGCAGGCGCAGGCAATACTGCAGGCAGTCCTGCCGGCAACGCGCCTACGAGCAGCGCGCCATGGTCAAGGGGACCTCGGTGGCGCCCGACTCCGTCGTGCTGACCGCCGACGAGGCATCCGAGCTCTCCGACCGCGTCTACCAGGTCAGATGTGCCGCCGAGGACATCGCGATCGCCGTCGAAGAAGGGGCGAAGAGCGCAGAACTGCGTGAGCTGTGCGACGCGTTGATGCGGGCAGCGAAGGCGGCCGACGGCTGGCGTTAGCCGGCAACCTGACTCCGCAGTGAACACCGCGGGCCGGACACCCGTTCTACGATTGCCAACGACAAAACCCGAGATGGGGAACGCGGTGTCCGTATCACCTCCAGAAACCGGCGTGTGGCGCTTCGACGCCTTTGTTCTCGACACGCAGCGCTACGAACTGCGCTCCGGCGATGAGGTGATCCGCGTCGAGCCGCAGGTGTTCGACGTGCTCACCCAGCTGGTCCGCAATTCGCACCGGTTCGTCACCAAAGAAGAGCTGTTCGACTCCGTCTGGGGTGGGCGCTTCGTCGGCGAGGCGGCGCTGACAAGCCGCATCAAGGCCGCGCGGCGGGCGCTGGGCGATGACGGTGAGTCGCAGCGCTACATCAGGACCGTCCGCGGCCGCGGCTACCAGTTCGTCGGGACGCTCGTCGATGACACCGCGGCCGAAGCCGAGCCGGCGCCCGAGCCTGCAGCGCCGCGCCAGCACATCGCGTTCTGCCACGCCGCCGACGGCGTGCGGCTGGCCTATGCGGTGGCGGGGGAGGGACCGCCGCTTGTCCGCGCGGCCAACTGGATGACGCATCTGGGCTATGACATCGAAAGCCCGGTGTGGAAGCACTGGGTGCGCGACCTGTCCCTGAAATACCGATTCATCCGCTACGATGAACGCGGTTGCGGCCTATCAGATTGGGACGCAACCGATTTCACCTTCGATGACTGGGTGACCGATCTGGAATCGGTGGTCGAATCGCTTGGCCTCGAACGCTTTCCACTGCTGGGCGTATCACAGGGCGGGGCGGTGGCGGTGGCGTATGCGGCCCGCCACCCCGAGCGGGTCAGCCATCTGGTGTTGTGCGGTGCGTATGCGCGCGGCCGTGGGGTGCGAGCAGTCGGTGATGACGAAAAGCGCGCTGCGGCGTTGGATCTCGACCTCGCCCGCGTCGGATGGGGACGCGACGATCCCGCGTTCCGCCAGGTGTTCGCCGCCCAGTTCCTGCCCGACGGGACCCGCGCGGACTGGGCGGCGTTCGATCAGCTGCAACGGCGCACCACCTCACCCGAGAACGCAGTGCGGTTCCTCGAGGAGTTCGGCCGCATCGATGTGCGGGATCTGGCGCGCGAGGTGTCCTGCCCGACGCTGATCATGCATTCTCGCGACGACCACCGGGTACCCATGCGATTCGGCGAGGAACTGGCTGCGCTGATACCCGATTCGCGGTTGGTTGCGTTGTCGAGCAACAACCATCTGCTGACCGCCGCCGAGCCTGCGTGGCAAGTGTTCCTTGCTGAGGTCAACGCATTTCTTGCGGTCTGAGATCTCCACGCAATCTCCATGCATTCTTCATGTGAAGTGCCTGTGAGTTAATCATGCTGGTCGTATGAACAAGCACCTCCGCACCCTGATTGTGGGTGTCAGCGCGCTTCTCGCCCTTGGCACCCTGTCCGCGTGCTCCGGCGGCAAGACCACCGAAGCGACCAACACATCCGAGGCGATCACCACACCGCCGTCCGCAACTGCAAAACCGTTCCCGCAGTCGGCGAGATACGTCGCCGACATGAAGGCGGCCGACGGCAAGACGATGGCCATCGGCATCTCTGTCGACGGCGATTCGGTGGCCGCGTACGCCTGCAACGGCACCGATGATGAAGCCTGGTTCTTCGGCAACCAGGCCGACGGCAAGCTCGACATCAAGTCGCGCTTCCGTGACACGTTGCAGGCCGAGTTCAACGGTACGGACGTCGCAGGCAATCTGATGATGAACGGTGTCGCCTACACGTTCACCGCCGCACCGGTGTCGGGCGTGGCCGGCATGTACACCGCAGATTTCGAAGGTGTGCGCGCATCGTGGGTGGTGCGTGAGGACGGCACCGCCACAGGCGTTCAGTTCAACACCGGCAGTATCAGCGGCCGCGACTTCGAGCAGGCCGAACTGCAGCAACTCAACGAGCAGCAGTTCCGGAACGGCGTTCGCAACAAGCGACAACTTCAGCAGGCCGCACAGATCCAATTCCTGCAGAACACAACGGCACGGTCGACGATCAACGACCACGAGGTGACCCCGACCCTGGTCAACGGAACGTTCCGGCTCGGATAACTGAATAGTTTTGCCGCCCAAAGGCCCAGCCATCGTTCCGGCTGGGCCGTTGGTCTTTGCATCACCCAGAATCAAAACCTTCAGCGACTCTCCGAGGGCGCGTAGCGTCGCCTCACCGTGACTATCTCCGCCGAGCTGGCCGTGCCATTGGCGTCGACCACGCCTGCCGTCAATCGCCGGTGGGCTCAGCGCAAGTGGGGGTTGATCCGCCTTCTACCGCCGGTGGTGCTGCTCGGCATATGGCAGCTCGGCAGTGCGCTCGGATTGATCCCGCAGGATGTGCTGCCCGCGCCGTCGGTGATCATCGAGGCAGGCATCGAGCTGATCGAGAACGGTCAACTGGCTGATGCGTTGCAGGTATCCGGCGTTCGGGTGATCGAAGGCCTGGTTCTCGGTGGGTTTCTCGGTGTCGCGCTGGGCACTGCCGTCGGGTTGTCGCGGTGGATCGAGGCGACGGTCGACCCGCCGATGCAGATGATCCGTGCGCTGCCGCACCTCGGCCTGATTCCGTTGTTCATCGTGTGGTTCGGCATCGGCGAGTTGCCGAAGGTGCTGCTGGTCGCACTCGGTGTGAGTTTCCCGCTGTACCTGAACACCTTTTCGGCCATCCGGCAGGTCGACCCGAAACTCTTCGAAACCGCCCAGGTGCTCGGCTTCTCGTTGTGGCAGAGGTTCCGCAACATCATCGTGCCCAGCGCCGCACCGCAGGTGCTCGTTGGCCTGCGGCAGTCGCTGGCGATCGCGTGGCTGACACTGATCGTCGCCGAACAGATCAACGCCGACAAGGGAATTGGCTTCCTCATCAACAACGCCCGTGATTTCCTTCGCATCGACATCATCATCTTCGGGTTGATCGTCTATGCGCTCCTGGGCATCGGCACCGACGCCATCGTCCGCATGCTGGAACGCCGAGCATTGAGGTATCGCTCATGACCATTGCCGCCGAACGCCGCCTTGCTGTCGCGGGCGAACTCCGAAATGTGAACAAGTGGTACGGCGACCATCATGTGCTGACCGATGTGTCGGTCCAGGTGGGCCAGGGCGAGGTCGTTGCGCTCATTGGTCGCAGCGGCTCAGGCAAGTCGACCGTGCTGCGAGTGTTCGCCGGCCTGTCGACCGACCACACCGGCGACCGCGTCGTCTCCGGGGCCCCGTCCCTGGCCTTCCAGGAGCCCAGACTGTTTCCCTGGCGTGACGTCCGCACCAATGTGGTCTACGGGCTGACCCGCAGCAGGACCTCCCGGCCCGAGGCGCAGGCTCGCGCGGATCGAGCGTTGGCAGACGTCGGCTTGGCCGACCGCGCCGAAGCGTGGCCACTGACGCTGTCTGGTGGTCAGGCGCAACGGGTTTCGCTGGCTCGCGCGCTGGTGGCCGAGCCCGAACTGCTGCTACTCGACGAACCATTCGGCGCGCTGGACGCGCTGACTCGGCTGAGCATGCGGGCGTTGCTGCTGGACCTATGGCGTGAGCACGGTTTCGGGGTGCTGCTCGTCACGCACGACGTGGACGAGGCGGTCGCGCTTGCCGACCGTGTGCTGGTTCTCGAAGCAGGCCGGGTGATCCACACGCTGACCATCGATGAACCCCGATCACCGGGAGCCGACACCGAGCATTACCGCGCAGAGCTGCTCGACCAGCTCGGTGTCCAGATCTGACAAAGGAACTCATGCATAGAACATTGGTTGTATTGCTCGCTGCGGCTGCGCTGCTGTCGGGCTGCGTGTCACGGCAGGACAATGCGGGTGCCCAGCAGGCGCCAGGGACGGTCCCGCTGTCCGAATTGTCTGGTCTCACACTGCAAGTCGGCGATCAAAAGGGCAATACGGAGACGCTGCTGCGGGCGGCGGGTGAGCTCGACAACCTGCCCTACCGGGTGGCGTTCTCGACGTTTACCTCGGGTCCGCCTCAGGTGGAGGCCGCCACGGCAGGCAAGATCGACTTCGCGGTCACCGGCAACTCGCCACCGATCTTCGGCACCGCGTCGAACGCGAAGGTGAAGGTCGTTTCCGCGTACGACGGCGGCGGAAACGGCGATCAGATTCTGGTGCATGCGGATTCGTCGATCCGGTCGATCTCCGATCTGCGGGGTAAGAGCATCGTCGTCGGCAAGGGCAGCTCTGCGCACGGGCACATTCTGGGGCAGCTGGAGAAGGCAGGCCTGTCGACGTCCGACGTGAAGCTGGTGTTCCTGCAGCCCGCCGATGCGCTGTCGGCATTTCGGCAGCACCAAGCCGATGCCTGGGCGATCTGGGATCCGTACACCGCGCAGGCGGCCGCGCAGTTGCCGGTGCGCAGCATCGGTCAGGCCAGAGACGTAACCAACGGCTATTGGTTCGGCATCGCGTCGGACGCGGCGCTTGCCGACCCGAAGCGCAACACGGCGCTTGCCGACCTGCTGGTGCGCTTCGAGAAGGCGGCGCGCTGGGCCAAGGACCACCCGCAGCAGTGGGCGGACAGCTACGCCGCCGCGGTGGGCCTTGACCCGAAGGTCGCTGCTGTGGCGCAGGGTCGAAGCCTTCGGCTGCCGACCGAGTTGGATGACGAGATCGTCGCCTCCGAGCAGAAGTTGGCCGACCTCTTCGCGTCGTCTAACCAAATCGCTTCCCCCGCGCCCAAATTCGACAACTGGGTGGACCGTCGATTCAACGACGTGCTGCGCCCCCTATTCATCAGCACCAATTAGGAGGCCTTGTGTCAGCGAAATTCTTTTGGTTCCTGCCCACCAACGGTGACAGCCGCTCGATCGTCGGTGCGTCGCACGCGTCGTCGCATCACACACTGCCTGCAAACTACCGC
>Ga0105249_10004323_pt1 | contig 12288 bp, 7 predicted proteins | sample KBSS44metaG_FD_81522 | JGI IMG/M metagenome (GOLD analysis project Ga0105249, IMG submission 81522) | Switchgrass rhizosphere microbial communities from Kellogg Biological Station, Michigan, USA - KBS S4-4 metaG | ecosystem: Host-associated > Plants > Roots > Rhizosphere > Soil | place... | reverse complement strand
CACCAGCACAGAAGCACAGGATTAAAGTTTGCCGGTGGCATTTTTAGCAACATCACTCATGATCATCTTGATTATCACAAAACATTTGATGAATATATCAGGGTGAAAAAATCATTTTTCGACTCATTATCATCTGATGCATTTGCTGTTAGCAATGCAGATGATAAAAGAGGAATGGTGATGCTGCAGAATACAAATGCAAAAAAGTATTTCTACAGTTTGCGAACGATGGCTGATTTCAAAGGAAAGATCCTTGATAATAGCCTGACAGGTTTGGTGATGAATGTGAATGATACTGAAGTTCATTTCAGGTTGATCGGTGAGTTTAACGCCTATAATCTTCTGGCTGTTTATGGAACTGCCATGTGTATGGGAGAAGACAAACAGGAAGTATTGAGGTGCTTAAGTGTGCTGACTGGTGCCGAGGGAAGATTTGATTATATGATCTCACGAAAGGATCGATTGATCGCAATTGTTGATTATGCACATACACCGGATGCCCTGTTGAATGTGCTGGCAACAATAAAAAAATTAAAGAAGGGAAATGAACAAGTGATAACAGTTGTCGGTTGCGGAGGTGACAGGGATAAAACGAAAAGACCAATAATGGCAGAAGTGGCATGTGAACATAGTGATAAAGTGATATTGACAAGTGATAATCCAAGAAGTGAAGACCCGGCACAGATCATTAAAGACATGGAGCAAGGAGTAAGTGTTGTGTCGAAAAGAAAATGTTTATCGATCGTAGACAGAAAAGAAGCAATAAAGACGGCGATAACCTTAGCAAAAGCCGATGATATAATACTGGTAGCAGGGAAAGGACATGAAAAATACCAGGAGATAAAAGGAGTGAGAAATCATTTTGATGATAAAGAGGTAGTAAGAGAGATGTTTGATTTATTAAACCGTTAGCGTTTAGGTGTGATGTATGAGTTGTGAGAAGAAAGCTGAATAGAGAACAGGAAGTATCCCGATAGCTATCGGGACGACGCAACGGATGCTAAATAGAATTACTTGGACGGTAATCATTAATAAAAGTGATCATCATGTGAAGATGATCTGAACGAAAAACCAAAGTCCTTCTTTTACCTCTCTGCGAAAGCAGGGAGGTTTAGGAGGCCAAAACCTAAGACCAACAATGCTATACCATTTGTTTGAATGGTTCGAAAAAAATAACATCAAGTTTCCTGGAAGTGGGATTCTCAATTTCATTTCATTCCGGCTTTTGTTGGCTATGTTGTTATCGCTGCTTATTACGCTGGTGTTTGGAAAACGAATGATAAATGTGTTAAGAAGAAGGTTAGGTGTCGAAACAGTTCGTGATCTCGGTCTTGCAGGTGAACAACAAAAAAAGGGAACACCAACAATGGGTGGTGTAATAATCATCCTTGGCATAGTAGTTCCGACTTTGCTCTTTGCCCGGCTTGATACAATATATATAATAGTGATGTTGATCGCCACAGTATGGCTTGGTATCATTGGCTTCATTGATGATTATTTAAAACTAAGAGCAAAACGTCTTGCACATGAGCAAGGCATTGCGTATAAGAAAGGTGATAAAGATGGTTTAGCGGGATGGTTTAAGATAATGGGGCAAGTTGGCCTTGGAATTTTTGTAGGTGCCACACTTTATTTTAATGCAGATGTGAGGATTTGGAGAGAATACCAGGGTACGCCACCAGCGAATGACCCAACGGTATTTTGTAAGACGATTAATAACAGACAAAAATGTTTTGTGGAAACTAAAGTGCCAATAACAACAATCCCTTTTGTAAAAAGTCATGAGTTTAACTATTCTAAACTTTTACCAGAAAGCTGGCGGGGTTATACATGGTTACTTTATATACTCATCGTGATCTTTATCATCACTGCAGTGTCAAACGGTGCAAATATTACTGATGGACTCGATGGACTTGCCACTGGAACGTCAGCATTGATCGGGGTATGTCTTGGAATCTTTGCGTATGCAAGTGGTAATCTCTATTTCGCTGATTACCTCAATATCATGTATATACCTGGTCTTGGTGAGTTATCAATTTTTATTGCAGCAATGATCGGAGCATGTATCGGTTTTCTCTGGTACAATTCTTACCCGGCACAAGTATTCATGGGTGATACAGGAAGCTTAACACTGGGAGGAATTATCGCATCAATCGCAATTATTGTTCATAAAGAATTATTGATACCAATTTTTTGTGGAGTTTTTTTCGTGGAGTTGTTAAGTGTCATGTTACAGGTTACATATTTCAAATACACAAAGAGAAAGTTTGGAGTGGGAAAAAGAATTTTTCTTATGAGTCCCTTGCATCATCATTACCAGAAAGAAGGATATCATGAAGCAAAGATCGCTACGAGATTTTGGATCGTAACTGTGCTTGGTGTGTTATTAAGTATTGCAACATTGAAAATGAGATAAGCGGATTGGCGAAAATCATTATTGAAAAACCGCCCCTGTTTGTTTGAAACCCTAAGAAACTAATACCGAAAGTCCAAACCAGATTGTGGTGCAGAAAAAGAAGACTAATGCTTATGAAGAACCAAAGTTCCGTACAACCCATGAATGACGACAATGAACAAGAAACTTGTCATACTCGGCGGAGGTGAGAGTGGCGTCGGCGCTGCGTTGCTGGCAAAACAAAAAGGGTATGACGTGTTTCTTTCGGATGGAAGTTCTTTGAATGAGATCTATCGCAGCGAGTTGCTGAATGCCGCAATCGAATTTGAAGAAGGTAAACACACCGATGAAAAAATTCTGAATGCTGATGAAGTGGTGAAGAGCCCGGGTATCCCGGAAAAAAATGAAACGGTAAAAAAGATAAGAGCAAAAAGAATTGAGATCATCAGTGAGATTGAATTGGCTTATCGCTTCAAGGGCAATAGTAAAATCATCGGCATCACCGGCAGCAATGGAAAAACGACAACAACAGCATTGACATATCATATCTGCAAAACGGCAGGGCTTGATTGTGCCATGGTTGGCAATATCGGTTTTTCATTTGCAAGACAAGTTGCAACAGATCCCAAACCGCTGTATGTAGCAGAGATCAGCAGTTTCCAGTTAGATGATATCAAAACATTCAGACCTGATGTGGCGATACTCACCAACATAACCGAAGATCATCTTGACCGCTATGAGTACAAGTTTGAGAATTATATACGGAGCAAATTCCGAATTGCTATGAACCAGTCAAAAAATGATCATTTCATTTATTGCCTGGATGATGAAGTAACTATGAAATATTTAGATCAATTCAATATTCAATCAAAACAACTGCCAATCAGCATGAAAAAAGAACCACCGAATGGAGCATTTATTAAAGACGGGGACATGTATGTAAGAACAGGAAACGATTACGTAAGTATGAGTGTCTATGATTTTGCATTAAAAGGAATACATAATCAATATAACACAATGGCCGCCTGTGTCGCAGCATCCACTTTAGAATTAAGAAAAGAGAAAATCCGTGAAGCGGTCACCACTTTTCAAAGTCTTGAACATAGAATGGAGCCTGTGGCCACCGTTCGTGGAGTTGAGTTCGTCAATGATAGCAAAGCAACCAATGTAAATAGTACATGGTATGCATTGGAAAGTATGAACAAGCCCACTATCCTCATCCTCGGAGGAGTTGACAAAGGAAATGATTATTCATTGATCACTGAGCTTGTAAAAGAAAAAGTAAAAGCCATCATTTGCCTTGGAACTGATAATCGAAAAATTCACGAGGCATTTGGAAATATAACAAGCACAATAGTGAACACTGGTAGTGCATCAGAAGCCGTACATGCTGCTTTTCATTTTGCAGAAAAAGGTGATGTTGTTTTATTAAGCCCGGCCTGTGCAAGTGTTGATCTGTTTAAAAACTATGAGGATAGAGGGAATCAGTTTAAGAAGGCGGTGAAGGAATTATGAACCCCCTGTCCCCCTAAAGGTGTGACTTAGTTAGTGGGATTCATTGTGCGATTGACGAGTTCTTTAATAATGAGTGTGATAGGTATGTTATCAGGAACATTGCTACTATTTAGCTTTTGTTGCGTCGCACTCTTGTGCTATTAGTTCTTTATTCAACAAATGAATTGCCACAGGCTTTAGCCTGTGGATACATAAAATAAAAAATGAAAATTTAAATAAAGCTCCCTTAGGGGTTTGGGGTATATGACCGAAGCATTAAACATACAGCACCAGATCAAAAACTTTAGCCAACGCACCAAAGGTGATAAAGTGATCTGGGCATTAGTGATACTTCTTGTACTTGCATCGTTGCTTGTGGTGTATAGTGCTACGGGATCACTGGCATATAAATTATACAGGGGTAATACTGAAGTATACCTGTTCAAGCAAATAGCATTTATTATAATGGGGATGGCTGTTATCTATTTTGCTCATCGTGTCAATTATACTATTTGGTCAAAAGTTGCCTATTTCTTGTTCATCATTTCAATTCCACTTTTGATCTATACATTATTCTTTGGTGTTCGAATGAATGAAGGCAGCCGTTGGATCCGTTTGCCCATCATTAATATGACAATGCAAACTTCCGATCTTGCAAAGCTTGCCTTGTTCATGTATGTTTCACGACAGATAAGTAAAAGGCAAAATGTAATTAAGGATTTTAAACAGGGCTATTTGCCATTGATCATCCCTGTCGGGCTTGTTTGTGCATTGATCGCGCCTGCAAATCTTTCGACTGCTTTATTACTTGGTGCAAGCTGTTTGCTCTTATTTTTTATCGGCAGAGCCAGTACAAAACATTTATTGATAACAGTTGGTATTGCATGTATTCCAATAGTGATATTAATAATAGCAGCGGTTGTTCGTCATAATTCAGCCGGTGATGAATTGACAGGTTCCAAAAAAGTATCTGCTGGATTATTTGCAAGGGCAGATACGTGGATCAATCGTGTAGAAGGATTTATTTATGGAAGCAAACAATCAATTGATGATGATGCTTACCAGGTAAACCAGGCAAAGATTGCAATTGCAAAAGGCGGCTTGGTAGGTGTTGGTCCCGGTAATAGCACACAAAGAGATTTTTTACCACAGGCTTATAACGATTTTATTTATCCGATCATCATGGAAGAGTATGGATTGATAGGTGGGGCATTTATTCTATTTATCTATCTCGTATTCTTATGGCGAAGCATTAGAATTTTTAAAAGATGTCCTTATGCATTCGGTGCATTCCTAGCGTTGGGACTCAGTTTTACATTGGTGATACAAGCAGTCGCAAACATGGCTGTAAGTGTAAACTTATTTCCGGTAACAGGAGTCACGCTTCCATTAGTGAGTATGGGAGGAAGCAGTTTCTTATTTACATGTTTTGCAATTGGTATTATACTAAGCGTGGCGAGAAATGTAGAACAATTGGAAGGGAAAGGCAAAGAGGTAGTGGCAGACAATAATCAATAATTATTAATTAATAATTATTGATTATTTAAGAGAATAACTTTTGGCAGAATGAACAAACGTATCATAATCGCTGGAGGAGGCACTGGTGGACATATTTTCCCCGCAATAGCAATTGCAAATGCCTTGAAAAAAAAAGATAGTGCGATCGAGATATTGTTTGTAGGTGCGAAAGGGAAAATGGAGATGGAAAAAGTACCGCATGCTGGATATAAGATCATAGGATTGGATATAGCAGGATTCAACAGAAGCTCTTTGATAAAAAATATTGGTTTGCCCTTCAAGATCATTAAAAGTTATTTCCAGGCAAGAAAGATAATGAGTGAGTTCAAACCGGATGCGGTGATAGGAGTTGGCGGTTATGCCAGTTTTCCGATGTTGCAATTGGCGCAGCAAAGAAATATCCCGACAGTCATACAGGAACAAAACTCATTTGCAGGAAAAACTAATATGATACTAGGAAAAAGAGCAAAGAAAATTTGCGTGGCTTATGAGGGTATGGAAAAATTTTTTCCTAAAGAGAAGATCATATTGACCGGAAATCCTGTAAGGTCTGCGATCTCTGGATCATCAATAACAAGAACAGAAGGGGACAATTTTTTCCAGTTGCATTTGAATAGAAAAACTGTTTTTGTAGTTGGAGGTAGCCTTGGTGCAAAATCGATCAATGAAGCGGTTGATGAACGTTTAGATGATATACTGCATGCAGGTTTACAATTGATCTGGCAAACAGGAAAAACATACCTGGCAAAGGCAAGAGAAAGGGTAGCAGGCAAACCGGGTGTTTGGGTAAATGATTTTATTACCAGGATAGAGTATGCTTATGCAGCCAGTGATATAGTGATCTCAAGAGCAGGTGCAATCGCTATTGCAGAATTATGTGTGATGAAAAAGCCTGTATTGTTTGTGCCGTTTCCATTTGCGGCAGAAGATCATCAAACGGTGAATGCAATGAGCCTGGTGAATAAACATGCGGCATTGATAGTGAAAGATAATGAAGCAAAAGAAAAATTGGTGCCAATGATCATTGAGTTGGCAAAAGATGATGCCAGGCAAAGTGAATTGAGAAGACATATAAGTGAATTAGCAATAAAGAATGCTGATGAAAGAATAGCTGAAGAGATTTTTAAGATATTATGATGAGTTTTTGACGGGTTCCAAAAAGTTCGAATACTGTCCTTATGAATCCCCCTTCGGGGGGCCTATGAAAAGAAAGAAGTTATAAGTATGAAAGTGATCTACTTTATCGGGATTGGTGGAATCGGGATGAGTGCCTTAGCAAGATACTTTCATTCAAGAGGAGTAAAGGTGAGTGGATATGATAAGACACCAAGTTCTTTAACAATGGAATTAGAGCAGGAAGGAATGAAGATCCATTATGAAGAGAATATTGATCTGATTCCGAAAGATGCGGAGCTGGTTGTATATACACCTGCGGTTCCAAAAGAACATAAAGAGCTGGTGTATTATCAACAGCATGGATATAAAGTAGTAAAGCGAAGTGATGTTTTGCAGATAGCAACGGAAAGTTCTTTTAATATATGTATTGCAGGTACACATGGCAAAACAACTATTACGACCATGGTGGCGCATTTGTTAAGGCACACTGGTTATGGGTGTAATGCATTTCTCGGTGGTATTTCGGTGAACTATGGAACTAATTTTTGGAGCAGCGAAAGAAATGTGAGTGTTGTTGAAGCTGATGAATATGATAGAAGTTTTTTGAAATTAAGTCCGGACATAGCGATCATCACGGCAATGGATCCCGATCACCTGGATATTTATGGAACTGCTGAAGAGATGGAAAAGGCATTTATTGACTTCAGCGGGAGAATAAAAGAAGGTGGTTTATTGATCAGCAAGTTTGGATTAAAAAGAGCGAAGGATTTAAAAGGATCAAGACATATGACTTATAGTGTACAAAATAAAAACACAGATGCACATGTAGAGAATATAAAGATGATGAATGGGAGTTATGAGTTTGATGTAGTGATAAATGACAAGAAGATTGAAAATGTGAGATTGAATATAGGCGGAATGCACAATGTGGAGAATGCAGTAGCGGCAATAACAGTAACGAGTTCTTTAAATATTGATAGCGAAAAGATCAAAGCTGCGGTAGCAGATTTCAAAGGGGTGAAAAGAAGATTTGAATATATCATAAAAACTGATGACCTGGTTTTTATTGATGATTATGCTCATCACCCTGAAGAGCTAAGAGCATTGATAAGTGGTGCTAAGTCTTTGTTCAGTGATAAAAAGTGTATAATAATATTTCAACCGCATTTGTACACCAGAACAAGAGACCTGGCAGATGGATTTGCAGAAGTGCTGGATATGGCAGATGAAGTGATACTGTTACCGATATATCCTGCAAGGGAATTGCCAATAGCAGGAGTAAGCAGCGAAATGATCCTGGATAAAATGAAGAGTAAGAATAAAAGAGTGTTGAATAAAGAAGAATTGAAAGGTTGGATAGAAAAAGATTTTAAGAAACAAGGAAAAGTTCTGGTAACAGCAGGTGCCGGTGATATTGACCTGCTGGTAGAGCCAATAAAAGAAATTTTGAAATAATTTTTTTGTGAATACAAAAGCAACTATACGGAAAATATTATTTGTGATGCTCTGGGTTTGCATCGGGGGTGGCATGCTGAGCTTATTAATTGCAGCCATCGGTAAAAAGAAGAGAGAAGATTGTACGGATTATACCATCACAATTAAGGGAGCTACAAATAATTTCTTTATAGATGCAAATGATATCAGGAAACTACTTAGATCAGGAGCTGGCTCAGAGTTGAAGGGCCAAAAGATGTCAGACATCAATCTAAAGAAACTTGAACAGCTGTTAAGAGCTAATGTTTGGATCCGCAAAGCTGAAATGTGGTTTGATAATAGAAATGTTTTGCATGTGGAGGTACACGAAAGGGAACCAATAGCAAGAATTTTTACAACAACAGGCAACACATTTTATATCGACAGCACAGAAAGAAAAATACCTCTATCCGATAAAATGAGTGCAAGAGTTCCTGTGTTTACGGGCTTTACTGATAAAAAGGTTTACTCAGCAAAAGATAGCCTGCTATTAAATGATGTAAAAAACATAGCTACATATATAAACAACGATCCTTTCTGGACGAGCCAGGTAGCACAGATAGATATAACACCAGAAAGAAATTTTGAACTCAGTCCTGTCGTTGGTAATCATTTGATAAAACTTGGTAATGGAAAAGATATTGAAAAGAAGTTCAATAGACTCATGATATTTTATAAACAGGTGCTTGCACAAAAAGGATTTGATTCTTATAGTATTGTCGATGTTCAATATGAAGGACAAGTAGTGGGAACAAGAAGAGGAACAGAGAAAAACAAAGTGGATACCGTTATGTTGAAGAGAAGAGTGAATGAAATGCTGAAACAGGTGCAAAATCAATATGACAGCCTGGTTACCTTAAAACCGCTTATTGAAAAACCAATAATAAGTGGATCAAAAGTAAGTACAAACGATTTGAGGGCCACCAGCACTCAATCTACCAACCCAAATGCTTTGAAAACTGAATCCCTACCCTCTAAAAACCAAAACAAACCCAATGAAAACAAACCAAGAGCGGTAATGCCGAAGAAGAATTAAGAATTATGAGTTGCTCCGGGTTTAAACCCGGAGATCGAAAAGGATGAAGTTCATTGTCCCTCCCGATAGCTATCGGGACGGGGGTCGGATGTTGGAACTAAAGAGAATTTCAAAGGGGGGTGGATGAATAGCGAACGGGATGTACAAGTGTGTGACACAAGGGACGGCGATTAGAATTACCAAAGCTTGTAACAAAAAAAATTAAGAGGAGATTGCTTCGGCTTCGCCTCGCAACAATAAACCATAAACTTCAAATCTGTAAACAACTAAAAACTACAATATCATGAACAACGAACAACCCATTATCGTCGGACTCGATATCGGCACCACCAAGATCGCTGTGATCGCCGGTCGCAAAAATGAATTTGGCAAGCTGGAGATCCTTGGCTTTGGACGAGCCAATAGCAATGGCGTAAAACATGGCCAGGTGCTTAATATTGACGAAACAATTAAGGCCATCAATGCGGCACTTGAAAATTGTTTGGCTTCAAATCCTGGTTTGGAAATTAAAGAAGTGTATGTCGGTATTGCGGGACATCATATTAAAAGTTTACAAACCCGTGGCGATATAGTTCGTCAGAACACTGAAGAAGAAATTACACGTAAAGAAATTGATCAGTTAGTTGCTGATCAGTACAAAACATACATTCCTGCAGGCGATCAGATCATTGATGTGATTCCACAAGAATTTACAATTGATAATTTTCAGAATATTCCTAACCCGATTGGTTATGGCGGAGTGAAGGTGGGTGCAAACTTTCATATCATTACGGGCGATAAAAATGCAATTCGCAATATCAATCGTAGTGTCGAAAAAGCGATGCTTGCAACAAAAGATTTGGTATTACAACCACTTGCATCTGCAGCTGCGGTAATGGGACAAGAAGATCTGGAAGCCGGTGTTGCAATAGTGGATATAGGTGGTGGTACAACTGACCTTGCAGTTTTTTATGAAGGAATTTTGAAACATACAGCAGTTATTCCTTTCGCAGGTGAAAATATTACTAATGATATCAAAACTGGTTTGGGAGTTTTAAAAACACAGGCCGAGCAAATGAAAGTTCAGTTTGGCAGTGCTTTATCGAATGAAGCAAAGGCAAATGCCTATATCACAATTCCTGGATTACGTGGCATGCCTGCAAAAGAGATCAGTGTAAAAAATCTTGCTAACATCATACAGGCCCGTATGAGTGAGATACTTGATTTTGTTACTTATCATTTAAAACAAGTTGGACTTGATAATAAAGCGTTGAACGGCGGTATCATTCTTACTGGCGGTGGCTCACAATTGAAACACATGATCCAGTTAACTGAATATGCAACGGGTTTGAATGCAAGGATCGGATTCCCTAATGAACATCTTGCATCAGGCCATATTGAAGAGTTGGCGAAACCAACTTACTCTACTTGCATTGGTTTAATCCTGAAAGGCTATGATGATTATGAGCATAACCGCAAACAATTCGAAATGGATTTCAAAGTTGTTGAAGTGCCGGACAGCCTGAAACAAGCAGCTGAAGAAGTAATGGTTGATGAAGTAGCAGTTTCTGCTGATAAGATGACAAGACGTAAGAACCTGACTGGTTTCTGGGATAAATTCAAAGACAGGCTTGTGGACTTATTTAAAGAAGAAGAAGACCATCACCTGTAATTAAGAATTAAGAATTAATAATTAAAAATACTAACCCATTACTAACTGCTGTAAAATTTTCGAAAACAGCTTTTAAAATTCAACTGTATGATACATTTTGATTTGCCAAAAGAAAAATCATCGATCATCAAAGTGATTGGTGTTGGAGGTGGAGGAAGCAACGCAGTTAATCATATGTTTAGCCAGATGATTGAAGGTGTCAACTTCATCATCTGTAATACCGATGCACAGGCGATTGCTCAAAGCATGGTGCCAAACAGAATTCAGCTAGGCCCGCATCTCACACAAGGTCTTGGTGCCGGTGCTAATCCTGAAATTGGAAGACAGGCAACTGAGGAATCATTAGAAGAGATCCGACGCATACTTGAAGTGAATACCAAAATGGCATTCATTACGGCAGGTATGGGTGGCGGTACAGGGACTGGAGGTGCGCCGATCATTTCAAAAATTTGTAAAGACCTCGGAATTCTTACAGTAGGAATCGTTACAACACCTTTTGCTTATGAAGGAAAGAAAAGAATTCAACAAGCAGAAGAAGGAATTAAAAATTTAAAGCAATATGTAGATACATTGCTTGTAATTAGTAATGATAAACTCCGTCACCAGTTTGGCAATTTAAAAATGCGTGATGCATTTGCAAAAGCTGACAATGTGTTGGCAACGGCAGCAAAATGTATCACTGATGTTATTACAACAACCGGACAGATCAATGTTGACTTTGCGGATGTTTGCACCGTAATGAAGAATGGCGGCGTCGCGATACTTGGCAGCGCAACTGCATCAGGAGAGAACCGTGCACAAAAAGCAATTGAAGAAGCATTGAATTCTCCATTGCTTAATGATAATGATATCCGCGGCGCTAAATGGATACTTATCAATATCAATTCTTGTGAAGGGGAACATGAATTCACTATGGATGAAGTAGAGATCATTCAAAATTATTTATTGAGCCAGGCAGGAGAAAATACAGATGTGATATTGGGTCTTGGTTATGACAATACGCTTGACAATAATTTAGGGATTACTCTTATTGCTACGGGGTTTGAGCATAAAGATCCTTTTACAAAAAGAGAGATAAAGAAGAAAGAACCAAAGGAAGAAAAGATTGTAATGGTATTGGGTGAAGAAGAAAAAAAGAAAGTGACAGAAGAAGTAAAACCTGAAACAAAAGTTGTGGATCTGCTAGCCCCAAAACTTGTTGAGACCATCCATGTAGCAGATGAACCAGTATCTGCAATGATGATCGTTGAAGATGAAGAATTAGAAGAACAAGAGAATGAATCTTACACTTTACAACCTGAAGAAAATAATAAAACTGTTGTTTGGGATATTCATATCACCGAAAAATTACCAAGTGAAACCACTAACAGGATGACAGGTGATTCTACTGGGGAAAAAATGATATCCACAGAAAAAAGCGAAGTGTTATTTTCGGATACCAATTCCGTAAAATCCACAAAAAACAAAAAAGAAGAAGTTTCCACTAAAGATAATGCCTCACCGGCGTCTGCAGCATCGGGGGGGTATCTGGCCAGACCGTCCAATATTTACGCAGAACCAAAAGTAGGGGTCTCTACCCCAATGCTTTCTGCAGAAGAACCACGT
>Ga0105249_10004317_pt1 | contig 12294 bp, 9 predicted proteins | sample KBSS44metaG_FD_81522 | JGI IMG/M metagenome (GOLD analysis project Ga0105249, IMG submission 81522) | Switchgrass rhizosphere microbial communities from Kellogg Biological Station, Michigan, USA - KBS S4-4 metaG | ecosystem: Host-associated > Plants > Roots > Rhizosphere > Soil | place... | reverse complement strand
GTCCGACGGATCTGCTCCTGAACCGTCGAACGCGCTGACGATGATGACGCGCCGGCCCGACGCTGACAGATGCCGAGCCACCGCGGTGCAACGGCGCGCGCCGATCGAGTTCGACGGATGGTAGTGATACATCACCAGCAATACGGGACGACCCGAGCCCTGGTGACCGTGGGCGGGTATCGCGGACTGCGTTAGCGCCACGCCAGTCGAATTCATTCGGCCCACCGGGGTTGCGCAGCGGCGGAGGCGGCGGAGTCGCGGTAGATGTCCCAATAGCGGTGGATCATCCGATCGAGCGCGAAGATCGAACTCGCTCGGTTGCGCGCGCTGGCGACCAGGGCGGCTCGTTGGGCGGGTGCACGCCATAGGCGGATGATCGTCGCTGCGAGCGCGTCGGCATCTGCGGGTGGAACCAGCACGCCGTCGATACCGTCGCGGATGATCTCAGGAATACCGCCGATGTTCGACGCGATGACCGCGCAGTTTGCGACCATGGCCTCGAGGACCACCAGACCGGCACCGCGTCGACCGGCTTCCCGCGCAGCCTCGATGCAGGCGCGTTCAAAGCCGCCTAATTTGCGTGGCTTGATTCCAGCGACCCATGTGAGTCGTCTGATCTTTTCAGTCGCGTTGTTCACGGTTCGCTCGGACTTGCCGCCGAATCCTAGCATCCGCTGTTGCTCGGACGACAGGCCGCCAAGAAACGCAGCGTTGAGCAGTAGTGGATGATATCGGCCGTACTCGATGTCTTCCTGCTGCAACGGCAACGCGGGGTCGTGGTAGCAATAGAACGCAGCGATCCGAGGCTCGAGGATCGGTGTCGATTGGCGATGAATGCCAGACGTGTCGAACAGAAAGGCCGTTCCTGCAATGCCATTGATCAGCAACCGTTCCTGCTTCCAGACGGTGCCGATCTCGTGCAAGGGAACTGACCGCGGCTTTGTCTTGCGATGGCTTCCCTTCAGGTATTCGAATCCGCCGGAGCGGACAACCGACAGGTAGAACGCAAGCTTGAGCTCGCGCGGCATATCGACCACGGCGTCCTGCTCGTACCAGCCGTCCCCGTGCCAGCCGTGCCAGTCTTTGCGCGTCGCGCGCGAGCACCATCCCTTGCACTCGACGAGTTGGACTTCGGCGAGCTGGTCGGGAGAGATGACATTGGCAAGCACAGCGATGCCATCGCGTTGGAGCGCTTCGAGGATTTCGTTGGTCTGCATCGCTTGCGGAGATGGCGCGTCTTGGAGAGGCTTCATTCAAGCATGTGAGCAGTGGACGATTGTTGTTGGTTGTCCCGATCTCTTGAGACCTATGCGACGAACTGACTCCGCTGTGATGCAGTTTTCGACACGGTCGCGAGGTGTCCGCTATGCTCCGGTGGACGTTTCGACTGGACTGCAAGTGTCCATGGATCCCTGTTCCCCCTTCAAACAGACTTCGTTCGGTTCCGCCTGGGCACCACGCGGCCATTTGCCAACCTCGCACAGGCGATGATCGAAGACCTCTTTCTCGAATCCTCATCGAGTCGACCGCCGCTGCGTGTCGGTGTCGTCGTCGATGATCTGCGAGCACTGCCGCCGGGCTCCGAGGTCTTGTCGCATCTGCGACGCGCAAATTTCGTCGAGTTCGTCGTCGTTCTCAACGCAAGTCCATCAGCGCAGGTGTCTACTCGCGTCGCTGACGTATCCGAAGGCACGATGGATGGAGGGGCGCGGAAGCGCCTTCCGGGTGTCTTCGACTGGTATCAGCGTTGGGACAGGCGGCGCGTCGAGTCCGAGGCGAGGTTGATGGATCCGCAGGAATGCGGTGTTCTGATCGAAGGCATTCCAGTGGTACAGAGCGAGGCATTCGCGGGCGACTGCGACGCAAGCGTCGCACGGATCGCCGAGTACGGATTGGATGTGCTGATCCATCTTGGCTCGACAAGGCTGCGCGGACCGATCCTGAAGCTGCCCCGCTATGGCGTGTGGTCCGTTCGGTGGGGCGACGCGGTTTTCTCCGGGACGCCCCCCTATTTCTGGGAAATGGTCGAACGACGCTCGTTGATTGCCGTCACGCTGTGCGTGCTCGCCGAATGCCAGGGACCGGCGCGCGTTCTCGCTAGCGTGCTAACGCGTGCCGAGTCGTATGCGTCGCTCGCGCGCAACAGCTTTGCACCGTTCGTTGCGGCGCGAACGCTCGTGCTACAGAAGCTGCATCAGCTGCATCAGTTCGGCTGGGGTCGTGTCGAGTGCGGCAGCGCGACCTCGTGTGTGACCGCAGTTCAGGAGGATCGATACGCGACGAATCCGGAAATGCTCTGGTTTCTGGGTACGCGCTTGATTGGGCAGACACGCCTCAGAATGCAGCTTGCGAACACACTTGAACACTGGCAAGTCGCCGTCCGGCCGGCAGCAGATGCACGCCCTTGCACGAACGCGGAAGGTTATCGCGGCGTCGACGCGCCGCGCGGCCACTACTATGCCGATCCGTTCGTGGTCGAGCACGCGGGGCGAACGCACCTGTTCGTCGAGGATTCCAGCTATGCCGCCGATATTGGCGGAATTGCGTGCCTCGAGATCGGCTCTGATGGGTCGTTGGGGGAACCTGTGCATGTGATCGAACGGCCGTATCACTGCTCGTATCCGCAGGTCATCCGGGAGGGCGAGCAATGGTTCATGGTGCCGGAGACCGGGTTCAATGGCACCGTGGAACTCTATGCGGCGGTCGATTTTCCTCACCAATGGCGGCTCGAGAAGGTGCTGTTCCGCGGTGCGGCTTTCGACACCACCATCGTTCGTCATGACGGACGCTACTGGTTCTTCGTCACCCTTATGGACCACGTTGAACACTACTGTCCGCAGTTGTTCCTGTTCCATTCGAAGTCGCTGACCGGGACGTGGACGCTACATCCGGACAGCCCGATATCGCGCGACGTCCGCACTGCCCGGTGCGGCGGCGGGATCATCCGCGACGGTGACCGACTGGTTCGCGTCGCGCAGGACGGCGGTGTGACGTACGGGCGCGGGTTGCGCTTCATGGAAATTGTCATGATCAACCCGCGCGAGTACGTAGAACGGGAGATCGGCGAACTGACGTGCAACCGCTTCCCCGGCACCATCGGTGTTCATACGTACAACCGCGGTGGCGGCTTTGAGGTCGTCGACCTGAAGCGGCGCGTGCGGCGGCGAACTCACCTGCCAGACTGAACGGGACTCAGCGACGGTGAATCAGCGCCAACGAGTGCTCTGAGGCGCTCGCGGCATCGCCTGAGAATATCCGAGAAGCCGGACAGCTCGGCTGCGAGCTCGATGTCGGGTGCATCGTCCCGCGCGAGATAGCGGCAGAGCAGATACGGATTGGCACCCGGCGCATTCAGGCCGGCGTCGCACGTCGTTGCCGAGACGACATGGAGGCGCTCGAGCCATGCTGGATGATTCGATGCGTAGAGTCCGCTCGGATAGCAGAAATGATCCGCTGGCATACCTGTGATCGCTTCAAGCGCAGCGCGGTTCTCGTCGATTTCGCGCTTTGCCTCGTCGAAGTCGTCGGCAGGCAATCGGTGACGGTGAGCATGTAGTTCGATGTCTACGCCCAGACTCGAAAGTTGTGCGACTTCGGCGCCGTCCAGGAGTCTGAATCGTTCGTTCGCGAATACCTCGGCCGGATCGAGGTCGAAAGCATGTGCGATCCGATCGAGCAGCCGTTGTCGTTCGCGCCAATCGAGTTCCGCATCGGCAAAGCGGATCCATCGCTCGATCGTCGCTTCCGCTGATCGCGTGAGATCGAGCGGGCCGTCGATTTGCGGATGCACGCCGTGCACGTCGACCTTTTCGCCGCGTCGGCGCCAGAACAGGTAGCGCAACGCAACATTGAACACGGCGACGGGTTTGCCAACGTAGTACGACGTCACGTAGACGGTCGCCGGCAATGCCGCTGCGCGTAGACGATCTACGGCGCCAAGCGTCGTCTTCCAACCGTCATCGATCGTGATTACCGTTTCGCCGCGTTGGACCGAGTGAGAGGCGAGCATCGCAACCCCATCCTTTAGCGATACGACAGGAATACGCATGCGTGTGATGAGGTCGATGTGCCGCTGAAGGATCTCCGGCCGCATGAACAGGAACGGACTGAATTCATGCTGATCGCCGACCGAGAAGCCGTGGTAACAGAGAATCCGCAGCCGTTTGCGCGTAATACGATGCGCGACCGCGAACGCACCGAAGGCCCAGCACAATGTGAGCATGACGCGTTTGACAGTGCGGCGGTTCACCACGGATCAGCCGGCAACGTGGTGCGATCGCCGATTGGACTCGCGTTTGTCGGCGTTGGCCACGCTCGCGATCATCGCGGCCGCGAGCGCGAACAAAGCCCACACGACACTTGATTTCAGCATTGAAAGAAAGAAGCCGCTCACCAGCGTGCCGATCAGCGCGGCTGACATGCAGCGCGCGTAGATCGAACGGATGTCCGGAGGTGCCGCCTCGGACTTCGGCGACGTACCTCCACCGACCCGGCGGAGATCGGCAATAGCTACCCAATACAGACGAAGCAGCAGGAGGGCGCCGAACACTCCGAGTTCGACGAACGCTTCGAGCAACGTGTTGTGCGGAGCGCGATCGTCGCCGCCCTGCATCGTATCGACTACGCCGAACGAGCCGACGCCATATCCGATCGGGCGCGCTACGCCGGCGGAGAAGTTCCGCGTCCAGATTGCCAGTCGGCCGTTGCGCTCGGTGGGGTCGAGGTTGTAGTCGGACTCGAGACTGAAGATCGATGCGATGCGGTCACGGTTCTCTGCCGGTGCAAACGTCCAGGCTACGAAGCCGAGTGTCGCTAACAGTATCGCAGTGGTGAGGATTCGTCCGCGGTGCAGCCGAGCGTCGCCCCATGGTCGAAGGAACCTCAGCGTGACCGCGACCGCCATCAACCCGATGAATCCGCCCCGGGACGCTGTCAGAACGATGGTGAACGCGAACGTCGCGGCCGCCGCGAGATACCCTACGCGGATAATTCCTGAGCGGGCCAACGCGAGCCCGACCGTAACGGGCAATACAGCGACGAGGATGAACGCGAGGTCGTTCGTGTCGTACATCGACCGCGCTTCAGCCCTGCCGCCTGCGTACCCGTACAGCGCGGCGATTGCGAGTGCTCCGGCCGCAATCACCAGCGCTTTCAGCAGCGCTTCGATATCGCGCCATTGAGTCGCGCATTTGACGATCAGCGCATACGAAACGGCGAGCACCAGCGCGTTGTCGCGAATTACCACCAGGCTGTTCGACCGCCACACCGAGAACAGGACACTGATGATGGACAGGGCCAGGAGGCATGCGCCGAGTTTTCCGATTCGCGTCGACAGGATCGGGTGGCGCAGCCGCTCGCCGTAGGAGGCGAACAGGCCGACCAGCGCCGATCCGATCGCGATCTTCGCGAGCGGCGCTTCCGCGAGCTGCGGTACCAGTTCGCCGATTCGACCGATGGATACGACGAGATAAGCGCAACACGACAGCAGTGCCAGGCGGACCATGCGATTTTCGCGGCCGGTCTCCGGCGCGTCGATGGGATCTAAGCATCGCGCAGAGTCCGGCTGCGCCCTCCCGGTGGCGCGAATCGCGGCGGTGTTGCGCAACCGCGTGTCGATGGTTTCACTACTCTCGAGGCATCTGAGGAGAAAGTATATCGGAAACGTCAGACCTCTCTTGTTCGATAGACCGCATCGCCATGTCAGATCGTGAAGCGCCTCACGAAGATGTAAGAGGGGTCTAATCCGCACGACGCGGCGTGATTCACGGGCCGGATCCTGCATGCGTGTTAGTGTGCTTGACGGCAACGATCGATGCAGGGAAAGCAGCATGGCGCCGTCGCGCGACAAATTGATCTGGATATCGACGCGAGTACCGTACCCGCCGGTCACCGGTCACTTCCTGCGCAGCTACAACGTGCTGAAGGGCCTCGCCGCGCAGTATGACGTTTTCTTCTTCGGATTCTTTGATCGCGGCACATCTGATGGAGCGGCCGAGCAGGCGCGGTCGGCACTTGCGTCGTTCTGTGTCGAAGTGCACGCGGAACACGTCCGTTCGGAGCGCAGCCTTGCTTGGTTCGCGATCGATTTCGCGCGCTCTGTGCTCGCATGGAAGCCGTTCGTTGCGGTCAAGTATTTCAGCCCGCGCATGGACGCGGCGATCCACAACGTGCTCAGTCGTCATGCGGTTTCGCTCATCCATGCGGATTCGCTGCCGAGCGGCGAATACGCGCGGCGGCGCGCTTGCGCGAAACTGCTGACGAATCACAACGTCGAGTTCAAGCGCCTGCGCAGCCACGCGGACCTGCATCCGAGCGTCTTCATGCGCAGCTTCCTACGCTGGCAGGCATACTTGCTGCTGGGCTACGAACTGCAACTGATCCGCGAAATCGGCTGTTGCGTCGTTGTCTCCGAAACCGATCGCACAACGCTGGCGACGCTTGTACCTGACGCGGACTACTTCGTAGTGAACAATGGCGCCGACGCTTCGTCTCCCCCCCTCTGCGCGCGCGTTGGAGGTGAGCCGACCGTGCTCTCCGTCGGTGGCATGGGCGATGCTTACAACCGTGATGCCGCGTTGTACTTTTACGATGAGATTCTTCCGCGCGTGCATCGAGAAATACCACGACTGCGCTGGCGAGTAGTAGGTGCCAATCCGCCGCCTTTACTGGTCGATGCCGCCCGCCGCGCCGGGTCGCACATCGACCTCGCGGGCTTCGTCGACGACGTCCGTCGCGAGTACGAGCATGCGGACATCGTCGTCGTGCCGCTGAGGGCCGGCGGCGGCACGAAACTCAAGGTGCTCGAAGCGATGGCTGCTGGTCGCGCGGTGGTGACCACGCCGGTTGGCGCCGAAGGCATCCTTGCGCGGGATGGTATCGAGCTCGAAATCGCGACGTCGGCCGACGAGTTCACCGCGCGCGTCGTCGCGTTGATGCGCGACCCGGAACGCAGGTTCCGGCTCGCCGCTGCCGGACGTGCGCTGATTGAGCGCGCCTACGACTGGCGGATCGTTGATGCACAGATGCAGCGTGCGGTAAGTGCCTCGATCGCGGCGGCCGTTTCGCCCGTCGCTGCCAATGGCGTCGGACACTGAGGCTGCGGTGGTCGAAGCACCGCTGATCGCGGAGGGACTGTATTCATTTCAGATCGGCGGCTCGGAACGCGTCGGCGTCGATCTGGCGATCGAATTCAAGCGCCGCGGCTATCGGGTGCTCTGCTTTGCATTTTACGACTCGGACGGACCGATGCGGCGAATCGCGGAGTCGGCTGGGATCCGCTGCCTGGACTTCAACTATCTGCGGCGGCCCTGGGGTGTTCGGAGGCTGACGTATCAGGTCGCGCTGTATCGGTTGCTCAAGCGGGAGGGCGTGCGGGCGCTGCACGTGCAACACGCCACTGCATTGATACTGAGTGGCCTGCCTGCGACCGCAGCGCGAATCCCGCGGGTGGTGATGACTGAGCACTCGCTACATCAGTTCATCGAGCAGCCGTCGTATCGACGCAATGCGGCGCGCTATTCTCGGTTGGCCGACGCTGTGACGCTGGTCGACCCTCGACAGGTAAGCTATTTCCGCGATGAATTGCGCGTTCCGCAGTCGAAGCTCTACCACATCGCCAACGGCGTTCGGTTGCGTCGCGACGATCCGGAACTGCGCGGCCGGATGCGACGCGAACTCGGTGTTGCGGACAACGCGTTCTTGCTGCTGTATGCGGGTCGGCTGCAACCGATCAAAGACCTTCCTACACTCTTGCGCGCGGCGGTACGGATCCGCACAGCCGATGCAGTAGCGGTGCGCGTGATGCTCGCAGGCGACGGTCCCGAGCGCGCGCAACTCGAACGCGCCTCCTGTGAACTAGGGCTGCGCGACACGGTCACGTTTCTCGGCGCGCGCAGCGACGTCACGTCTCTGCTCGCGGCAGCCGATGCGTTCGTCATGACGTCTCTGTCAGAGGGTCTGCCGATGGCGCTTCTCGAGGCGATGGCGAGCGGCGTGCCGTGCATCGCGACCGCCGTTGGCGGAATTCCCGAGCTATTCTCGGGTGATGCGGGTTTGCTGGCGCCGGTCGGTGACGATGCGGCGATTGCCGCGTCGATCGGTCGGGTGATCGGCGATCCGGAACTGCGACGCGCATTGTCAGAACGCGGTCGCGCGACAGTTGCGCAGCGGTACGACCTCGATGCGATCGTCACGCGCTATCTCGCGCTGCTGGGTTTGCCCGAACGATGGCCGGCTGCCCGATCCGAAGAGCGACTGAGCCCCAACGACGCGGTCGCGCCTCAGTGACGTCGTGTCAGACGCGCCAACAACTGCGACGACCGCCTGATTGTGCGCTCGGCGTTATACTTGGCGGTGTCCAATGCATCTGACGTACCGACCCGCCGTGGCGCAATGCCCATCGAGCGAAGTCGCGCGTTGAATCGGTGTGCGCTGGCGATTCGATCGCTGCCAGTGGATTGGAAAGTGATACTGAACGATACCGACGTCTCGCTGCCAACCTTGACCCAGTGTGGTGCGGTCAACGGAACGTGCAGCCCGACACCGGGTTCGAGATCGAACGTACGGCTGCGGCTCGAAAATTCCTCGCGATAAACGAGATTCCTCGGCCCGCCTCCTACCGCCCGCTCGCGTTCGACCTCGCTAAACAATGCGCGGTCTTGGTCGTCGAAGACCGTAATCTGTTTGCGGCCACGAATCTGCAGCAGGAAGTTGTGCTCGAAGTCGACATGGTACGGAGTTACCGCACCCGGAGACGACACGAAGATGAAGCCTTTGCGGGCGGTCATTCCTGGCGCCACGCCTACAGAACCGAACTCATCGAGACACGCGTCGAGCAGCTGGCGGTAAGCCGGATCCTGTTCGACGTTTTTGATGGCCATCCAGGACCCAGCTCGTTCGATGTCGCGCAGCGTTTGCTCGATCGTGAACCCAGTCCGCGGCGTGGTTGCGGGGTCCTGATTGATGGGTAGGTCGCCCGAGTTGTATTCGACGGACTCGATCGGCAGGCGCGTCGCCAGTTCGATCAACTGCGTTAGTTGTAGCAGCGGATGGTCGGCGAGCGCGTGCGCGATGGGGAACGCCTGGCGGTCGAACTTCGCGCGTAGTTCGTGCGCGTCGAAGCGCAGAAGCAGAGCACGTGCGCTGCGAGTGGGCGACTCCTCTTCACTCGAACGTCGTGCTAGTCCGATTCGACTCGCCACTTCAGCATCCTCCTTAAGCTTCGCAGATGCGCCCAGTGCTTGATTGCGATCCGCGCTAGGCCGCGGTTGACCATCACGCATGTCGCGATCGTTCGTCGTCCAGCCCAGACGCGGTTGATCATCGGGTGATCGGGGATTGCGCAGGAGTCCATGCTGCGGATGCTCGAGTGCGCCTCGTGCAGGTGACGCATGTTGAACAGCTCGAGCAGCACGCCAGGCGAATAGCTCGCGAGATCTTCGTCGTACGCGATCTTGAACGCGAACGCAGAGTCGTCGGACAGGAAATTGCACTTCATCGCGACGGGCACGTCGTCCAATTCGATCGCGAGCATCTGGATCTGGCCGCGCGCGCTCGCGCGCGCGGCAACGCTCGCGAAGAAGGCCCGGTTGTGCGCTTCGGACGAGATCGCGGTGCCCGCGCGCCCCTTCCAGCCGCTTGCCTCCAAGTCGAGAAAGCGGTCGAGCCACGGCTGAACCGGCTCGTTGGGTTGTAGCGCGCGGTACGCGAGCGCGCCGCGTTCACCGAGGCGCCGCTCCAGTCGGCGCAGTTCCTTCAGGTGCTTCTTCGACAAGGTAGTCTGCACGGCAGCGCTGGGCGCGAACGCCGCGCGCTCGAACGTCGCGACGTTAGCGGCCCAGCCGCGCGTGTGTGCTTCTTCGCTGAGTAGCGTCCAAAACGGTCCGTCGCCGGCGACCAGATCGAACTCGACGACGTGGGCGGGCGCCTCGCGCGACTCGAGCCACGCAAACAGCGCTCGTAGCGTGGCGCGACCATGGATGCGTGAGACGATCGGCGTGCGCAGGAAGCAGTAAGGATGCCGCCACGAGGTGAGGTTGCGTACGGGCAGGCCGCGCAATCTTGACTGTAGCTGGAACGGAAACACACCCGTAATGCCGTCGCGCCGATGGCGCACCAGAATGATGTGCGCGTCAACCGACTTCAGATGTTCGAGCGCGGCCCTGAGCATCCAAGGCTCGTAAAAAACATTTGCCTCGATGGCTTGGCCCGTGAGCGCGTCGAGTTCGGCGGTGAACGGGTTGAGCCCGGCCGAATCCCTGACATCCAGGATCTCGTAGTCAGGCGCGTGGGAGCCGGTGACGAATGGCTCATTCGCCTGCCCTTGGTAGCGGCGGTCGCGAAGTGGATAGCGGGCTGCGTCAACCGAATGTTGCATGTGGGCGGTACTTCCTGGCTACGGCGGCGGTGTGTCGCCGATGAGAAATGCGAACACGACAAGAACGAGCCGGATTGCTGCGTCGGGAAGCCGAAGCAGGATTCGATACTTCCACGGAATCGTCCCGGCCCGGGTCATCGTACGGCGGGCTTCGTCGAGCCGCCCCCGCATCGCGAGCATGCGGCCGCGCAGAAAATCGCGGCGCTGTTCCAGCTGCCGACAGACGGCGTTGAAGTTCTCGGCCTCGGTACGGAGGAATGCCGCGTCAGTTCCCCAGACGCGGCGAACCGTTGCCAGCCTCGATTCGACTACGTCGAGTTCGGGCACGACGGAGAGGCGCGGCCCCGTGTGCGCATGCTGAGTGGCCGTCTCGCAATCCAGGTAGAGTCCGGCACCGACCTTGGCGACCCGCGCGAAGAAATGCCAGTCCTCGAGCGTCGGCAGGTCCTCCGCAAACGTTGGCACCGTCTCTCCGAGATCCTTGCGAAACACGTAGGTGAATGCTGCGAGGTACGGTCTGAAGAGGAGTTGACGATATAGACTGCCCTTGTGTACGTCGAAGTCGTCGCGCCCCGTAGGAAGCTCGGCGAGTTCGGAATAACGGCGCGGCGCGCCGAGAATCTCACTCCACGTGCGTGGGTCCTGGCTCCAGCGACTCAGGTAGTTCCCCTCGATCGTGCCGTCGGGCATCCGGACCCTGAAGTTTGTGAAAACGTAGGCGACGTCGCCGAAGCGGTCGAGCAGAGGACGTTGCAACGCAAATTTGTCGGCGTCCCACTCGTCGTCCGAATCCAGGAACGCAACCCAGCGGTTCACGGCCAAACGTACGCCGAGATTGCGCGCGGCGCCGGCGCCACGATGTGCGCCGCGAACCACACTGATCCGTCCGACGAATTCGCGCAGTACGGCGTCCGTTTCGTCGGTCGATCCGTCGTCCACGACGATGATTTCGTCGTCACCAGCCCGTATTGCGGCGATGACACTGCGAATGGCACGTGCGAGCAATGCGGCGCGGTTGTACGTCGGAATCACGACTGAGATCGACGGCCCCGACAGCCGTTCGATCATACCGTCGCGCGCGGGCAAGTTGCCGAAGGTGATATTGGCTTCCTCGACTGATTGTTCCGGGTCACATGCATGGTACGTCCGTATCCACATAGGGCGCCGGTCATGACAACGACAATCTTAGCGCGACATTAGATGCCCGTTGGTCAGCTTCTCTTCATGACTCGTATTCCTAATGCGTGCGATACCGGTCCAACTAGATCAGGTGGCTTACAACCTGCACGTGAATACTGCGAGAGGTCTCGTATGAACTTCGCGACTGCTCGCGAAGAATTGCGCATTGAATCGGCATCCGCGGATTGAGCAGTACCGGAGATCCCACCTTGACGACCCCAGATGCAATTTCGCTGACTCTTGGTTGGCGAGACGTTCCTGTTCGGACAGCCCATCGCCTGCAGCTCTTCCGCGTGCTCGGCCCCATTCGCGTGTTGCTGAAGATGCTGGCTGATGCCGGCTGCATTGTCGCGGCACTGTACGTCATGGGCGAGGCGACGTGGCTCGCCGGGTCGCTCGACGTCGCTAGCACGCTCGCCTGCAGTGCGGCGGTCGGACTATATACGCGTCGTCAGCGCGCTCGGTGGCGCGGGTTGTCGCTTCGCATCGTCTTCGCAGTCGTTCCGGGGATGCTGGTGGCGTGGGTTGTCGCGTTGGTCGTGTATAGCGTCGATCTCGGGGACGTGCTACCGATCGCCGCGTTCACGTTCCTTTTGATGGTCATGGTGAGGCTCACGATCGATCGTCTCGAGCGCATCGATGCGATGTTCCAGCGTAATGTCCTCGTGGTCGGTGGCGGCGCGCGCGCGTCGACTATGCTCGCGATGCGGCGCCGTTCAGACCGACGCGGGTACCGAGTG
>Ga0105249_10004312_pt1 | contig 12300 bp, 10 predicted proteins | sample KBSS44metaG_FD_81522 | JGI IMG/M metagenome (GOLD analysis project Ga0105249, IMG submission 81522) | Switchgrass rhizosphere microbial communities from Kellogg Biological Station, Michigan, USA - KBS S4-4 metaG | ecosystem: Host-associated > Plants > Roots > Rhizosphere > Soil | place... | reverse complement strand
TTTTTTTTTATTAAATATTACGGATGGAATAATTGCATTCCCTGTATCCACGGCTAATTTAAATGCACCATCATGAAATTTTTTTAAGGGCTGGTCTGTTCTGTTTCTTGTTCCCTCAGGATACACACTCATGTGCATATTCTTTTTCAAAACAGCTTTCATCTTTTCAAAACTCTGCCTGCGGCTTTCATCACTTTTCCTGTCCACCAATACTGAACCCTTCATATAATAAAACCCAAACAAAGGAATTTTAGCAAAGCTTGTTTTGGCAATCGTTTTATTGGGACCCGGTATAAAAGGGCAGGAGAGTGGCACATCCATTAATGAATTGTGATTACAGGTTACGATATAGCTTTTCCCTTTTTTAAAATTTTCTTTTCCTTTTACTTTAACCGGGCATCCAACGAGGGTTAACCAAACCCTCATCCATGCTCTTGATAATTTTATAAAAATATCCTGGCCGCCGGGGTCAGGCATCAGCCAGGTCAGCATTGAAGGAATATAAAAAATCAAAAATGTAACAATGAATGTTACCATTGCCCATAAGGCAAACAAGCGACCGAATATTTCCTTTATTATTTTCAAGTGTGAATTATCAATTTAAGAATTATAATTTCCAATCAACAGGATCGATGCCATGAGACATAAGATATTCATTGGCTTTTGAAAAATGCCTGCACCCAAAAAAACCTGCATGTGCCGACAACGGAGATGGATGAGCCGCACGAAGAATCAAATGTTTGCTTTCGTCGATCAATATTCTTTTCTCCTGTGCAAATTTTCCCCATAACATAAACACAACATGCTTCTTTGTGTCCGATATCTTTTTAATGACTGCATCTGTAAAGGAAGCCCACCCGATCTTTGAGTGACTCATGGGGTCACCACTGCGAACCGTTAATGAGGCATTCAATAGGAAGACTCCCTGCTCGGCCCATTTAGTAAGATTGCCATGCCCGGGAATGGGCACGCCGATATCATCATGCAGTTCTTTAAAAATATTTACCAGCGATGGTGGTTGTGCAATGCCATTTGGAACAGAAAAACATAAACCATGTGCCTGGCCGGGACCATGATAAGGATCCTGTCCGAGGATCACCACTTTTACTTTATCAATAGGTGTCGTATTGAATGCATTGAAAATTTGTGAGCCCGGTGGAAATATTTTTTTGCCCTGTTCTTTTTCTGTTTTAAGATGTAAAGGGATCTGTTCAAAGTAGGGTTTATTGAATTCGTCCTTTAATAATTCTTTCCAGTTTGGTTCAATCTTTACATCCATGCTTACAGTTTGGGTGCAAGTTAAAAAATACGAATTTCTAAACGGTCAAAAAATATTTCATTCAAAAGAAAATAGTTTATCTTTTCGACGATAAACATTCAATACACATGAAAAGATTTGCGACGTTAATTCTTTCCTGCTTATTTGGTCTTGCTTCTTCTTCTCAACTAACTGTAAAAAATCTGCTTTGTGAAAATCTTACAAATCCAATTGGCCTGGATGTAAAACAGCCACGTTTTAGCTGGCAGTTAAGTTCAGACAAAAGAAATACGATGCAGTCGGGTTATGAAATAAAAATTATGACCGGCAAATCAACAGCATGGAGCAGTAACAAAGTAAATTCGGATCAGTCCGTACATATTGTATATGCGGGCGAGCCATTGGTATCCGGTAAAAAATATTCCTGGCAGGTAAGAGTGTGGGATAATTACGGAAATACTTCTGCCTGGAGTGAACCTGCAACATTTCAAATGGCATTGCTGAATGCGGCTGATTGGAAAGCGAACTGGATCGAACCGGGATTTACTGAAGACAGTATTTATCGTCCAACGCCTTTATTCAGAAAAGAATTTAAAGCATCCAAAAAGATACAATCGGCCACCGCTTATATCACATCACATGGCATGTATGAAGGATATATCAATGGAAAACGAATCGGGGATTTTTATTTAACCCCGGGATGGACGAGCTATAATAAGCGATTGCAATACCAAACTTATGATGTAACCGGTTTGCTGAACAGTGGCAGCAATGTCATTGCAATGGGATTAGGCAGTGGTTGGTATCGCGGACATCTTGCATGGGATGAGAATAAAGATATTTATGGTAAGGACATTGCATTATTATTCCAGTTGGATATTACTTATACGGATGGAAGCAAGGCTTCGGTCGTATCGGATAATTCTTGGAAGTCAACAACAGGCAGTATCACTTATTCGGAAATTTATAATGGCGAGATTATTGATGCCCGTAAACAAAGAACAGGCTGGCGCATGCCGGGTTACGACGATTCAAAATGGAATGGAGTTAAAGTAAGTAACTATAATAAATCAATACTGGTTGCAAATGAAAACGAACCGGTAAAAAAACATGAAACATTCAAACCCGTAAAAATATTTACAACCCCAAAAGGAGAGAAGGTGATCGACTTTGGACAAAATCTGGTTGGCTGGGTTATGCTGACAGCAAAAGGAAAGGCAGGTGATACGATCACGCTATCACATGCCGAAGTGTTGGATAAGTATGGAAATTTTTACACGGAAAATTTAAGAGCAGCAAAAGCACAGGCGAAATATGTGCTAAGAGGAGAGGGTGATGAATTCTTTGAACCTCATTTTACTTTTTTTGGTTTTCGCTACATACGTGTTGAAAATTACCCCGGCGAATTAAAACCGGAAAATTTTACAGCCGTTGCATTATATAGTGATATGAAGCCGACAGGATCATTCAGCTCATCCAATCCTTTGATCGATCAATTGCAGCATAATATTCAATGGGGACAAAGAGGAAATTTTTTAGATGTACCCACCGATTGCCCGCAACGTGATGAACGATTGGGCTGGACAGGTGACGCACAGGTATTTTCAAGAACGGCGGCTTTCAATTTTGGCGTCAATAATTTTTTCTCAAAATGGCTTAAGGATATTGCGGCCGATCAGTATGCAAGCGGGAGTGTCCCATTTGTTATTCCAAATGTATTAGGTCCGAACTCCGGTGGCTCTACCGGTTGGGCAGATGTATGCACGATTATTCCCTGGAATATGTACCTGGCTTACGGTGATAAAAGAATTTTAGAAAATCAATACAGCAGCATGAAAGCATGGGTGGGTTATATGGAAAAGAATAGCCGGAATGACCTGTGGAATACCGGTTTTCATTTTGGTGACTGGCTATTTTACCGGCCCTTTGATGATAATGACGGAAGATCGGCTGTAACGGACAAATACCTCATTGCACAATGTTTTTTCAGTCACTCTACACAGTTGGTTATTAATGCCGCCCGTGTTTTGAATAAAAAAGAAGATGAAAATTATTATAGTGAATTGCAAAGACGGATTAAAGCAGCTTTTTTGAAAGAATATGTAACAGCATCCGGCCGATTGGTATCCAGCACCCAGACCGCTTATGTGCTGGCTTTGAACTTTGATATGTTACCCGAAGAATTGCGGAAACAAGCCGCTGAAAAATTGGTTCAGAATATTAAAAGCTATGGTACCCATTTGACCACTGGCTTTTTGGGCACACCTTATTTATGTCATGTACTTACACGATTTGGATATACCGATGTTGCTTACGAATTATTATTACAGGAAACCTATCCATCCTGGTTATACCCCGTAAAGATGGGAGCCACCACCATTTGGGAAAGGTGGAATGGAATCAGGACTGACAGCACATTCGAACCGGCTTCGATGAATTCATTTAATCACTATGCTTATGGCGCTATTGGTGATTGGATGTATCGTATTGTTACAGGGATTGATACAGATACAGATGGGGTGGGTTATAAGAAAATAAAAATACAACCCCATATCGGTAAAGGATTGAGCAGCGCCGCAGCTTCACTGCAAACATATTATGGTACGTTGAGTTCGTCATGGAAAAAAGAATTTGCCCGGACAATTTTGGATATAGAAATCCCTGCTAATACCACAGCCACTGTATATATCCCTGCTAAAGATGGATCGGTATTAACAGAATCAGATAAGAAACTGGGTGATGTAAAAGAAATCGAAATTGTTGGTGCAGAGCCTTTTTATGTAATTGTAAGATTGGGTTCAGGCAAATACCATTTTGCAGTGAAATGAAAAAGCGAACACTTCGAAAACCTGTTTCTAGGTTGTCCTGACATTACAAATTTATTTTAGTCAATGTTCTGGGTAAATGAGAACTTATTTATTCATTTCGGCTGCCATTTTCCTTGCGAGGTCTACAGTTGATGGAGTTTGAAATGGTTTTTCAAAGAAGTTCTTAAAGTAATAATTAAATAAGGTCGGTTGTTCTTCATAAAGAAAATGGGTCGCGCCAGGTATAATGCAAAGTTGCGAGTTGGGTATAGCCTTAAACATCTTTAAAGTATGTTCGTTTTTAACAGCGTCTCTGTCACCAGTCATTAGCATAACAGGTGCTTTTATTTTGGATAATTGTTCAAATGTCATGTTCGGATGATTGACCATCAGCTTTATTCTTTTTTGCATCAGCGTATCTTTCATCATTGGATACATTTTCATCATCTCAACAAGTTCGGGCTGAAGAGCTGTTGTATCAGGGACAATGTTAGCTCCTGTCGCCAATAGTTTTTTTACTTTTTGAGGGTACTTAAGTGCCATGATCAAACCAATAATGCCGCCATCGCTGTGGCCCCAAATAAGCGCTGAATCAACGTTTATTTCATTTAACAGGTTGAATATGTCAGTAGCCATTACTTCATAATCGAGATCCCCGGTGGGGCATCCACTTTTTCCATGGCAGCGACTATCAACGGCAATTACCATATAGTTTTTTGAATAGGTCGAAATTATATTCGCCCGTCCTGCAATAGAACCGCCATTTCCATGCAACAGCAATAAGGGTTGTCCCTTGCCATAAACTTCATAATATATTTGTGTTCCATTTACAGAAGTGTATTTTCCTGCAGCAGGGTTATTCCCGTATAAAATTGTGTTTTGTGCTTTGCTGGTGAAACCAATAATTAAAAGCTGAGTAACAAATACAAGATGAATTCGTTTTAGCATAAAGATCCTTTTGTCAAAAGTGGAATTAAGACGATAAATAAAAAAGTAAAAAACAGACATTTTAAATGGAAGAAAAAAATTTAAAAATATTTCCCAGGTCCTCTTTAATGAAGAGCATGGTTGATTATTACCAGTTAGTTGAAATTAATGAGCCGGTACTGTTAAAGACCTTACCAAATGGACGTTTAGATGCATGGATTAATTTAAGCGGCAGCTTTTATTTTTATAGCAAAAAGACTGAAAAATTTATCAGGGCTCCGCGTAATGGTTTTTTCCCTTTTTTTAGTGACGGTATTTTAATAAGAATAACTGAAAAATTGATCTGCCTTAGTATCAAATTCTTTCCGCACGTAATCGCATACCATAATAATTTAAGTAAACTGCTGAGGTTAAGACAGCCGGTTTCACTTAGTAAAATTTTGGAAACAGACATACAAGGGTCTATTTATAAGTTAAAGCCCCAAAAAGATAAGGTGGATTTGATTGTAGAGGTAGTGGAAGATTATTTCACACTTCTTTTTTCAGGAAGAAGCGAAGAGAAAATATGGATGGAAGCTGTTTTAAAAAAAATTGAATCCGATCAAATGAATTCAGTCACCATCAAAGCCTTAGCAAAAGAATTCAATATGACCGAAAAAACACTGAACAGGACTTTTGCCAGGCAGTTGGGAGTCAATCCAAAATTGTTCTGCAAAATTGTTCGATTTCAAAAAACAGTTAACGAGATCAAGAACGACACCATTCAAAATTCAAAAATTCAATTAAACATATCGTTATCGAATGGGTATCATGATCAATCTCACTTTGGGAAGGATTCCAAAAAAATAACAGGCCTTAGTCCAAAATTGCTTTTCCAAAATTTGTTCTCCGATTTTCCTGATGTAATAGTTTCAAATAAAAACGGCTAAGGCCTGAATTTCAAAAGTTTCTTTATAACCGGCGCTTATATTCCCATATTCGGGGATTGAAATATCCGGGGATCTACACAGTTTATAATAATGCAGCCTTCAAAATGTTGAGAAAAAAATAAAAACTCTTCGACCAATCCCCGGATTGAGTGATGTGTAATCCATTTTCGGGGATTGCTCAGGAATTCCTTGTATTACAAATTTGTTTAAGAGGGATGTAATGTCAAAAGGGCGACTCATGTTCCGTTATACAAACATAGAGAGCCGCTGTTATCAAGCGTTCCTTAATAACTAAACACACAGTCTTTTATGAAAAAAATAAAAATTTCCATTGTAACAGTCCTGGCAACCTTATTCTTTGTTTCATGCAAGAAAGAAGCAAGAATAGCACCTTCATTTTCTGTCGTTGGATATTGGAAAGGAGCTTTCGCTGCTGGCAGCGGTATAGATCTTTTAATGCGACCGGATGGAACTACACGACTCTATATAGAAACGGCTGGTGCAGATACGGCTGCGGGAACGAAGGCCGATGGCAGATACACGGTAACGGACAATATCCTTAAATGTCATTATGAAGATCAGGGTGAATCCGCTGATGTACAGGCATTATTAACTTCATCCGGCTCTATGGATGGAATTCTTTTCTTAGGCAACTCCGGTTTGGACACGTTTCAGGCTATAAAACAATAATAATAATATTGGATACAACGGAACCGGCAAGCTGCATTTCAACGGTTCTTTCTTATTATAAAAAATAACTGAACTGGGGACAGAAATGTATCTATATCCAGGTCAAATCAATTTTTATAAAGTAAAGTTATCTTCCTGAGGAAGAGACAACCCTATCAGGCGATTACACGTTTAATCGCAGTCAACTGTTTTGGTTAAAACTGTAATTGAACAACGTTTCATTCTTAAATAGATTTATGCGTTATAATATACCGCTAACCTTAAGTGTTGTTGTGCTGCTGTTTTCATGCAAAAAAGAACACAGACCCGACCCCGCTGAACCTCCCGTTGTACCTGCAAAACACATACTGCTGAAAGATATTACAATTCCGCACCTGCCTTCGCCTTATTACCATTTCGAATACAATACAGACAGCCTGGTTACCAAAGCTGATTTTGCATCAGGGTACACGATCTATGATGTGTTGTATAATGGAACTAAGATCAGCGAAATGCGGAATAATATCATCGTCAATCATGACACCCTGCGGTATTCCTATGATAATGCAGGCAAAGTGACACTGATCAAATTTATCAATCAAACCAATGTTGTCTACAGGCACGCCTTTTTCACTTACAATGGCAATCTTATTAAAGAAATAGAATGGGACCGTAAACAACCAGACGGCAGTTTCTTCATTGACCGTACACTGAGCTTTAGTTTTTATCCTGATGGTAATGTAAAGACCATTACAGATCACAGGCCTCCAACTGCGGGTGTGGATGACTATATTTCTGTAACAACATTTGAACAATACGACGATAAGATCAATGTAGATGATTTCAGTCTTGTTCATGATGGCATACATGATCATCTTTTTCTGCTACAAGGATTTCGGGTACAAAAAAACAATCCCCGGAAAGAAATGCTTTCAGTGAATGGCACCGATCTTTATACCATTAACCATACCTATACTTATAATGATGACAACACGCCGTCCGATAAAGCGGGTGATTTATTGTACCTGAGCGGACAGTTCGCGGGACAAAGGTTCCAGACAAATTCCTTTTATACGTATTACTGATCTATTTTCATTGTTTCGAAAGTTGGATTATATTGATCATAATCCTATGCAGGAAATCGAATTTCTAAAGGATTTTACAACCGGCACAGAACCTGTTTAGAAGATTTCTTTTATCTTTGCCGCTCTTTAAAGGTCCGGTAGCTCAGTTGAATAGAGCAACTGCCTTCTAAGCAGTAGGTCACAGGTTTGAATCCTGTCCGGATCACGAAAGAACCCTGATTTTGGGTTCTTTTTTTATGCCCTGCTTTGTTTATACACTCTAAAAGGTTTTTACAGAAAGGAAATTTCTATTTCCCATCCACTACTCTCATCACTCGTTATCACATTCCCGGAAAGCGAAAACTATTTAAGTACACATCCTGTTTAGGTGAGTATTCCAATTTGCCTTTAGCATAAACATATAATACCGCAATAAATTTTCCATCTGTCCAGGATTTGATCTTCCATTCATCACCCGTTTCATCAGTCCAGTAATCGATCACGCCTTTTGCATCGGGTTTCTTTTCCATGGTCTGTCCTTTGCCATAGCCCGCAGATGATTTGATCTTAAAAGAAGTTTTTAAATAATCAAGATAACTGATCATCAGGTCTTCGGCCGGCTGGCCTACATCAACAGCCTCTTTTAGTTTTACACAGATCAATCCATAAGAAATTCCATCTGTCCTGCATTCCCCGGTATAAACTTTGGCTGAATCTTCACTATATGTCATTTCAAATTCACCCGGATCGCAAAGCATATATACCGCACAACCGGAATTACTGATCGCATATTTTTTCAATGATTGAGCTGGCAAAAAGGTGGAGAACAAGCAGGAAATAAAAAATGCTTGTAAAAATTTCATGGTTCGTATTTTGTTTAAAGATAATAATTGACCAGGGTTCGTTGCATGAGTTCTGTATATTTCATTTACTTTGAGCCAGAATTATTTTCTATGCCGGGAATATTTAATTACGGAATTGATACACTCACGATCGGCAATGCAATTGCATTGGCAAAAGGAAAATTAAAAGGCGTCATGAATGATGCTGCAACTAAAAAGATCAATGAATCGCATGATTATGTCAGGCAAATTGTTTCCAACAATAAAACGGTTTACGGTATAAATACCGGCTTTGGTATTTTAGCCAATACAAAGATCTCTGAAGAAGATACAGCAACACTTCAATATAAGATACTGGAAAGCCACAGTGTTGGCGTAGGAGATCCCATACCAGTCGAAGTCGCCAAACTCATGCTGATAACAAAAGTGCATGCGTTGGCACAGGGCTTCAGCGGCGTTCAGTTATCAACGATCGAACGGATCACCTGGCACATTGAAAATGATGTGATCCCGGTTGTACCTGAAAAAGGCAGTGTAGGAGCATCAGGAGATTTAGCACCCTTAGCCCATTTATTTTTACCACTGATCGGGTTAGGAGAGGTTTTTCATGAAAGTCAGCGATTCAATACACTTGATCTGCTGAGCAGGTTGCAGTTACCACCCATTACATTAGGACCCAAAGAAGGATTAGCACTGATCAATGGCACGCAATTCATTTTATCATTTGCTGTAAAAGCGGTGCAACGAATGCATAATTGTTTGGAAGCGGCAGATATTATTGGTGCGATGAGTCTCGAAGCCTTAACAGGAACCAAGGCTCCGTTTGATGAACGACTGCATGACCTGCGGCCGTATAAGGGAAGTAAATTAGTTGCGCAGCGATTGAGATTCCTATTGAAAGATTCAGACATCATGCAAAGTCATGTGGATTGTGGCCGTGTGCAGGATCCCTATTCATTACGATGCATGCCACAGGTACATGGCGCTACCCGTAATGCATGGTTACATCTGAAGGAGCTAACCGAAATAGAACTGAATGCTGTTACGGATAACCCAATAATCCTTGGCGCAGATGATACCATCAGTGGCGGTAATTTCCATGGACAACCATTGGCATTACCACTCGACTATGCCTGCTTTGCTGCATCGGAATTAGGAAATATCTCTGATCGCCGCTGCTATTTATTATTGGAAGGTAAATGGGGATTACCCATGTTATTGATGAAAGATGTTGGATTGAACAGCGGTTTCATGATACCCCAATACACTACCGCAGCACTCGTAACAGAAAATAAAACATTATGTTTTCCCGCAAGCGCTGATAGTATTCCCACTTCACTCGGGCAGGAAGATCATGTAAGCATGGGAAGCATCAGTGGAAGAAAACTCAATCGTGTTTTAGATAATCTTGAATTTATTCTCGCCATAGAATTACTCTCCGCCTGCCAGGCAATAGAATTTCGTCGCCCGTTAAAAAGCTCTGAACTATTGGAATTCGCTCATCAATACGTTCGTGAGCATGTCAGCTTCGCATCCGAAGACCGCATCTTTGCCGATGACATTAATAAGATCGCCGGTATTATCAAGGATTTTTCATTTGTAGAGAGAGTGAATGAATTTGCTGCTTCAAAAGGGATTTCTTTGAATCAGGGATATGAAAAGCAAGTTGTTTTATCATGATTCTTGTTATATCGAACACAGCGAGATATCTTAAAGACTTCCATCATGTATATTAACAAGCCTCATCTGTATTATGTTTACATAGTAACCAATCCCGAACGAACTGTATTATATATCGGCGTAACAAACAATATTGAGCCAAGGTTAGCAGAACATTATTTCAATAGAGGAAATCACAAAACATTTGCTGGTAAATTCTATTGCTATAACCTTGTTTACTTTGAAGAGTTCCAATATATCAACGATGCAATTGCGAGAGAAAAAGAATTAAAAGGATGGAACAGATCTAAGAAAGAAGCCCTTATTAAAACAAAAAATCCTGATTGGGCCTTTTTGAATAATTCTGTTTGCAGCCATTGGCTGCCGTAGAAAAACCAAACAGGTTTTAATTCGCATAAACATTTCGAATCAGGAAAGACATTCCGATTTGTAACGACTCTTGTCATTCTGATACTTCGTTCCTCAGTACAGGCTGTGGAGGAATCTCAAACCATAACAATCGCGAGCCGTTACAATATTAATGTAGACCTACAATCAAAGTCTCTGAGATGCCTCGTTCCTCGGCATGACAAGACTCTAAAAGATAGATTATTCCTCTTGTAATCGAACAAAGGCTTACAATTTAATTACACTCTCCAGCGCCAGCTTCATCATTGGCAACAGCGCCTTCTCTCGTTCATCAGCAGATATCTTTTCATGTGTAGGAATAATATCCGAAACAGTAAGTAATGTAGCGGCAGATTTTTTCAGATACCGTGCATTGGCAAACAAAGCAAACGCCTCCATCTCTGCAGCCAGGCATTTATATTTTTTAACAATAGCGGGTTTGCCCTTTGCTGCCCGGTAAAAAACATCCCCCGAATGAATAGCGCCGATCCTGACCGTCATCTGCAAATCGATTGCTGTCTCATTGATGGCATCAAATGCTTTGCCCTGGTGTTTGAACCGGTCTTTTCTGTAACCATAAGCACATTCAGCAAATGTCGATTCGCTGCATGCTGTATCAACATTGATCAGGTCAAAGAGTTTTAGTTTTTTTGTATAGGCGCCGCAGGTACCGATGCGAATGATACAATCAGCTGCGTACTCCGTAAAAAGCTCATAAGAATAAATGCCGATACTTGGACAACCCATTCCGCTTGCACCAACAGTCAGTTCTTTATCGTTATAAGTCCCGGTAAAAAAATACACATTGCGGGTGCTGCTTACCTGTTTTACATTCTGCAAAAAATTATCGGCAATGTATTTTGCTCTCAGGGGATCGCCGGCCAACAAGATTGTCTTAGCGATCTCGCCGGGTTTGGCACTAATGTGGATACTCATAGTTAATGGCTTATAGATAATGAAGGTATTTAATTTATTGCGACTTTTGTAGTGTTCAGCCCACAGACCTGCCTGCCGGCAGGCAGGGTTGCACAGAGAATAGGAGAACTACGGAGATTTTCGGTGAATCTCAAAAAATTCAGTGGCCGTCTGTGACAAAAAAAATATTCTTATGAGTACACTAACAAAAACTGGTTACGACCCTGTCAAATACAAAACTCCAACCGGTACTCATCTTACCTGCAAAGGCTGGATACAGGAAGCAGCATTAAGGATGTTATTAAACAATCTGAATCCCGAAGTGGCTGAACGTCCTGATGACCTGATCGTATATGGCGGCCGGGGAAAAGCTGCCAGGAACTTTGAAGCATTGGATAATATCATCAAAGCATTAAAGATCCTGGAAAATGATGAATCATTACTCATTCAGTCAGGCAAACCTGTTGGCATCTTAAAAACACATAAAGATTCACCACGGGTTTTAATAAGCAACTCGCAACTGGTACCCAACTGGGCCAACTGGCAACATTTCGATGAGCTGGAGAAAAAAGGTTTGATGATGTATGGTCAAATGACGGCAGGCAGTTGGATTTATATCGGGTCACAGGGAATCGTACAGGGAACTTATGAAACCTATGCTGCGATAGCGAATAAACATTTTAGTCAACAGTCCACAGTCGACAGTCCACAGTTAACAACCCCAAATCTCAAACCTCAAACTTCAAACGGAACATTAAAAGGTACCCTCAACGTAACCGCCGGTCTCGGTGGCATGGGTGGTGCACAACCATTAGCTATCAC
>Ga0105249_10004311_pt1 | contig 12300 bp, 11 predicted proteins | sample KBSS44metaG_FD_81522 | JGI IMG/M metagenome (GOLD analysis project Ga0105249, IMG submission 81522) | Switchgrass rhizosphere microbial communities from Kellogg Biological Station, Michigan, USA - KBS S4-4 metaG | ecosystem: Host-associated > Plants > Roots > Rhizosphere > Soil | place... | reverse complement strand
TTCGTCTCGCACGACGCGATGCCGTGGAACCCGACGTGATCCAGAAGCGAGCGGCTCATCGCCATCGTGTCGGGCACGTGCGCCGCCTGATTGAGTGAGCCCACCCCATAGTCGAGGGGCCACTGCCGGATCTTCCGGCGGCCATATTCGAGGGTGTAGGCGCCGTCCTCCCCGCGGACCGTCACGGCCGCCTCGAGCCGACGCTCGCGGCCCGGGACGATGTCGGTCAAGAGGAAATCGATGCCGTTGTCCAGCAGCCGGTCGCCGCGCTGGAGCAGGTCACGGCGGGTGCTGACGAGGACCGTCCCGAACCCGACCGTGAGCTTGGCTACGTGACCCATCCGTGCCTTGAGCACGCGTGGGAACCGCAGCTCGGGGAGCACCGCGAGGAGATCGCTCCTGTCGCGGATGTGGTGGAACTCGGGCACGCGGATGCCGATCTCCGACGCGATGCGATACAGCGCGAGCTTGTCCATGAGCTCGGCGTGGACCCGATCATCCGCCTCGAAGCTGCGCAGGTTCCCGGGCAGGGCCGCGCGATGCTGTGTCAGCCACTCGCTCGCCGAATCAGAACCCGACAGGACGACGCCGCCACCCGTCGCCGCCAGGTCGCAGAGCGCCTCGTACCACGGCTCGGGATCCCGGAGCGGCTCGGGAAGCACGACGCCATCCACGCCGCGGCTCGCCGCGACGTAGCTGTACTCGGGGCTCGTGAGCACGTGGACATCGACCCCATTGCGGTGCAGGGCACGTGCCACCGTCAAACACCCGTCGTTGGGCTGCAAGATGATCGCGCGAGGTAGCGGCGAGACTCCGTTCGTCCGCTAGGGCGGACTCATCCGATCGCCGGTTCGGTGGTCAAGTGGGCATCCTCCTCCCATCGAGCCAGGCTCGACCCAATGATGCCCCGGAACGGTTAACGGCTGCTTACGCGGTGCATCGACTCCGGCGCACGGAGGATTGCAACGCCATCGACGCCAGATGGCGGTTCGACCCTCGCTGTTAGACTCATCGCGATGGCCGCCGCGATGGCGTGCCCGACCGGAGGAGGGGCATGGATCTCGCTCCCATCATCATCATCGTCATCGTCGTCCTGCTGGTCGTCGTGGCGATCGGGATCTACAACGGCCTGGTCCAGCGGCGCCTCCGGATCGACGAGGCCTTCGCCCAGATCGAGGTCCAGCTCAAGCGACGCCACGACCTCATCCCGAATCTCGTCAACGCCGTCAAGGGCTACATGGGGTTCGAGCAGAAGGTCCTGACCGACGTCACGAACGCGCGGGCGAACGCTGTCGCGGCGGGGAGTCAGGGGCCCGCACAACAGGCGGCCGCGGAGAACGCGCTGACGAGCACACTCCGCTCGCTCTTCGCCGTCGTCGAGAACTATCCAGACCTCAAGGCCAACCAGAACGTCCTGGAGCTCCAGGAACAGCTGACGACCACCGAGAACCAGATCTCCTTCTCGCGGCAGCACTACAACGCGACGGTCCTCGACTACAACACGTCGATCGCGACGTTCCCGAATGTGCTCATCGCTGGGCCACTCGGGTTCACGAAGCGCGAGTTCTTCGACGCCGAGCCCGAGGCCGCCAACGTTCCCAACGTCGACCTCAGCCTGAGCTGATCGCTATCTAGCGAGCTGCCTGGCTGACCATCCGCCCGCGAGGGATCGTGGCCGGCGCATCCTTCTACGACCAGATCGCCGCCAATCGGCGGAATTCGTTCCTCATGGCGGCGTTCGTCGTCGTGTTGCTCGCGCTGCTCGGCGCGACGATCGGCTATGCCGTGTTGGGGTCTCCGCAGGGAGCCCTCCTCGTCCTGGCGTTCGCCGTCCTGCTCGGTGCCGGGAGCGGTGCGTTCACCTACTTCGCCGGCGACTCGCTCATCCTGGCGGTCAGCCAGGCGCGCGAGGTCGACGAGGCGCAAGCCCCGAAGCTGATGAATGTCATCCGCGAGCTGGCCATCGCGGCGAACGTGCCGATGCCGAAGGTCTACGTGATCGACGACACGGCGCCGAACGCGTTCGCCACGGGTCGTGATCCGGCACACGCGTCGGTGGCGATCACGACCGGCCTGTTGGAAAAGCTCGATCGCGAGGAACTCCAGGGCGTGATCGGCCACGAGCTATCGCACGTCCGGAACTTCGACATCCGTTTCTCGCTCATCGTCGCGGTCATGGTCGGCGTGATCGCAGTCCTGGCGGACTTCTTCCTGCGGTTCACGTTCTGGGGAGGTGCGCGCTCGCGCGGTAGCGACCGCGATAGCGGTGGCAACGCTGCCCAGGCGATCATCTTCATCGTGGCCATCCTCTTGGCCATCCTGGCGCCCCTCATCAGCCGGTTCATCCAGCTGGCCGTCTCCCGGCAGCGCGAATATCTCGCCGATTCGTCGTCAGTCGAGCTGACGCGGAATCCATATGGCCTGGAGCGGGCGCTGGCCAAGATCGCCGGTGATCGGGAGGTGCTCGAGGTCGCCAATCGCGGGACGCAGCACCTCTACTTCACGAACCCGATCAAGAAGTTCGAGGAGCGGTCGTCGGGTCTGATGTCGACCCACCCGCCGATCCTCGACCGGATCAACCGGTTGCGGCAGCTCACCGGGGAGGCGCCACTGGACGCCGCCGAGTCGGCTTCCCTGATGGGCTTGGACTAGGGAAGGCGGCCCCGCGCGACCCGCCGGCGCGATGGCGGCCGGCGGAAACCGCGTGGTATCCTGCGCTGCGCCGACGGCAGCCCCGGCGGGGGCGACCATCGGGCCGAGGTAGCTCAGTCGGTAGAGCACGCGACTGAAAATCGCGGTGTCGCCAGTTCGATCCTGGCCCTCGGCACCACTCTTCGAGAGTGGTCGAGCATCGGGCGGAAGTGGCTCAGTTGGTAGAGCATCACCTTGCCAAGGTGAGGGTCGCGGGTTCGAGTCCCGTCTTCCGCTCCAGTCTCCCCTCAGTCGACGCGCCGTGCCTCGTGTCCTGCCGCGTCCGACCAGCAGTCGTCGTCGTTCGGACCTCGTGGCCTGTCGAGTTCAGGTCCGCGAGCTCTGGTCGGTACGCCCATGATCCCGGGACCATCTGAGTCGGCGGCGCCCGCGTGTGCCGCTCTGGCCATGTTCTCGAGGTCAGGAGGCTCCGATGATCCGCTTCATCGTCACCGTCGTTCTGGCGACGCTCCTGGTGGCGGCCTGCGTCGGGCCAGGTGCCACGTCCGTTCCTTCCTCCAGCCCTTCGCCCTCCGCCACGCAGTCCTCATCGGCGACGGCGACGGCGAGCGCAACGCCGCTCACGGGCTGGCGACTCGTCACGATCCCACCGCCGGTCGCCGAACGGTGGCCGACCCCCACGGCGGTGGCCGCGGGAGGGGGCCGGCTCGTGGCGGTGGGCGGTCCTGTCCATCCAGAAGGAACCATCGAAGGTCCGATGTACGGGACGATCTGGACGTCTGCCGATGGCCTCGCATGGACCGCGGTCGGACTCGATCCGATCCTCGAGGTCGGCGCCGGAAGGCCGACGAGCGGCCCCGAGCCCGGCTTCAGCGAAGTCGCGTACGGCCCAGGAGGGTTCGTCGTCCTAGGTCACGAGATGACCGGCCAGGGCATCCGCGTCGGCATCTGGCGATCGGAGACGGGGGAGGCCTGGGAACGCGTCCATGTTTCAGAGGCGGTCTTCGACGGGGGGCGGCCGTCGGCCGTGACAGCCGGTGGGCCGGGGTATGTCATCGTCGGAGGATGGCTGGATCCGGACGCCCCAAGGGATGGGGCTGCGCCGCCGAGGGCAGCGGTCTGGACATCGCCAGACGGGGACGCCTGGACCCGTGTCCGAGATCAGGACGGCTTCGCAGTCGGCGGCTATGTCGACACCGGTGAAACCCCCGACGCGGGCGGCATGCTCGACGTGACCCCGACGGAGGCGGGCCTTGTCGCGGTCGGTCGGACCTGCAAGGGCGTCAACCTCATGGAGGACCCGATGGGCTTGGTGTCGAGCTGCCGACCGCTCATCTGGACGTCCGAGAACGGCACGAAGTGGACGCGTGTCGATCCGGACCTTGACGCGCACCCTGGCAACGTCTCCTTCATCGCCGCAGCAGGCGCTCGGATCGCCGCCGTCGGCGGTGGCTGGAGTGACGATCCTGCCGTGCGCTACACCTTGCGCTCAGGCGACGGGACGACCTGGCGGTGGGACGAAGACAGTGCATCCTCGCCGTTCGAAGGGATCGTGGCGGTCCGTGGAAAGCTCATGGCGACCTCGCACGAGACCGGCCAAGTCGGGTTGTGGGCTTCCACGACCGGAGCGACGTGGACGGCTGTGGCAGACGTGCCGTCGATGTCGAAAGGACCATCGGTGCGTGAGTCGGACGTCATCGCGCTCGACGATCGCGTCGTCATCGTCGGGTGGCGGGAGGGTGAGGAGGATTCCGCGCAGGCGGGGTTCGCGATCGTCGGACCGTTCGGGCGATGAGCAGGGCTGGATAAGACGCGTTTGACAGAAGCCAGCAGGCCCCGACACTCTAGATTGACCCAACAGAGGAGCGACCGAGTCCTCGCGGGAGGGAGGACAGGAGGTCGAGCCCGGTCTTCGGCTCCGGTATCCTTGCCGAAGCACCGCTGCCCCTTCGTCTAGTGGTAGGACAGCGGACTTTGGATCCGTGAACCGAGGTTCGAATCCTCGAGGGGCAGCCAGTACCGTCCTGTCGCGGTACACCCCGTCGGGGCGACGTGGTGAAGTGGTTCAACACGGGGGTCTGCAAAACCCCTATTCACCGGTTCGAATCCGGTCGTCGCCTCCACTCCCTCCCCACCTAGAGAGGGCATTCGGGCTTTCGCGACGCCTCAGCCGCCGTCGGGCGGGATGTTGTGGTTCACCCGGAAGAGGTTCTCGGGGTCATACACGGCCTTGATCGACGCGAGTCGATCGTAGGTCTGATGGGGGTACGCGGCGCGCACGCCGGCCTCGCCGTCGTCGCTGAGGAAGTTCACGTAGCGGCCGGTGTCACCCTGCTGGATCGCGGATGTGAACTCGGCGAGCCACGCCTGGCGGGCGCGCTTCTCCTCGTCGGTCTCGTAGAACGCGGCGAGGTTGACCATGATCCGCGAGTCACGATGCGCATACGCCGTGGCGCCCGCAGGCACTCGCGCAATGGCACCTCCGAGCACGCGAAGCTGCGACACGCGCACCGGCGAGTCCGAGGCCGTCAGGAAGTCCATGATCGTCCGCGCGACCGGCAGGTCGACGTGATCGATGAACATCGTCCGCGAGACGGCCTTGGGGTGGTAGTCCGGGTCCTCGGGCGGATACATCTCAGGGTAGGGGATGGGCCGGACCATGTCGGCAAGCGGCTCGGCCAGGGCGCGGAACGGCGCGAGGGCGCGCTCCCCACTCTCGGCGTCACTGGCGAAGGCGAGCATCGCCATGTTCACGAGCTTGCCGTGATGCTCCTCGGCGACGAAGGGCATCGGTGGGCACGGCATCACGTTGGCGATGGTGCCCAGCTCCTCGGGGGCCGTCTCGGCCGCGGCGATGAACCCCGCGATCGTCTCAGCCGTCGCGGGCAGGACAAGGATCCCGCCCACGACGCCGTCGAGCTCGTGCAGACGGAGCTTGAACCGCGTCACCACGCCGAAGTTCGCGCCGGCACCACGGATGGCCCAGAAGAGATCGGGCTCGTGCTCGGCATCGACCATGCGGAGCCGACCGTCGGCCGTGACGATCTCGGCGGCGAGCAGGTCGTCGATCGTCAGCCCGTGCTTGCGCCCGAGGTAGCCGACGCCGCCGCCCGTGACGATCCCGCCGAGACCGACCGAGCCGGTGTCGCCGAACCCGGTCGCCAGCTTGTGCTCCGCCGCGGCCGCGGTGTACTGCATCGCGGTGACGCCGCTCCCGGCCCACGCCGTTCGCGCGATCGGATCGATCTCGAGATCGTCCAGGTCTCGGACGTCGAGGACGATGCCGTCATCGACCGTGCTATGGCCGGCGCCGCTGTGACCGCCGCTCCGGACGGCAAGCGGCAGGCCGGTCTCCCGTGCGACGTCGATGACGGCGGCGATGTCCGCAGCGTCGGCCACGCGCACGATGACCGCGGGCCTCGGATCGATCCCGCCGTAGATGACCGAGCGCATCGCGTCGTAGTCGGGGTCGCCTGGACCGATGACGCTGCCCGTGACCGCGTCGCGTAGTCGGTCGATAGCAAGTTTGGGGCGTGTCGGGGAGATCGACATCAGGCATCTCCAGGGTGGGGGCGATCGGCCATCGGTAGGGTCGCGCCGGTCGGCGCGTCGAGGGCTTCGGGAGAGATGGGCTGTCCCGTTCGTCGCCTGCTCGTGTGTGGATCGATTCTGCCAGCCTCGGCGATGTCTATCATCCCGGCGAGCTGCTGGAGGGGTTCGTGGACACGCGTCAGGTCACCGGAGTCATCGCGATCCTCGTGCCGATCCTGTTCAACGTTGCGTTCTTCGAGCTCGGGCGGGCCTTCGACTACCCCGCGATCTTGCGCCGGCCACCGGACGAGATCCTCCGCCGCTTCGCCGCCGGCGGAGCCAGCTTGCTCCTGCGCTGGCACCTGCTGTTCCTGAGCGCGCTCGCGATGCTGCCGGTAGCGGTGCTGTTCGCGGCGGTGTTGGATGCGGGCGTCGCTCTGACGTGGCTTTCGCTGGTGGTTGGTGTCGTCGCGGCGCTGGTGCAGGCGGTGGGGCTCGCTCGTTGGCCGTTCGCCGTCCCGGAGCTGGCGCGCCGGTACGTGGCGGCTGGGGAAGGCACCGAAGGCGACGCGACCCGTCGCTCGGTCGAGGTCACATTCGCCGTCCTCCACCGCTATCTGGGTGTTGGGATCGGGGAACATCTCGGGTATCTGGCGACCGGGGCGTGGACGCTGCTGGTATCGGCGTCGATCGTGGGCGGCGGCGTCTTACCGGCGTGGCTCGCGATCGCAGGGCTTGTGATCGGGATCGCCCTGCTCATCGGGACGCTGGAGTTCGCCGGTCCCAACGAGCCCGAGGGCTGGGCCCTCGCCGGGACGATCGTGCCGATCGCCTATATCGCTTGGTCGATCTGGCTGATCCTGATCGGGGTGTTCCTGCTCATCGGCTGAGGACGACCGACTACCATGTCGGCCCTGCCGGAGTGGCGGAACTGGTAGACGCAGCGGACTTAAACTCCGCGGGCCGCAAGGCCGTTCGAGTTCGAATCTCGGCTCCGGTACCACAAATGGCATCCCGATCGCATCTTGACGAACCGGATGCTGCCGTTACAGCGGTGGACATCAAAGGCGCCGCACCCGCGCAAGCCCCCGCGACGATCGCGCGGCGAAGGCGCGATCACGGATCTCGGCAAGGGCCGTATCCGCGGAGCCATCTGGCTCGCGGTACGCGTCAATCCGTGACCTTCATCGTCTACTGACGCCCTCCAGACGCAACGATTGCGATCTGCCAGACGCTCTGCCACCTCGCGGACAGGCAGCTAGCCTCAGCCTGCCATCCCGGCCGCTGCCCTTATCGCTCGGAACAATGGCGGTTAGCTAGCCTGTCAGAGTGGAGCGTGGCGCCCGAAGCAAACGGACGCATTCGCCGCAAAACGGGCGCGCGAGTTACCCAAACCGCATGACGATGGGCCGCGCCTAGAAACGTTCGGGTCTGGATGGAACGCTGAGCGACGCAGGGCGGCCATAGTGTCTGGACGACGTCCCCCAAGGACGAAGCTGGGCGATCGTGGTGGAGCAGGACCTGGTACTCGCGGCTCAGCGCGGTGATGGTGCCGCGTTCGTCGACCTGCTGCGCCCGCGCATCGACAGGCTCTTCGCGCTTGCGCACCGCATCCTCCGCGATGTCGATGGCGCCGAGGACGCTCTCCAGGATGCATTGATCGTCGTGTGGCGGGACCTTCGGACCCTCCGCGACCCGACCCGTTTCGATGCCTGGCTCCATCGCGTCGTTGTCCGTGAATGCATCGACGACGCCTCTCGGGAGCGTCGGCGCATGGCTAAGGTGCGCGCCCTACCCGACGTAGAACCTGCGGCCCCCGATAGCCTGCTCACCCTGGCCGACCGTGACCAGATCGAGCGAGGCCTCAAGCGCCTGGCGCCGGACCAACGAGCGATCCTCGCCCTTCATCACTATGCAGGCTTCGAGCCGACCGAGATCGCGGCGATCCTCGGCATCCCGCCCGGAACGGCTCGGTCACGCCTCCACCGCGCACACCAAGCGATGCGAGCTGCCTTGGATGCGGATGCGCGTCTGGCGGTCGCACGAGGGAGGTCTGCGTGATCCAGGAACGCGACATCGGTCGACTGCTCGACGCGTTCTACGCCGAAGGACCGCGCCAGGCCCCGGACTGGCTGCTCGACGATCTGCAGGCGAGGGTGAACACGCAGGCTCAGCGTGCCGATTGGCGCGTGTCGCTGCGTTCGAGGTATCAGCCGACATGGCGCCTGCTCCTGATCGCAGTGATGCTCGGGGCAGTGATCATCGTCGGCGCCGCATTGCTGCAGATCGGCGGCCGACCCAGGCCCAGGGCCGGTCCCGAGTTCCCGGCGCCTCCATGTCTGCTATCCGATAGCTGCGCGAGTGGCGAGCTGACGGCTGGCCAACATGAGTCCACGGCGTTCGGGACATTCGGCGGCAAACGCCACACGCTGACGTTCACGGTCCCGGACGGCTGGGCGAACGTCTACGACACTGATATCGAGTACATGCTGCGGCCACGTCTGGATTCGCAGGGGAATCCGCTGCATGTGCTGACGTCTCCGGTCATCGTCGACCAGCAGGAGCCGTGCACGAAGACGCCCAAGGCCGGCGTCGGCGAGAGCCCTGACGATCTCGTCGCGTACATCGCCAGCCATCCGGGCCTTGAGGTCGGTACGCCCCAGCGCATTTCGATCAACGGCATGTCCGGTCAGTACATCGACGTGCTTGGCATGAAGCCTGATTGGACCGGGACGTGCACTCGCTACACGGACGGACAAACGGTGGTGCTGCTCATGCAGCGGGAGCCCGGGCCGTTCCTCTGGTGGATGGACTCGACCGAGCAGACCCGATTCGTGTTCCTCGACGCGGGTGAGGGGCTGACCATCGGCGTCGTCATCGACGCCCGCATCCAGGAACTGTTCCAGCGACTGGTGGACGACCAGATGCGGGTCGTCCAGACCATGTCGATCGCGAAGTGAACGACGAGGAGGGGTCTCCATGTTCCGACGACTCTCGGTGCTATCGATCTCGGCGGTCATCGTCCTCGGCTGCAGTTCAGCTGGCCAGAGCGGATCGCGGCCGGCGCCGTCACAGGTCGCGGCGCCCGAGACCTCCACGCTGGCCGTCACGACACGTGACTACGAGTTCGACGTGCAGGACACGATCGTGGCCGGGCCGACGCTGATCAACCTCACAAACCAGGGGCCTAGCGTCCATCACGTGCAGCTGTGGCAGCTCGAAGATTCGGAGACGTTCGAGGCCTACAAGAAGAAGCTGGATCTGAAGTCACACGACCTGACGACAAAACCGATCATCAGCTTCGCAGGTGGTGTCGGGTCGGTCGGCGCGGGCGAATCCGCGCAGGCCATCGTCGATCTCGCACCGGGAAACTACGTCTTCGTGTGCCGCGTCCAAGACCCCCTGCTCCATCTCTATAGGGGAATGGTCCATCCACTGACCGTCACCGCCTCCACAGCCACATCCAAGCCGGATTGGGTTCCACAGCCGGATGCGACGGTGAGCTTTGCCGACACCGGCTTCACGCTGCCGGCCGAGATCAAGGCGGGTCACCACGTCTGGACCTTCAAGAACGACGGGCCAGGCCCCCGCGCGCTCGAGGTCACCTCGAAGGCCGGTGACTTTTACGGAGGCTCCGAGCTGATCGATCCCGGCGCGACCCAGCTGGTCGTCCTCGACCTCGGTGCCGGCGACTACGTGGCGACGAGCACCTGGGTCGCCCCCGATCCCACGAGCACGGATTTCGTCGTGAAATAGGGGCCGTGCGCCGACATGGCTCGCGTCGGTCAGGGCTGGCGTCTGAACGGCGCAGAACAATAGAACGCGATTGTGTATCGCCGATGCTTGGCCTGGTCCTGCGGAGTTCCCTGCTCCGTCGAGCTCACCCATCGAAGGGAGAGCTCATCGTCGGCCAATGTCGTCTGCAACGTATACGTGTCGCTGGCGTTCGTTAGCACCAGCTCGTTGCCGGAGAGCGTGAACGTCCCGGACTCGCCGACCTGCATGGCCATGTCAGGGGTTTCCTCCGAATGACTGAACGCCGTCCCGGTGAAGGCAAGCTGGAACGAGTAACGCCTCGGTGAGCCGACCTCGTCGATCCACGAGTCCGCATCACGCCGGTCGATGCCCGCCGCGACCATCGAGGCCTCGATATCCGCGATCGGGATCGGTCCGGTCGCCCAAAGGCCTTCGAGCGGACTGACGATCGCACGCTCCGACGGCGATCCGCGTGGCGCGGTCGCCGAGGGTGCCGCCGGGGTCACGACGACCGAGATCGCGGTTCCGTTGGGGGGTGGAGCCGCGGCAGGAGAACAGCCCACGAGCATCAGCGACAGGCCCAGGTACATAGATGCGCTTGTTCGCATCGTTGTCACCGATCGTTCGTGCGGCCACCTTAGAAACGACGGCACGCGCGGAGGGACCGCAACCCCCAAAGGCGGGTCCCCCGCAGCAAGTGCCTCCGAGAGTGTGGGGCCATCCGCGTCGCAGCGGATGACGCGTTCGTCATTACGGCGGGCGTACGGTGTGATGGGGCGCTCGCACTGTTCCCTTGCCTATCCCCCCAGGCGACCGGTGGACACGGGCGCCCCCACGACTCCGGTGGTGGTGAGGGACAGGCTTAGATATCCGGTGCCTTCGGTGACATCCACGCGAGGCTGCCGGAGTGGCGCGCCGTGGCGATGACGCCTCGTCATGACGTTCTCTCGCAAAGCCGTGACAGTAAGACGATGGAAGCGTCAGAGCGGCCGATGCCGAAGCAGCAGGTCGCCGATCTCGCCGCCCTGAAGGCGATCAGCGAGTTTCGCCAGAGTCTGCCCGCTGGATCACCCGAATGGCTCCGTGCGCTGCGTGAGGAAGACGGGCTGATCGCACGGGTCCTCGCGTGGGTCGGGCAGCGTCCGGGAGACGCTCGCCGAAGGTCGTCCTGACACCAACCTCTCTGGGGGTAAGGGAAGGCACGCGCGGAGGGACCTGCACCCCCCTTGCGAGGGCTCCCTCCGCAGCGAGTGCCTAAGGCGAATCTGGGGCCTACCGGGGGGCAAGACATTACGGTCCGTCATCACCGGGGCGTAGGGTCGCGCCTGGCGGCGAGTCGTCAGTTCGACCAGCGATCTTCCCTGCGTACGAACGAGGGTGGTGACACCCTGACGGCTGGCGGCTCCCAGTCGTTCCTAGCTACCCAAAGCGGGACGAGCGCGAGGCCCGGTCCAAGCCCGCGTGTTGGCCGTCTTCTGACGCCACTCGGCCGTTGCGCTGGCGTGTAGGGTGAGGTCGCCCCGTTCGCGCGTCTTTGAGGGGCTCGGCGCCGGTCCCCGACCCTGCTCCCCGGCATTTCCCCCCGCCGGCCAGCGGGTCGGGGGCCGACCGATGGCCGGCCCTCAGGATCCAGCGCCAGCTCTGCCCTGTGCGGGACTAGCCGTTCGCCCGCTCGCGGAAGACGTACCACGTGGGCACGGGCTCTGCCGACAGTTCCCGCACCTTGCGTCGCCGCGTACGCCAGTCACACGCCTCGTCCCGCCTTGCCTTCCCCCCAAGGCCACATCCTGCAGGACGGGGCACCCCTGACCTTCATCCCGACTCGACGTCGAATGCCTCGCGATCGACGCCGAGCCACTCCTGTACAGCGTTCCGCGGAGCCTCGAGCGCCGACCGACGGTCGTGCCCGTCGATCACCAGCCACGGGTAGCTGAGGACGTACCAGCGGCCGCCCTCGGCCTGCATAGCGCGGTACACGGGCCGTTCGCCGCGCGATCGTGCGCAGCGCGGCTGATACGCCGCCGCCTGCCTTCGCGCGTCTGAAACGCCTCGACATGGCATCGGTCGAGCGTGCGCCCCGCGTCCCCTAGCGTGTCGCTTGGCCGGAACCTATCTCGCGGGGACGCGCGCCGGCTGGTCGAAGGTCAAGGACCGCAGCTGGTATGAACGCGAGGCGTGGAGGTTCGACCGCCGCTGACCGATGTGTGACAACCCGATCGACCCCGTGTTCCTGGCCGGACTCGCGTTTGGCACGTCACCTGTGGTCGCGATCGGCGCCGTTGTCTGGCCGCTCTCACGTTTCGTCGTGGCCAACGTAGACCGTCGAGGAATTGGGCTGTCGTCGCGCTCGTGCCTCGGGGG